>Ga0182030_10009628_pt1 | contig 19767 bp, 21 predicted proteins | sample 812S3MmetaG_FD_121299 | JGI IMG/M metagenome (GOLD analysis project Ga0182030, IMG submission 121299) | Permafrost microbial communities from Stordalen Mire, Sweden - 812S3M metaG (Illumina Assembly) | ecosystem: Environmental > Terrestrial > Soil > Wetlands > Permafrost | place: Sweden... | reverse complement strand
GGCAGAACAATGGCATTGACGTAGCCGTTAGCCATATGCGTGTGATGCCCCAGGGTATGGCCGATCACCGAAGCGAGCCCCCCTCCCGCGACGTCCGTGCCACGTCCACAGAGCACGGCGGCAAACATGAGTTTCTCTCGATCCGCTGAATCCATCGCTTTTATATGGACGCCTCCCGATGTGCAAGGTCTCTTTAGCGTGATGGCCGACAGATGAGGCTGCAGGTTTATATCCGGCCTGTTTTGCAGACCGAGGCCTGCGGGCCCTGATGGATTTCGCTGACCCGCGCCTCATTTCTCCTGAGAGCTCGAAGCTCTGACAGCGATCCAGGCTTGGCGGGTCACGGTCTGACCTGTTTACCATCACACGTTGTAGTCCTTGCGCAACCTTTTAGCGTACCTTCCTCTGTTAGTGGTTAACTCACCGTGATCCCAGGCCTTTTAGGCAGCCCGACTCACGTACCCAGATTGATACGCCCGTTCATGGGCCGTCAGCGCCCAGATCGTGCGTGCCATCTTGTTCGCCATCGCCACGACGGCCACATTCTTGGGCCGACGCTTGATTAATTCGCTCAACCACTCGGGCGGCGATTTGCTGTGCGTCAGTACCGCCCGAGCACCGTGGATCAGCAGCGTGCGAAGATACTTATCGCCGCGCTTGCTGATGCCGAGTAATCGAACTCGTCCGCCGGTGCCGCTCTGCCCTGGCACCAACCCCAGCCACGCCGCAAATTCGCGCCCCGACTTGAAGGCTTTCGCATCACCCATTGTCGCCACCGCCGCGGTCGCACTGAGCAGACCGACGCCGGGGATCGCCGCTATGCGCTGGGTCGCACAGTCCTCGCGCTGCCAGTGGCGTAATCGTCGCTCGATCTGGCCGATCTCTTCGTCGAGCTCGCTTAAGCGTGCGTACTGTTCTCGCAAGGTCTCGATCACCATCGCCGGTAACCGATCCGCTAATCGTCCCAAGGCTCCTGGGATATCCCGCTTGATCCCGGCTCGGCCTTGCGGCATTACTTCGCCGTACTCCATGACCAATCCCCGCAGACCGTTGATCTGCGCGGTGCGAAACTTCACTAACTGCTCACGCATCCGATGCAGCGCCAGCACCGCTTGCTGCTCCTCGCTCTTGATCGCCACCGCCTTGATCCCCGGCTGTTGCACCGCCATCCAGATCCCGCGTGCATCCGCCACGTCGTTCTTGTTGCCGACCACAAACGGCTTGACCATTCGCCCGGACAGCAATTTGACCTCGTGACCGAGCTTCTGAAGCGATCGCGCCCAGTGCTGCGATCCGCCGCACGCTTCCATGCCGATCAAACAGTGCGCACGATTCGCAAAATGCTCCAAAAACTTCTCCCGCTTAAGCTGCAGCGCCACAATTTCGCCACTCTCCGGCTCCACCCAGTGCAGCTGAAACACCCGCTTTGCGATACCCACTCCAACCACGATACGATTCATCTCGGACCCTCCGGTTGCCTGTGAAGACTGAACACCTTCCACCTTGGGCACTTTGATGCCGTTGGTCCGGAGGGTCCACTTTCCTCTCAAGCTCACCTCTTACTTCAACTTCGAAGTGGGAGGCGTCCATACCATTTCTCCTGCAAGCGCGGAAGTTGTTCCGCCAATATTCGCAACGAATGCGTTAGGAGTGCATCGGAAATGGGATCGGATGCAGCAGACTCCAGCCCTTCCACCGACATGGCGAGGGTGTTCAGTGCAGAACTCAGCACCAGTTCCACCGACGGGGTTTGCAGCAGTGTGGGATGCAGAAAAATCGCACGCGCTCTGGTTTTGGGGTCGAACAAGGCCATGCGACGGCCGGTTTCCCGCTCCAACACGGCACTACCAGCCTTAACGCAAGCAGACGTGGGCGTCGTAGGAAGCACGAACTGCGGCAGTTTGGGCTCAGGCAGTTTGGGACTGATAAACCGATGGTCGGCCGCGCGATAAGTGCACATTTCGGGCACGCTACGACCCTCAGCGAGAACCGTGCTCGCGGCGCGCGCGGTCACGATAACAGATCCACCCCCTACCGCAACGACAGCGTCAGCCTCGCTTTCGCGAAGGAACCGCGCGGCCTCATCAACCGAACTCGTCGGACTGTGCGTCCGCACTGCAGTAAACTTCCCGCATAGCCGCTCTCCTAAGGCCGTGCGTATCAAACCAACGATCGCCGGAGAGCGCGCCAAGGTCGAACTACAGATCAGGGCGGCGCGTCGGCAGTTGGTGCGATCCAGTTCGCGTGCAAGCGAGTCCAGGCTCCCCGGGCCGGAATACAGGCGAAGTTCGGACGATAGGTGCTGGAGTGATGATGCCGCTTGCCCCAAAATGACCTCCGAGTGTTATAAAGGATGCCTAGTCATGTTGAACTATCATCCGGTTAATAGTCCATCTCCGCATCATACGATGTTTAGTAGGGATTTACATGAACCAAATCGTCCTTCAAGCCGGGCCGGTGACGTTGTACGCACAGGTGGCCAGCATCATGCGCGACCGCATCACGAGTCACGTGTGGAAACCAGGTGAGGAGATCCCGACACTGGAACAATTGGTTGAGGAGTTCTCCGTCGCGCGGGTCACGGTACGTCAAGCCGTGCAAATTCTGTCCGAAGAAGGGCTTCTATCGAGTCACCGCGGGCGCAGGACCTACGTAAGTTGGGAGCCTCAGGTCAGCGACGACGCTCAACCGCTTTTCTCCTATACCGGCTCAGTCGACAAAGAATCCGGCAGGTACTCGATCAACATCCTGTCCAGGCAGGACTTTGAGGAATTGCCGCCTCATCTTGCGGTGATGGGGAAGGCATCAGGCAGGTATGTGCGCATCCGCAAAGTGGATAGCGACAACGGCGTCCCCTACGCAATATCGGACAGCTATGTTTCCTGGGCGATCTACCGACGGTTCCCCTCCAAGGCCGAAGAGAAGGTGAAGATCAGTCGGTTGATCTGGGACCGTGCGCGACCTTCGTTGGCCGGCGGCAAGGAACGCATCACGGTCGTTGCATTGAATTACGAGAACGCGGGACATCTCCAGGTGGCGATTGGCAGTCCCGCCGCTCATATCACGCGCGTGTTCTTAACGCACGACGGGAAGATCGCCTATCTGGGACAACTTCAATACCGTGCTGACCGGTTCGCGGTCGACCGCGACATTACCCGCTTGCTGATCGGCGGCGCTGACACCGCCGGCGGCGATCCAGGCGGCAGGGGTGCTTGAGGCAGTGCGCAGTCGCTGAACCCGCCTCCCGGGCATCCGCCGGCACGCAAGGAGTTGCGGGACGTGGACTTGCCCGAATTGGCAACTGTCGCGCTCCTACGAACCAAGATGTTCTATTGATGGGTTTACAGTCTTACGATACTATTGCGCGCTTGCCTAAGCGGATCGACACGGACGCTGGTGAAGGCATCTTCCACCGGGTCGATGCTGCGTACGGGATGTAGCCAGGAGACGCCAAGGTGCAGACAGAAGACGAGATCCTTTATGAAGCGAAGCAGGGAATTGCGATCATTACCCTGAACCGACCTCATCGCAGAAATGCGCTGACTAACCCTCAAATGCTGCGCCTGGGCGAAATGATTACCACCGCCTCCAGGCAATCTGACCTTCGCGCCATCCTGTTGACCGGGTCTGGCGACAAGGCGTTCTGTGTCGGCGCCGACCTAACGCCGGGGGATACGCCATTCAAACCCGATTTCTCCCGACTGCGTCTACCGTTCGCGGAACTCCTGCGTGCGGGCAAGAACTGCGACATCCCGATCATCGGTCGTATCAACGGCGACTGTATGGCCGGCGGCATGGGTCTGCTGGGCATTTGTGACATTGCGATTGCGAGCGACATAGCACGCTTCGCCCTGACGGAGGTGAAAATCGGCCTCTTTCCCATGCAGGTCATAGCGGTGTTGCGAGACACGCTTCCACCCCGCGTACTGGCCGACATGAGCTACACCGGCCGCTTCGTGGCCGCGGCGGAGGCCATGGGACTCGGACTGATCAACCGCGTGGTGCCAGCGTCACAGCTAGAGGAAGCGGTCGATGCGGTGCTGGCCGACATTCGACGTGCATCACCGGCAGCGCTGCGCCGTGGTCGCTATGCACTGCGTGCCATGGAGTCCATGTCTTTCGAGGGGATGATCGCCTTCGCCGAAACGCAGGTGGGTCCCATGATTCTCACCGAGGACGCTCGCGAAGGCCTCGAAGCCTTCAATCAAAAGCGCAAACCTAACTGGGCAATCTGACACTTACCCTCTTCTGGAGTTTACATGAAGCAGAGTATTCGCATTGGCGGTGCCGGTGGTTTCTGGGGCGACAACGTGGCCGCGATGGAGCAGCTCGTAACCCAAGGTAATGTGGACTACATCATGTCCGACTACCTGGCGGAGTTGACGATGGCGATCCTGGCGAAGCAGAAGGACCGCGACCCGGCAGCCGGCTTCGCCACCGACTTTGTGGCGCTGTCGCTGCGTCCGGTCCTGCAGGAGGTGGTGCAACGGAAAATTCGTATCGTAGTCAATGCAGGCGGCATGAATCCGCGTGCTTGCGCTGCGGCGCTACAAAAACTCGCGGACGAACTCGAAGTACGAATCAAAATCGGGCTCGTTGAGGGTGACGACCTGATGCCGCGCGAAGCTGCCCTGCGCGCAGCGGGAACGGTGGAAATTTTCACCGACCAGCCTTTGCCGGAACAAGTGACGAGCATGAATGCGTACTTGGGTGCTTTCCCAATCGCTGCAGCGCTCGATATGGGGGCCGACGTCGTCATCACCGGACGCTGCGCGGACAGCGCCCTTGCACTGGCACCACTCATCCACGAATTCGGCTGGACAGCCACTGACTATGACCGGCTCGCTGCTGGCAGCATGGTGGGCCACATCCTCGAATGCGGCACGCAGGCCACCGGAGGCCTGTTTACCGATTGGGAGCAGGTGCAGGGCCGCGAGGAAATGGGCTTTCCGATCGCCGAGTGCGGAAGGGACGGGAGTTTTATAGTCACCAAGCCCGCGGGCACGGGCGGACTCATCACCCCCCTGGTTGTTGCCGAGCAGATGCTCTACGAGGTGGGAGATCCGCAAAATTACTTACTACCCGACGTGACCGTGGACTTGACGGGCGTTCAGCTCGAACAGACCGCGCTCGACTCCGTTCGGCTGAGCGGGGTGCGAGGCCGTCCTCCCACCCACAACTACAAGGTGAGTGCCACTTATCTCGACGGATTCCGGTCAACTGCTACGCTGACGATGGTGGGACGGGGTGCACCGGAGAAAGCCCGTCTCATCGGCGAATCGTTCTTGAATCGCACCCGGGCGTTGATGAAATACAAAGGCTTCGGCGACTATCGGGAAACGAACATCGAGGTGCTGGGGACTGAGAATGCCACCTTCGGCCTCCATGCGCGCCAACATCATTCTCGGGAGGTCGTGCTGCGTATTGCCGTGCGGCATCCTCAGGAGAAGGCATTGCAGATATTCGCCCGCGAGCTCGCGCCCTTTGGCACCTCTGGCACACCCGGAACCACCGGCTTCGGTGGTCGCCCGAAGCCGACGCCTGTGTACAGACTGTTTTCCTTTTTGTCGCCTAAGGCGGATGTCGACATTAGGGCGTCGGTAGGACAGGAGCAAATTCGCTTCTGTCCGGCGCCGGCCGCAACATGGGTGGACTCGCCGGTAATTACGATTGTGGATTCGCCACCACCCCCACATTCGGATGTTGTCGTCCCACTTCGATCCATCGCGGTGGCACGCAGCGGGGACAAGGCGGATATTTCGCATCTAGCCTTAATCGCGCGATGTGCGGAGTTTTATCCGTTGCTGCGCAGCCTTGTGACCCCTGAAGTTGTTAAGGACTACCTCGCCCACCTGGTGAAAGGCAAAGTCGAGCGTTATGACGTGCCGGGCATCCACGCGGTAAACTTCATGCTCCACGAAGGGTTGGCGGGCGGCGGTACCGCCTCACTACGCAGCGACACGCTCGGCAAGGCCTTTGCCGAGATCATGCTTGATTTCGAAATAGCGATTCCTCAAACCTGGCTGAACCACGCGCACCTTTGGAAGCAGGCCTGACTGCCCTCAGGGCTCGTTCGCTATGGTTATCAATAGTGCCACTATTTGACAGAAAATCCGCAATTGTTGCGGCGATTTCAGTGATCGGTCCAAGTGATTAGATCGAGGTGAATCACACGCATCCGTTATTCGCGCGTTATCTTGCGGGCGAGAAATCGAGAGATCTCCCGCGTCCTTAGCTCGTTGGCTTTGCAGAGAGTTCCCGAAAGATATGAAGGATACCGCGCTTGGCGACTAGGTTAGTTGGAGCTTCCAGCACGCGCGTCAGTTCCGGACCAGCCGTGAAGAGTGGCCGGACCTAATGTCAAGGTTCGGGTGAAGCCGAATGACACAAATGTCCCGGGCACACCACTGACCATCATCCAACTGCCTCGGCGGTCAGCTCAGTGACATTGATCATCGTTTCTCCGAATTCTTCGAGCATGTCGTAAATAATCTGGCGCACAGAGGTTTCGTGCTTCATTGTGCCGACAATTTGCCCAACGGGACAGGTCATGAAATCCTTGGCCACCGCGCGATCGAAGCGCAGCCTGGCTTCGGTGCTCAACACGCTTTGCCACGGCATGGGCAATGGCTGGGGTGCACCGGGTTGCACCCAGGCTTCGGTAAACTTGCTGCGCAGCATTCTGCCAGGCTTACCGGTGCGCGATCGGGTCTGCACTGTGTCTTCCGAATTTGCGGCCCAGAGCAGTTCCTTCATCTCCAGGGGAAGATCACTTTCGCGGGTTCCGAGCCAGACGGATCCGCACCAAATGCCTTTCGCGCCAAGCGCAAAGGCGGCTGCCATTTGCCGGCCGCGGCCTATACCACCAGCAGCAAGCACCGGCATGGGCGCAACTGCGTCCACGACCTCCGGCCACAGCACCATTGAACTCACGACGCCCGTATGGCCCGCAGCTTCCGTGCCTTGTGCGATCACGAGATCGAGTCCGTTCTCTTTGTGGCGCAGCGCGTGCTTCAGTGCGCCAGTCATGGCGCCGACCTTGATGCCACGAGCGCGCAGGCGATCCAGAATGTCTTTGGGCGGTGTACCGAGGGCGCTGACCACCAGTTTCACATTGGGATGACGCAGCACTACCTCCAGCAAGTCGCCTGCATGTTCCGGAGTCATGTGCAACTGGTCCAGTGCGTCACGCAGAAGTGTCTCTCGCTCTGACTCCGGCAGCCGCGGGATGCCAGCGGAATCGAGCAAATCACGAACAAACTTTACGTGCTCTTCCGGTAGCTTGGCAAAGTCGAGTTTTTCTTCGCCAACCTTTTGGTATTTCTGCGGCAGCAGCAGATTGACGCCATAAGACAGTTTGCCGACGCGTTCATCAATCCAACGGAGTTCCATCTCCAGTTGCTCCGGGGTGTAGTAGCCCGTGCCTAGGGCCCCTAGTCCACCTGCCCGTGTGATTTCAGCGACCACATTCCGGCAGTGGGAGAAACCGAAGATCGGAACCTCGTTGCCGAACATGTCGCAGATCGTGTTCTTCATGTAGAAACCTTTCCTGTTAGTGGTCTGGGAGTTTTTCGTCAATGGGTTGACACAGACAAAGCCAAGTAGGATTATTGATAGGACTTGCAGACTTGTCAACCTGGCTAGGTTCGATTTTGAGCAATTTCAGCCTCCAAGGAGCATTCGATGGTTTCAGGCAGTGGACCTTTGGCCGGCTTACGCATTATCGACCTGACTGCCGTACTGATGGGCCCCTTGGCCACACAGATACTTGCCGACCTTGGCTCCGACGTGATCAAGGTCGAGTCGCCAACGGGGGATGCCACGCGGCATTTCGGGCCGGGCAGCGAGGATCAACTGGGCCCCATCTTTCTTTCCAGCAATCGGAACAAGCGCAGTCTTGTGTTAGATCTGAAAAAGCCGGCCGGCAGGGATGCACTGCTGCGGCTGGTAGCAAAGGCCGATGTCTTCACATGCAATGTCCGGCCCGCGGGCATGGCGAGGCTGCGTCTCGCCTACGAAGACCTCGCTGAGGTCAATCCCCGGATCATCTATGTGTCGATGATCGGTTTCTCGCAGCGGGGCCGCTATGCGCGCTCCCCGGCATTTGACGATCTGATCCAGGCCGCGATTGGCGTTCCGAGCGCGCTGGCGATGAGCACTGACGGCACGCCGCGCTACGTGCCTATAAACATCGCGGACCGGTCCATGGGCTTCTATGCGTTCGGCGTCATCACTTCCGCCCTATATGCCCGCGAACGGACTGGCAAGGGACAGCGGGTGGATGTTCCCATGTTCGAAACCATGGCGCAGTACATACTCGGCGATCACCTTTACGGCCACAAGTTCGTTCCGGCGCGGGGAGATTTCGGGTATCCGAGAATCCTGGCCCGATCACGCCGCCCGCTGCGCACGAAGGATGGCTTTGTGAGTTGCACCATCTATCACGACCACCATTGGCGGGCCTTCCTTAACGTTATCGGACACCCGGAATGGATGCAAACTGATGCGCGTCTGAAAGACATGACCACTCGCATCACGCACAGCGAAGAACTGGGCGAGTTGGTTGCGTCGGAAATTGCCAAGCGCACGACAGCTGAATGGCGGGAACTGCTGAAGGATGCGGACATTCCCGTGTTCCCAGTACACACCTTCCAAAGTTTGGTCGATGATCCGCATCTGGCCGACATTGGGTTCATGCGTGAGGAGGCGCATCCCGTAGTCGGTCCGATTCGCGAAATGGCCGTGCCCAGCGAATGGTACGGCACGGCACCCCAGGGATATCGTCCGCCGCCGCGACTGGGCGAACACAGTGTGGAAGTTCTGTCCGAAACCGGCTTCACACAGAGTGAAATTGGTGCACTCCTGGACAGCGGCGCAACTATCCAGGCTGGCCCCAATTTGAATACCACGAAAAGTGAAATCAGTTCCAACATCAGCTAAGGAGACAAAGCGAAATTGGAGAGCATGGATCGTCACGGCGCCTCCTGGCGGGCTTCATCGCATTGACTGCTTATGCCCATCAAGTGACGACCTTCGTCACGGGGTGACCTCAAGGTTGCGGCTTGGCAATGCCGCGTAGTTCAAGCGAGTGCGAATCCCGCCCTGGCAGCCGCTAGCCACCCTCGTGTAGTGCAGACCTTGGGCGGGGGCACCCCTCGATGAATCAAGAGCTTAGCCTTCCGCTACCCCTCGAATCCGCGAAGTCGGGCTAGAGCCTGTTAACACTAACGCAATCCCTCGATCACGAGTGCGAAGCACAGAAAACCCATGAACATCACGTCGAGTTTATCGAAGCGACTAAAGATACGGCGGAAGCCCTTGAGCCTGCGGAATAGCCGCTCGATCTCATTGCGACGTTTATACATGGCCTTGTCGTATTGCCAAGGTTCGACGCGCGTGCAAAGCGGCGGGACAACGGGAATGAACCCTAAATCCAACGCCAACTGTCGAGTCTCGTTGCCCTCATACGCTCGATCCATGATTAGACGACATCCATCGGGCAAGGGCCGCATGCCGCGCAGCAGTTCTCGACCCTCAGGCGCATCGCCCGCTTGTCCCGGACTCAGACAGAACGCGATGGCGCACCGAGCATGCGCGGCAACCATATGAATTTTGGTGCTCCATCCGGCTCTGGATTTGCCGATGGCTTGAGCGCCGTTTTTTTTAGAGCACCAGTCCCGTCCGGATGTACTTTGACGATGGTGCTGTCCAGACTCACCGCTTCGATCCTGATGCGCACCAGCTGCTGATGCTGCAATTCCTCGAACAATCGATCCAAAACACCCGCTTTCGCCCAGCGATTCATGCGCGTGTAGATCGTGTGCCAGTTGCCAAAGCGCTTGGGCAGGCTGCGCCATTTGCAGCCATTTTCTGCTACAAACAGAATCGCGTTCACGACTTGAAGGTTGCTGAGCGAGACATTGCCGCGCTGAACCGGCAGAAATTCCTCGATCCGACTGAACTGCTCTTGAGTGATTTCCATGAAGCATAGAATATCACATAGTGTTAACAGGCCCTAGGCGGCGCGCACGAATCCCTCAGTGAAAATTCCGCGCGGATGGTGATCCGACGTGGTTCCTCTACCGAGGCCCGCTTTCCAATTCGTTGTAATAAAACCTTCGCGGCTTCAACCCCGACCGCATGAGCGTTCCACCGCTCCGTTGAGATAGCCGGCACCGTCAACTCAGCCAGATCCGAATTGCTGGTCGCAACGATCGACATGTCCTCAGGAATGCGCATCCGCGTGCGGGCAAGCGCTCGCAGGACGCCCGACAGTAGAGGTCCACCAGCGACAATGGCGGTCGGTACATCGTGCATCTGGGTCATGCGGATGGTTTGTTCATAGCCATAATCGGCTGTCACACGCTCGGTCATCATCAATGCCGGGTCAATCGGCACGCCCAGCATTTCATGTGCAGACTTGAAACCCGCGATACGCTGGCGAGAGGGGAAGAGATTTGGATCCCCCACCAGCATCCCAATTCGTCGATGGCCTAGCCGCAACAGATACTCAGTCGCGCGCCGTATCGCGTCGAAATGATCGACCAGCACCGCATCCGCCCAGATCGGATGTTCACGCTCGACCAAAACGAGCGGGCAACTGATCTTCCGTAGTAGCACTTCGATTTCCTCGTCAATTTCCGGGTTTTGCGAAACGATGAACCCGTCGACCTTACGACGCATGAGCGCCCCGAATAGATCGATTTGCCGATCCCGCCGATCTCCGAAGCTTGCTAGCAGAGTTGCGTATCCATTCTCATACAGCACATCCTGACTTGCGCTCACGAATGCCGCCACTGACGGAATACCGATCTCACGAACGACGACGCCAATCGTTCGAGTCGACCCAAGTCGCATGCTTTGAGCGATCGCGTTCGGCGTAAAACCGACTTCGGCGATCGCCGCTAGGACGCGTTGACGTATCTTCGCATTAACAGTTAACTTTCCATGTAGAACTGAAGACACGGTGCCGATCGACACTCGAGCCACCTCAGCAACGTCTTTCACCGTCGGCGCCTTATGCTTTTTCAAGGATCAATCTCCTGGTCAGCATCCCTTTTCCAGAATCTGTACAATGCGGTCTTATAGAGCGCGTCGGCCCTTCAACAAGCGGATAAGCAGTGGTCATTGCCATTTCCTTCATGGATACCGCAGCACCCCGCTCTTCGACGAGCTAGAAGGGTTGCGCCATTTGGCCGAAAACGATTTGACGCGTACAAAGAATTGGTGATAAAGACTTGTCCGCGACAGGCCGACGTTCGAGATGGCGATAGGACTTAGCGCAAACTCTTTCACCAAAACCCTCCCGGCTTGCGCAGGATGGATCATATCGGCGCTCGCGTCTGTAATCTCGTGCGAGGCCATGACGGATCTGCGCAAGGATTCGACAGTATCACTGGATTGATTTAGTCCCAATTAGACAGCGCCCATTTTATGGACAGCTGTTTGTGTTTCGCGACCACCGGGGCGATAGCGCCAGTGGGATGGTTTGACGACGATAGGTAGGTCTGTTTTTATTTCCAAGCGGCTAGAGCATGCAAGTTAGTGTGGCCAAAGGCGATGAGCGGCACCATACATTTGAGTAGCGCGCAGTTATCGATGCCCAGTGAGAGGGGGGCCTGATTGGCGAATATTCCGAAAAAGACGAGCCCACAACGAACGAAGCTTCACCGATGTGAAGCTTCGCTCGTGAAGGGTTGCAAGGAGACCAGGAGTGGGGTTCGAGATCACGTTCGTAGTTTCGTATAACCGAGACTTCCCCGAGCAACGCTCGGCCGGTTGAAACGGCGATGCCCCGGTTTTATCACGTTCTGGGAGCTTTTAACTGGGGAAGGTATTCGTGCATCGACCGAGCGAAAGGAGTTTACGGGAAGAAGTATTCGTGTCGGTCGAGCCACTTCAACATTACGACTTCGTGCTCGGCTTAGCGAAATAACGCCGAAACCCTTGCAGGATCGCGTCTGAATAGAAGCCTTCGAACATCGAGCGTATCAAATCGAGATCGGCCGATTCTGTAACGTCAAATTCCGATTTGAACGTCATAAGCGCCTGACCAGTTGACAACCCATCGACCGTGGTTGTCGCAAAATAATTTTCAAACTCCCTGCGCAATTCCGCGCCGCCTGGGTTCGGGCGAGATACCATGCTATAGTAAATTCGGAGCGTCTCATTATTTTGGAGCATCAAAGTTTCATCGACAGCCGAACCAGTCACTTGACGAAGTACGCGAGTGCGCGGCACCTGCGAGGGCTCGCCGACCAACTCGATACTGGCAATATCAAACCCAGGATGGCCACCCTCGCCCGGCTTAATCCACCAACGCTCAATGCCCCCCCAATCCGTCAACAAATCCCAAACGTCGGCTGCGGGGGCGTCAACGATGCCGCGTATTTCTGCATGACCTCTTTTAAATTTCCGCACGCTTGGTCGCCATTCCTAATTGAGATCGCCACAGTCGTTGTGTCCAAACACAACACCGGTATCGTCACTGACCATGCGGAGCAAGATCTGCGAACAACCCTCTAACTAATAAAAATCAGATCGAGTAGTTTAGTGCTTTAATGTTCGTACGGACTTGTAAACTCCTCGCTCGAATCGATCCGCATTGCGGTCGCAAGTCATCGCACTGATTTCCAAGATCATCGTTTCACTGCTGCTGCCAAGTATAGCTGCCGAGTGTTTGATGTCTTAACGGATCTTTCTTACGGAAATATGCGCGCCGTTGTTGTTTGTGTCAAGTCAGTGGACTAACGGTCCGCATAGATCGTCGAGGGCCACTTTTTCAGGGTTTTGAAAATCGCCGCCATCCCTATCTTACTGACCGCCGCGTATAGGCGGGAAGCAGCGTAGCTTGCGTTTTAATTGCGAACAAATAGAGCTGACAATTATCACTGCCCGCATGTCACCTCGTGATCGACATCAGCTTATTCCCCGCATCGACTGCAGTCCGCACATAGTGGGCAACTTGGTGGCCCTCCTCGAATCGCATTACCGGCGCGGCTGGCTCGGTGCGGCAAGCTCTGAAATGAACAGCATCCGACGAGTATCTCTATTATCGCTGGCTGCAAAATACGAAGGTGCTACCCGAAACGATGCGCCTTAGTCCTGAAGGGCACGCTTGGCCCAATCACTGGCAAGTGAGACCACCATCGACGACAAATTCGGCGCCGGTTGAAAAACGAGATTCGTCACTCGCAAGCAGAACTACGACATTGGCTACCTCATCGGGTTCTCCCCACCGATTGGCAGGCGTCGCCGCGATGAGCTCCCGGACAAGCGCCTCAGACTCCGATGTCGGAACGGTCATAGCTGTGCGAATCATCCCGGGATGGATAGAGTTGACTCGAATATTGAGCGGAGCGAGCTCGACAGCGGCGGCCTTAGTCATGCCGCGCACTGCGAATTTCGATGCGGTGTAGGCAAGCGCATGACGCGCACCGATCAAGCCGGCCGCCGAGGACATGTTGATAATAGAGCCGCCCCCGGCTCGTTTCATCGAGCGAATCACAGATTTCATGCCAAGGAAAACGGCAATCTGATTGACATCGATAACCCGCCGATAATCGGCCTCTTTCATGTCCTCGATCGGGGCATAGCCGATGATGCCCGCATTGTTGACGAGTACGGATACTGGACCAAACAATTTTTCTGTCTCAAGAATGACGTGTTGCCACTCCATCTCCTGAGTCACGTCATGGTGGATGTAACACGCACCAGGGCCGAGCGACCTGGCCATCGCAGCGCCTTCATCGTCGAGGATATCAGTCAGCACCACACTTGCGCCCTCCTCTAGCAGACGCCGCGCGTGTGCTGCTCCAATCCCGCGTGAGCCACCTGTGACAATTGCTATTTTATTACTCACTCGTCCCATTTGTTACTCCGTTGGTGTTTTGAAAAGCGTAGACGATCACAACTACCGACAGCTAGCGTGAACCTAGCTGATTGGCGTCGCTCCGCTTGCGGAAATAGTTGCGAAAACTTACACAGATGGCGTCATAAATAGATTCTATGACCGCGCGAGCACGAGACGGATCCTCGCCTTCCCGAACGTCAAACGTGGACGAGAAAATCATCCTGCAGGATGTGGTGGCGATGCGATCGACAGAAGTTGTCGCGAGATAATTCCGTATCCCCGCGATCACCTCATTATCCGCCGTGTAATAAATTCTCCGTGCGACAGGATCTTCGTGCAAAAGCGTTTCGCGATTGAGAACCGGTAAACCGGCACTCGCCACGCCCGAGCGCGTGAGAATTCGCGAACGGGGGATGCTGGCGGTCAAATCTTCCATTTCAACACTTATCACCTTAACGCCCTCTGCGTCGGGGTCGCTTTTCCACCAGCTGAGCATCGCCCCCCAGTCGGTCAGCAATGTCCATACATCCTCAGCCGGCGCGTCGATAACGCCCTGCCAAGTGGCAATAACCCGAGTAAATGATTTATCCATGAGTAATAGAAACTCCCGCCTGCATGTCCCGGAAACCGCCAGAGCCGAATAATGTATTCATGAGCGTTATTGCATCGATCGCGGACTTGAGGACACGCCAATACGGCCACGCAAGCCAGTGAACCATGGTGTGCTTCCCCGTGTCGCTCGCTCGTAATGAACTGTCATCTCTCTCATTGGCAAAATACCGAAAGCCAAATCGCATCCGCGGTTTGCCGATACAGATCCAGCGAGTTATCGAGCGCCGGGAGTGGGCCCGCGTCTGGATCACCCTCATCATGCTCGATCGGCTCGATCGCAAGACTTCGCTGGTACCACTCGCGTTACTCCGCCAGAAACAGTTGGCCAACCGGGGCGTCAAACTCGCCCCAGGCATGGGAACCCTGGCGCGCCGAAATGCTCACGGCACTCTCTGAGCAGACGGCTAGGGGTCTTGCGGACCCTGGCCGCCAGTATCGTTTTGCCCGCCTCGCCCGCAATGCTTGCCTCAGCATACCTATACCGTAGCAGGCGCCCACGGGGCGCGCTGCACGGCGTTGGTGGCCGGCACTTCGTCATCCGCTTGGAGCTGCGGTATGACTTTATTAGCGAAAAGCTCCAGGCTCTGCCAGGCTAGTTCGGGATCGAGCCCGGCAACCAAGGGTACAAGGGTTAGGTGCCGTCCCGCATCGCGCTGAGACCGCGCAAGTGCCAACGTCTCGTCGGGAGTGATTACCAAGTAAGTATTGGTCGCCCGCAATGCCGCTGCATCATCGACATGCTTGAATGGAGTGATCTGCCCAAGTTCCTGCGCCAACTGGGCGTAGGTATTGGTCTCGTGTATTGCATGTGGCGCTATTTTTGGCCAGTCGCGTTCCGGATCCTCCGACACATGGATGAACCGGGGACCGGTGCTGTTGATCACTCGACCAGGCGCCTTGCCCAAGCTGAGGCAAGTTTCGTTGTATAAGTCGGCGAGTTCCTTCGTGTACTGCATGGGATAAAAGCCGTCGCCGAGACGCGCTGCTCGCGTCGCGGTCGCCTTGACACTGCCACCCATGAACAAGCGAGGCCCCGGCTTTTGTACCGGACCAGGTCGCACGTGGACTGTTCGACCCTCATAGTTGAATGTTTCACCAGCAAACGCCCTGTGAAGAACATCCAGTTTGCTTTCGACCAAGCGCGCCCGATCAGCCATCTTTACCCCGAACATTGCATATTCGGCCGTGGAATAGCCGACTCCAATGGTGAGATCGAGCCGACCATTGCTAATTTGATCCAACATGCAAGCATCTTCAGCGACGCGGACAGGATCATGCAGGGGCAGGAGCACGGCGCTCGGATGAATGCGCAGCTTGGTCGTCCGACTTGCCACCGCGGCACCCAAAATCATGGGCGACGGATTGTAATTGTCGTGACTGCCGTGATGTTCCGGCAGCTGTGCCGTATGGAAGCCTTTTGCATCTGCCCAGGCAAGCTGTTCCAGTGCCGCAGCACAAAGATCTCTCGTCGAGACTCCTATTTCCGGGCTACGCAGGTCATATCTAAGCCAAATTTCCAACAACGGTCTTTCTCCTGAATAGCGTCCCAAAGACCTTATGCCTCAACCGATCTTGTATGCGCAGTCTTCGCGCCAAAGAAATAGGAAGCAAGGGGCACTAGCGCGTCCCAATCGGCGCGAAGGGTCTGCTTCCCCCTCGCTATCGCAATCCCAATAGGGTTCAGATTCACACGGTGGGACTGCGACTGCCTTTCCGACATCCTACGTGTTCGCTCGGATGAAACGTTATATTGTGATAATTGCATACTTCCCAATACGATGGAAGCGATATTTTACTGGTGGTTCGTCAGGGGTGAAAGTGTGCGGAAGAGGTAGCCGCTGGTTATCACATAGGTAGGCTCGGACTGGCTGTCGTGCAATAACCTAGCCCGAATTCGCAGATTGGGCCTCGATTCTGAGCCCCGGCGGCGGCGGCGGCGCGGAGCGGTATTTCAGGCACTTGGGCGCGGTTCGAGAGCGAAAGTCGCTGTAGTGGAGAGCTTGCCTCTGGTCAGGGCGCGGCGGTGGCATAATGGATACCCGTCATGTTTCTTCGCGCCACGACTCGCAAGAAGGACGGCAAGGTCCATCGCTATTTCAGCGTTGTGGAGAACAAGCGCGTGCGTGGTGGGTTTGTGGTGCAGCGGCACGTGCTGCATTTGGGGAGATCAACACCCCGCAGGAACTCGAGCCGCTCGACCGCCCGGCGATGCGCCCGTTGCCGAAAGCCCGTACGTGCATGCCGAATGGAAACGCGTGCGCGCGCCTTCGACTATGACGTCGAAATCGACCGCCACTATTACAGTGTGCCGCATGCTCTCGTCGGGCAGGAGCCACCGAAGTACTACCACTGAGATCGATCCCCTTACACTTGGAGCCATCATGTTGACTGAAAATACCTTGGAAACACCGCGCTATCTGAAACTGCACGGCATGGTGCAAGCCCTCGAGCACCAGCGCGAGAAGCCGGAGACCCACGCGGCGCTCCTTTCGAGGAACGCTTAGGATTAATCATCGATCGGGAGCGTCTGTATCGGCAGAACGGGCCGCTACCGGGGGTTGCTGCGCGAGGCGCGGCTGAGAGTCGCCCAGGCCTGCGTCGAGGACATCAGATACAAGCCCGGGGCGGGAAAGACTTGGATCTCGTGTGCGCTCGCCCATCAAGTAAGGACCGCAGGGCAGGTACTGGCGCGTGCCGCGGCTGTTCGAGGAAATCCGCACCGCCCACGGTACCTGAAACTGCTCAATCGCCTCGCCAATGCTCCAGTGCTGATTTTGGACGATTGGGGTCTGATCGCACTGAGCACGCAAGATCGTGCCGACCTACTCGAGATCCTCGACGATTGTCTGAACGTCCGTTCCACAGTGCTATGCAGTCAGCTTCCAGTGGACAAATGGCACGCCTACCTCGGCGAACCGACCTTGGCGCACGCAATACTCGATTAATCACGAGCTGATGATTATACAGAGCGTTTTTAGCTCAGCATCGCCGATCAACACTCCAGCTCCTCACGCCCCATCTGCGGCGACGCTAACCTAAAAATGCTCTGCACTATCTGCCCTCCCTGACTATGTGGGGTGGCCCCAGGCGAACTTTCGGGCAACTCCGGAATTTCAGATTGCCTGGAATGATTGCGCCGCCGATCACCCGACATGGTTTCAGCTTCACAGGCTGTTAAGAAAGCTCAGGAGTCGATAACCTGGTCGGAAGAATTGCGGCCATCCCTGTGTCGGTGCTGTCTTTGCGAGGGCTTTCTCCTTATTGACAGAGTCGCCTCGAGATACATCTGGGTGGTCTCGACCGGTGTCCCAACCAGAGCGCGATGACGGCGCGATCAACTCCAGACTCGAGCAACCGGAGTGCCATGGTGTGGCGAAGCAGGTGGACGGTGACTGGCTTTCCCTCGAGGGAGGAGCAGACGCTGGCGGCGTGTGCGGCGTGCCGGGCGAGCATGTACTGAACCCCGTGGACACTGAGCCGCCCGCCTTTCACATTCGGGAAGATCAATCGTCCATCGCCACGTGGCGGCTGACGAAGCCAGCCCTTCAGGACGGCTACCGTGGGCTTTGCCAGCGGGGTGCAGCGTTCCTTCCGACCCTTTCCGACCACGCGAATGTGTGCCCCGTTCCGAGGACCAAGTCGTCGCGCGTGGCGGAGGTGATCTCCGAGAGCCGTAGCCCTGTCCCGAATCGCCTCCGTGCGGTAATGTCGGATGTGCCAGGTGAGAAAGCGTCGGGTCTCATCGATCCCCGCATCAATAGTCGATTTAGCCAATCCCCGGCAATCTTTAAGCCAGCGTTCATAATCGGCAACCAAGGTCTGTGCGTGTGCCTCTGTAAGGCTCCGTGCCGGTTGCGGCAGTGGCCATTGCGAGTGAACCAAACGTCGCAGCTGAACCAAGCGGTCCGTGCACCACGTTCGCCATCTTCCGCGGTTCTGCGGCATCCGACCGTGAGAACAGCGGTACTCGCGAAGCCGCCGTCGCATGTACATCACAACGTGCGCGGGCTGAACCGCTTCGATCGCAATACCGCGTTCGTGAAGTTGATCAAGAAACTGCCGACTGGCCGCAAAGAGATGTTCGACGGAATGATCTGCGTAGCCGGAAGTTTTGAGGCGCTGACGAAGCTCGTCTAATCGTTGCGAGTCTCGTGCTTCAGTGTGGGTATGGGTCATGGCTCCAACACCTGAGTGTTTAGGAAGCACAGTCAGGATGCGCTCGTCGTACAATCGCGAGGTCGCGATCGCCATCTATCGCTAAAACGTGTCTGTTTTCTGTCTCCTGCTGATTACGCGGTGCTGCTGATTATTCGATCAGAGGTGGCCTAGGTTTTTCGGACAGGTCTGAAAGTGGAATGACTGCTATATTTTTCAACAATAGCAGGAGTATTCCCGATGAAACGACCGAGACGCAACCACTCGCCGGCCTTCAAGGCGAAGGTGGCTTTGGAAGCCATCAAAGGCGAGAAGACGATCGCGGAGCTTGCTGCGCATTATGACGTGCACGCGAACCAGATTACCAGCTGGAAGACGCAGCTGCTGGAGAGCGCAGCAGGGATTTTCGGCGCCGGCGCCGTGGCGGACGTCGATGATAGACCAGGGGGCGAAGTTGAGCGTCACGCGTCAGTGCGAACTTCTCGATCTGAACCGGAGCGGCGTGTACTACACGCCGCGTCCAATCTCCGAGCAAGACCTTCGGCTGATGCACCGGATCGACGAGCTGCACCCGGACCACCCGTTCTACGGGGCGCGTCGGCTCGCCAAGCAGCTCGAGCGGGAGGGCTTCGACGTTGGACGGCTCCACATCACCACCTTGATGCGCCGCATGGGCATCGAGGCACTGTTTCGCCGCCCTCGGACCAGCATTCCTGCGCGCGATGCAAAGATCTACCCCTACCTGCTCGACGGCTTGGCTATCGAGAGGCCCAATCAGGTCTGGGCGTCCGATCTCACGTATTTGCCCATGGCGCACGGGTTTTTGTACCTGGTGGCGATCCTCGACGTTGCGAGTCGCAAAGTCCTGTCATTTCGAGTCGCGAACACGATGACGCCGGATTTCTGCATCGAGGCACTCACCGAGGCGATTGCTCGATACGGCGCTCCCGAGATCGTCAACACCGACCAGGGCTCGCATTTCACCAGCAAAGCGTGGACCGATGTGCTCGACGCCGCGGACGTTCGCATCAGGATGGACGGCAAGGGGCGCTGGATCGACAAGGAATACGCTGCATAGTGCACCTTAGGAGTGAGTTGGAGTGTCGTTTGATCGCGCGGCAGCCGTTTTGCCGCGTAATTTTCCCTGG
>Ga0182030_10009627_pt1 | contig 19770 bp, 11 predicted proteins | sample 812S3MmetaG_FD_121299 | JGI IMG/M metagenome (GOLD analysis project Ga0182030, IMG submission 121299) | Permafrost microbial communities from Stordalen Mire, Sweden - 812S3M metaG (Illumina Assembly) | ecosystem: Environmental > Terrestrial > Soil > Wetlands > Permafrost | place: Sweden... | reverse complement strand
CACCCTCATGGAGCTGCCTTTCGAGCTGAATCTATGGCAGGCACAGAACATCTGGTATGAAATCCTGCGCAGCTCCACCTACGGGCTCACCGCCCACGATGCCGAAGACCGCCCTCTCTGGAACCGCGATTTCCACGACCTCGGTTGCTGCCTCTCAATAGCCTGCGACGTGATCACCGCCGAAGAACCAACCGTCGCCAGCGCCGCGGACTGAAAAACCCTCAACCGCGGACCGCGTTTCGATTGGCGCTCTTGAGTTCGATACGATACTTTGGTTTGCAAGCATCCGGGTTTCTATCGGAACGGGAAAGCGACGCGGCATGAACAGGATTTCGCGGCTGTTTCTATGGCTGGTGATCGGCGTATGCGGAACGCTGCAGGCGCAGACGTACGATCTCACCGCTGATCGAATGCCGGTCGCCTATCTGAGCGGCTTCTGGCGATTCCATCCTGGCGATGATCCTGGCTGGTCCGCGTCTGATTTTGACGACTCCCATTGGTCGCTGCTGCACGGCGACCGGCTTTGGAACGCGGCGCCCGAATACGTAGGTTACAGCGGGCTGGCCTGGTATCGCTTCAAGGTAAAAATCCCCGCGAAATACGATCAGATCTCGCTCGATTTACCCCATATCCTCACCTGCTATGAGGTCTACGCCGACGGAAAGCTGCTTGGAACCTACGGCAAAATGCCCCCCCACCCCGTTCCCTACTCGGGAGGCTTCAACAAGATCTATGCACTCCCGCGCGGTCCGCATGTCGACCGCACCGTGGTCATTGCGATTCGCGTCTGGCATTGGCCGGCCTTCAGCCGCTTCTACGGTGGTGGACCGCTGTACGGCGGTGGCTTGGTAGGCAAGAGTTGGGATGTGGAACAACTCGATGACCAACTACGCGGCGACCGGCACTGGATTTTTTCCAGCACACTCATCCTTGCGTTGTTGCAGACTCTCGCTGCCGCCGGTGCGCTGGCGCTGTTCCTGCTGCGTAGGTCGGATCGCGAGTATTTCTGGTTTTCGCTTGTGCTGGCCTCCGGTGCCGGCGTGAGCTGGCTGGCCTTGTCCTTTTACTTCAACGAGTGGCCTGTCATTCCGCATAACCAGATCGAAGCCGCTTTGACCGGACCTTGCATCTACCTGGCGGAAATCGCTTTCTACTACACCCTGCTCAAGGGCAGGCGCAACCCGCTTTTCTGGATCGCTGTCGGCGCCAGTATCCTGTCGATTTTCTATCAAGTCATCTTCGGTATGGAGGCCTCGAACACGGCAACATGGTATCTGGGCCAGGACCTTCTCATGCTGCCCGTATATGTGTGGATCCTGTCGCTCCTGTTCATGCGGGCTTATCGAGATTTCGAGGACGCCCGGCTGCTGCTGGCTCCGGTCGTCCTGCAGAAAGCCTCCCTTCTGTTTCAACAGTTCTCGATCCTGACCTTCACGCTGGGCTGGCAGCAGCGATTCGATTTCAAGATTCGTTTGACCGACTGGCCTTTTCGCATTGAGCTCGTGCAAGTCGTGGACGTGCTCTTTCTCATGACCATGCTGGCAATTCTTATCCTTCGCTTCACGCGCACACGCAGTCACGAAGAGCGGTTTGTCATGGAGGTCGAGGGCGCCCGCAGCGTTCAGCAGTTCCTGATCCCGCAGCAGATGCCTGACATTTCCGGACTGGCATTCGAGAGCGAGTATCGTCCGGCACGAGAGGTAGGCGGCGACTTCTTTCAAATCATCCCCGACCGCATCGACGGCAGCGCTCTGGTCGTCGTTGGCGATGTCGCCGGCAAAGGTCTACAGGCGGGCATGCTGGCCACCTTGATCGTGGGCGCGCTGCGCACCGCGGCAACCTTCACCACCGATCCAGAACAGATCATGCACACCCTGAATAACCGCCTTTGCGATCGTGGCAATGCAACCTGCCTGGCGCTCAAGATTGATGCCGATGGTGGCGCAATCCTGGTGAATGCAGGACATCTGCCGCCCTATCTCAATGGCCGCGAGATGACGGTTGAAGGTTCCCTTCCTCTCGGCACCCTGCCGGGTATCGACTTTCCCACCCTCCGCTTTCACCTCAAGGAAAGCGATCATCTCATGCTGATGTCCGACGGTATCGCGGAAGCGCAAAATTCGGATGGCCGCCTCTTTGGCTTCTCCCGCGTGAACGAATTAATGCAGTCGGGCATTGCAGCCTCGGCTCTCGCCAACGCGGCACAAAGCTTCGGTCAAACCGACGACATTACGGTTTTGAAAATCGAGCGCATTGCTATTGCGGCCTCGCTTCATGAGCTGGCTGTCCGAGGATAGAGGAATCATCGACAATTCAGATGATCGCGAAAGGTTTGTCCTTGCTGCTGTATTGACGAAATGAAGGCAACAGTCCATGTGGCTGGACAGCTTCCGGTATGCTGATGGCATCCATGAAACCCGGGCGCGTGTTCGGCTTCTTTCATGGTGCGACTCCAGCAGCTTATACGACCCGTCGGGGCCTGGCTGCGTATACGAACGAGGTCTTCCTTGATTGGCGCTTTTCCCTACCGTCTTACCCTTGCCTGCCTTCTGCTTTACGGGACCTCGTCACTCGCACAAGATGTTCAGTATGGACCTCAAGGCGAGCAAATCCCCGGCCCACGCTGCGCGGCTGCACCGGAATGGAATGGAGCCAAGCCACGCGCCTGCCAGCCGCAGGAACTCAGTTTCTGGTTGAGCGATGTGCGGCATTGGCGCGATGAGCGCAAGCTGAGGATCGGCTACGATGGCAGCGCCTACAATCTTCCGGCATTGAAGTGGACGCAGTCCAGCTTCATCCAGCCGCAAATGATGGTGCACGACCGGTACTTTTACGACGTCGCCACCCAGCACTACACCGTCGACAAATATCTCGCCGATCTTGAGGCACGATACGGCGGCATCGACAGCGTGCTCATCTGGCACACCTATCCCAACATCGGCATCGACAGCCGCAACCAGTTCGACCTCTTCGCCGACCTGCCCGGCGGAGTACCCGCGATCAAGTCCATGGTCGCGGACTTTCATCGCCATGGCGTCAAGGTCTTCTTCCCCGTCATGGTCTGGGATCAGGGCACGCATGCCGATCCAAACCTGTGGCAAACCCTGAGCAAGGAGCTGGCCGAGGTCGGCGCGGACGGCGTCAATGGCGACACGCTGGACGGCATCCCGCAAATGCTGGCGACGGACTCCGCCAAGGGCGATCATCCCCTGGCGCTGGAGCCTGAGGTCGGCCTCGCCGCCGATGAAATGATCAACTATAACCTGCTTTCCTGGGGCTACTGGGACTACACTTTCGTGCCAACAGTGAGCCGCTACAAGTGGCTCGAGCCGCGTCACATGGTCAACATCTCCGACCGTTGGGCGCATGACCACCTGAACGATTTGCAGGCCGCCTTCTTCAACGGCATCGGCTTTGAAAGCTGGGAAAACATCTGGGGCATCTGGAACCAGCTCACGCCTCGCGATTCCGAGGCGCTGCGACGAATTTCCGCGATTGAACGATCCTTTGCCCCCATGCTCGTTTCACCGGCGTGGGAGCCGCATACGCCCACGCAGAGTTTCGGCATCTTCGCCAGCAAGTGGCCCGCGCAGACGCAGACCTTGTGGACGCTGGTCAACCGCAATGCCTTCGATGTGAGCGGCGAACAGTTGCGCGTACCGCTGCACCCAGGCGCTCACTACTTCGACCTGTGGCACGGCGTGGAGTTGCAGCCTCGCGTCGAGGGCAACTTCGTCTGGCTGGCCTTTGACATGGAAACCCGCGGCTATGGCGCCATTCTCGAAACCACGCAAACCGCCGCGGAGTTGGCGCCCGAGACGCAAAAGCTCTTAGTGGACATGAAGACATACGCGCAGACTCCTCTCGAGTCGCTCTCCAGCCACTGGGTCACGTTGCCGCAGTCGCTGGTCAAGATCGATGCCACCACCCCACTGGCCGCCACCGCCAGGCCGCCTGCGGGCATGGTGCATATCCCGGCAGCGGAGTTCACTTTCCGCGTCAACGGCATCGAGATCGAAGGACAGGACGATGAGGGTGTCGATGTGCAGTATCCATGGGAAAATTCAGCTCGCCGCTATCATGAGCACACCATGCACATCGATGATTTCTTGATCGACAAATTCCCCGTCACCAACGCGGAATTCAAACGCTTTCTCGACGCCACTCACTACGAGCCGGCCGACAAGCATAACTTCCTTCGCGACTGGCAGAACGGCAGCTATCCAGAGGGCTGGACCAACAAGCCGGTAACCTGGGTTTCCATCGAAGATGCCCGCGCCTACGCCAAATGGGCCGGCAAGCGACTGCCTCATGAATGGGAGTGGCAGTATGCGGCGCAAGGCGCCAACGATCGCCGCTTTCCATGGGGCAATGTTGAAGGGCCGGCAACCCCTCCGCCGACGCAAGCCGCTGCGCAGCAAGCAGAAACACCCCCTCCCGCTCCGGTCGCGACGCCAACTCCCGCTCCAGTCAAAGGCGCACGCCGTCACTTCAGCAAAACCACGCAAACACCAACAGGATCCACTGCGTCCACGGCGACCCAGAGCAACGATCCTTCGCGCACCAAGGCCGAGCAGCCAGCCTCTTGTCCGGATTGCCCGCCGGTGGTTGCGGGTTCCACGCCGATTCCCGATCGAGGCCGCGATGCAGCCGCGCCCAGCGATGCGGATAGCCATCCGCGCGGCGCAAGCCCGTTCGGTGTCATGGACCTGGTTGGCAACGTGTGGCAATGGACCGACGAGTACGTCGACGAGCACACGCGCTATGCAATTCTGCGCGGAGGCAGCCATTATCAGCCGCAGGGTTCGCGATGGTACTTCCCGCAAGGGTACGAGCTATCGCAACATGGCAAGTATCTGCTGATGGCGCCAAGCCTTGACCGCAGCGCCGCAGTGGGCTTTCGCTGCGTGGTCGACGCTACTCCACCATCGGATGCCCGCTAACTCAGTACGCCTTCGCGAAGCCTGCCAACACGTAGTGCATTTCGGGGAGACAAATACCAAGTTCATTCAGGTGCTCTATTGACCGGGAAGAGGTGTATTTGCTTTGTAACAGGGCACGACTTCAGTCGTGCCGAATGCCAGGCAAAATGGCGGTGGGCTTTAGCCCCTGCCATCTCCGCTTTCCGAGAAACAAATTCGATGGGAATAAGCCCGGCTCCGGATCAGCGCATTCCCTGAACTGCGCCTAGCTCCGCCAGTGCAACTCTACCGGACCATCCATAGGATGTTTTGCGCTGCCTTCGAGCCGCGCCTGCTTCAGTGCGAAGTACCACTTGGCCGGCTTGTCCGCGTCGTCAATCAGCATCAGGCTCGGGTTGTGTCTCAGCCCCTCAGCCTGCTGGATCATGGTGACCTGGTCCTGGCGCACAAACTTCGCGCCAAACCACTTGGCGATGGGCAGAACCAGCGGCACGTTATAGAAAACATTCCATGCCGCCACCACATCGATGCGACAGGTGGATGCGGTGACCGGCGTGACGGTGGTCAGACTGGTGAACCATTTCGGCCCGCAGCGAATCGTTTCCGAGCGCCGGTTCGGCAAAACGAAATCGATGGTCGTCTCCACTGGTTCGCCATACACGCCAAGCAGTTTATACGGCGCGGAGTTGCCGCTGGGCGCATGCGCCGACATGCGAAACCCCTCTGGAATCGGCTCAAAACGCTTGGTCTTTTCGCGAATGGACGCGCGCGAACGCCACCACCAAGCTTGGTGGACGAAGGGTCCATGCGCCGGGTCCATCAAGCCGATGATGCCGTGGTCCACATTGCAGGGCAGGTCCGCGGTCAGATGCGCACTGCGAAACTTGTCGCTAAATTTGGGAAGCTCCGGCACACGCGGTAGATCGGCCGCTTCAAGTTTGCGCCCCGCGCCCGCCCCGGGAATGTAGACCCACGCATAGCCATCGCGTTCCGCGCAGGGAAATGCGGTGGCATAGATGCGCGTGGCATCCAGCTTGTCAAAACTGGAAAGCGACGGAATCACCGCGCACTTTCCGCTGCATGGTTCGAACTCCCACCCATGATAGCGGCACGTAACATGCTCGCCATCGAACCAGCCCACGCTCAGCGGAATGCCTCGATGTGGGCAACTGTCTCGCATGGCAAAGACGCGCCCATCCTTGCGCCGTCCCAGCACCAGCGGCAGGTCCAGCAGCATGGCGGTCTTGAGCTTGCCGCCGCGCAGTTCGTCGACACGCAGCGCCGGGTACCAGTCGTCGTAAATCAATGTGGCCGTCGGCCCCTGAATCGCCATCCCCGCGGGATCAATCGTAGTCAATCGTGCCATCGTCCCTCACCATAGCACTTGCCCCTGAAGCTTTTTGTGATGCAAGCCGCGAACTCGAAAAGATAAGCGTTGCTTGCAATCGTCAACCAGCCTGGATCAGCCAGCCTTGATGAGCCGGCCCTTCTTCAGCACAAATCGCTCGCCGCGCCAGACAATCGTGTTGCCTGCAAAGCTCCAAACCCAAAGCCCGAAGCCGACCAGGTCCCGCAACGGCAGCAGCCACAGATTCTGCAATACCTGGCGATCGCCGAGCACACCCGCGCCCACCTGCAACGCAGTTCCCACGCGCAGAAAGAAAGCCAGGCACAACAGCCAGAGGCTCCAAAAGCTGACGCCTGAGGCAAGCACGTTGGCCAGCGCCAGCGGCAGCGTATGCGTAAACAATAGGCCGGCATAGCCCCAGCGACGGCTGTCGCGCACCGTTCGCGCCCAGCGCAGTTGGTGGCTTGCGAATCCTGACAAATTGTACTCGGGAATACTGGTTTCAACCGCCTCATTCGCCAGCCGAATGGCATAGCCCGCTGCCGCGATCCTGGCGCCCATTTCATAATCATCGGCAAGCTGATCAATCAGCGCTTCCAGTCCTCCCGCGGCCGCCAGTGCCCCGCGTCGCACGGCCAGCGTCGAGCCCAATCCAAAATGCAAGCCGCGTTCGACGAGACGCGCCATGAGCACGCCGGCTTGGAAATCCGTAGAAATCCCCAGCGCCTCGAGCACCGAACCTAGCGTCCACTTTGCGATGTGGCCACGGTAAAGCGCCGTCACCATGCCCACCGGCTTCTTCTCCGGCGCGGTGAACTGGCGCATGACGCGATCAAGATAGTGCGGGCTGACGCGAATGTCGGAGTCGTTGACGAGCAGGTACTCATACTTCGCCTGCGGCAGCATCTGGATGAGATTCGAAACCTTGCCGTTGGTGCCTAACCGCTCGGGGCAGATCACCAGCCGGATCGAGCGCTGGGGAAACTCCCGTTGCAATCGTTCGACGGCTTGAACCGCCGGATCTTCCAGGCTGCCCGCGCCAAAGATCAGCTCATACTCGCCGTCATAGATCTGCTGACAGTGACTGCGAAAGGCCTCGTACATACCGGGGTCAAGCCCCTTCACCGGCTTCAAAATACTCACGCTCGCCGAAGACGCCGGAAGCGCCTGGGAGCGGCGCGCATAGCGGCGAAAGCTTGCCGCCGCCACCAGCACCAGCAGGCAATAGACCATGCTGGCCGCTACAAGAACAGTCGTGACAATAGTGACGTAGTGAGCGAAAGAAAGGAGCCCCGGCGACGGCTCAATCAAGAACGCGTGATGGAAGAGCGCCAGACGCAACCACTCAAAGACGGGCATTGTTCCCAGTCTATTCGACTGCCTCTACCACCCAGTCTGGTTCATTCGTATCTGAGCGCCTCAATCGGATCGAGATTCGCCGCCTTCCATGCCGGATAAATGCCGAACAACAGCCCAATCCCGCAGGCCACGCCGAATCCAAACAGCACCCAGAAGGTCGACAGCGACGCCGGCAGCCCGATCGGCAGGAAGTACACGATATACGTAATCACCGCGCCAACAACCACGCCGATAATGCCGCCGATCGCGCACAGCGTAACAGCCTCCGTCGTGAACTGCGTCAGGATGGTCCGCTTGGTCGCCCCCAGCGCCTTGCGGATACCGATCTCGCGCGTGCGCTCCGTCACTGAGACCAGCATGATGTTCATCACACCCACGCCACCCACCATCAGCCCCACGCTTGAGACCGCCAACATAAACAAGCGCAGTCCCCACGTGAGCTGATCCCAAAGCCGCGACAGCGAATCCGGCCCAAATATCTCGAAGTTATCTTCTTTCTGCACGGGAACCTTGCGCCGTACCCGCAACAGCTCGCGAATCTCTTCCTGCACCAGCGCCTTGTTCTTGGGATCGTCATACTTCACGCTGATCCAGACGTCCTTCTGCTCGGGATGCATGTTTTCGAATGTACCGTATGGAAAATACGCCGCGTTGTCTTGCGGATTTTTGCCGCCGCCGAAAGGCTGCTTGCGCTTGGCCACCACGCCGATCACGGTGTACAAGCCAGTTTCGACATTCACTTCCTTGCCGATCGCGTCTTCTGCGCCAAACAGGCTTTCCCACGTGTCATGCCCCAGTATCACCACCTTGGCATGACGCTGGTCTTCCTCATCGTTGAAAAACCTTCCCTCGGCCAGGGTGAAGTCGCTAACATCGGCGATCTGTGCGGTGCTGCCTTGCAGGATGGCGCCGGCCACTTTCTTGCCGTTATACTTCACCGACACATCGCCCACGCGAAAGCCGCTCTTCACATACTGCTTCCCGCCATCGGCCGCCACCACGTGCGGCAGCCTGCGCAGCGCGTAGACATCGTCCATGGTCAGCTTCTTGCGCGTAAGCTGCTCGGTCGTTGGGCGCACGCCAATCACCGGCAGATGAAACACCCAGAAAACATTCGTGCCGAGCGAGCTGACAAAGTCGCCAACCCGGTTGTTGAGCCCGTTGATCACCGACGAAATGGCAATCACCGACGTTACGCCAATGACGATGCCCAGGATGGTCAGTCCAGATCGCAACTTGTTGGCGCGCAGAGTTTCCAGAGCCATCCGTATCGACTCTCGTGCCTGTCCTTGTGCCATGGCTGTGACTCCTGATTACATCTCTGAACGAAGCGCGACGATCGGGTCGAGCTTGGCCGCTTTGCTCGCCGGATACACGCCGAAGAAAATTCCCGTGCCCGTGGCCATGAACATGCCCAGCAGTACCGATCCGATGGACACGTTGACCGAAATATCAAAAATGAGCGTGATCAACTCCGCCACGCCGATGCCGATCGCAATCCCGATGATCCCGCCCAGCGACGCCATCAGGGCCGACTCGATGAGGAACTGCAGCAGCACATCTTTCTGCCGCGCGCCCAGCGCCTTGCGCACGCCGATCTCGCGGGTCCGTTCCGTAACCGACACCAGCATGATGTTCATAATGACAATGCCGCCCACCACCAGCGAAATTGACGCCAGGCCTAGAACGATGAAGGTAAAGAGCTGGCTGATCTGCTTCCAGATGTCCAGAAAAGTGTCGTTGGTTTCCAGCTGGAAATCGTCATCCGTCCCCGGAGCATTGTGGCGCCGCGATCGCATGATGACCCGCGTCTGGTCCTCGGCCGCTTCCATCACTTTGGAATCGCCATTCGCCCGGCCATAGATGGTGATGCTGTCGTTGGTCCCGTAGGTATGTTGATACGTCGTAATCGGCACCGCAACCCAGTTGTCCTGCGACTGGCCAAAGGTTTTCCCCTGCCGTTCCCCAACGCCAACGATGGTGTAGGGCACGCCATCCACGCGCAGTTCCTTGCCCATCGGGTCGCCGTCACCCAGGATGTTGTCCACAATGTCGTAACCGACGACGGCGGTGTGCGTGGCGTGCTCCTCATCGGCCGCCGTCAAAGCGCGTCCCAAAGCGATGTTGATGTTATTCAGCGAAAACATCGTCGCCGTGTAGCCGCGCAGTTCGGTGTTGGTGCTCGACTGCCCGTTATGCACCACTTTCGTGTTGCGCGAAAGCAATGCCCCGACCTCCTTGCAGTCGCTGCATCCGGTCAGCACGGCCTGGTAGTCTTCCAGCCGAATGATCTTTCGTTTCTGAAACTTGAAGTATTCTTCCGCACTGAAAATGACGCTCGATTCGCGCGACACCGTGAACACGTCCGCGCCGTACCCAGAGAGCTTTGTCCCCATGTAATCGTTGGCCGTGTTGGTCAACGTGATGACCATGATCACCGAAGCCACACCCATCACTACGCCGATCAGCGTAAGAATGGACCGCAGCTTGTTAGCCCACAACGATTGGAGCGCGAGTTTGACGGCTTCGCTGAACAGCATGAATTCGGTTTCCTAGCGTCTGATTCCTTACCTGGGAGCTTGCTGAAAATCCTGAAACCCGAACGCTTTGTAACACGGCACAACGTAACAGCTTGCGGAGATCTTCGCCTTCTGGCGCTTTGTAACAGGGCGCGAATTCAGTCGTGCCAAAGAAAACCAATACAATGACGGGGCTCTAGCCCCTGCCGTGCCCGTTCCGATTGCAGTCGAAGGGGACCATTCAGCAGGCTCCTAAGTTCGACGGTCGAGCGAGGCGAAGGTCTGACAATCGAAACCCCGGGCAATTTTGAGACTGACCTTTGCCAACAGAACGCAACTGCCCCCAGAATCAGTTTACGCAATCGACGGTTCCCCGGTTCCAAGATGTTTCTCGGATCAGGAACTCTTTTGTCGCCTCGCACGTACCCTCCACGTCCGAGTACACTGCTCCCACACGCCATTCGCCGGAGATCGTATGAATCTGATGCCCCTTCCCTGCCTGTCCCCCAAATTTCTGCTGACCCTGCCTGGCAAAGCTTTGTTCTGCGTCGCCCTTTGCCTGTCGTTTGCGGCGTTGCCGGGACTTGCCGCCCCTCCAGCTCCTCTGCTGCTGCGCCATCCCTCGCTCAGCCAGAACACCGTCGCCTTCCGCTACGCCGACGATATCTGGACGGTCGCTCGCACCGGAGGCGACGCCCAGCGCCTTACCTCGACCGGAAACGTCGTCGAAGGCCCCTTTTTCTCGCCGGACGGTTCCGAAATCGCCTACTCCGCTCACCTGAACGCAAACGTCGATGTGTACGTGATCCCGTCTACCGGCGGTGTGCCGCGCCGCCTCACCTGGCACCCCGCCGGCAGTTTCGTCACCGGCTGGACCCCGGACGGCAAAGACATTCTCATCAGCACCATGATGTCCAGCCATCGGCACTATCTCCGACTGTACCGTGTACATGCCGATGGATCGGGTATCCCGGAGGCCCTCCCACTGCCGGCCGGCTTCGAGGGCAGCCTCTCCCCGGATGGACAATCGATCGCCTACGAGTCCATCACCCGCTGGGAGCCGGAATGGAAGCGCTATCACGGCGGCCAAAATTTCCCCATCTGGATCGTGAATCTCAAAACGCTCGACCTGACCAAGATCCCCAGCAACAACACCATGGATTCCAGCCCCGTCTGGGTCGGCAATTCTGTCTACTTCCTCTCCGACCGAGGCGCTTCGGACAAGACCGGCGCCGTCTCGCTCTACCGCTATGACCTTGCCTCGAAAGAGGTGACGCTGGCCAAACCCAACACCGGCCTCGACCTCAAGTCCGTACAGGCTGGCCCCGGAGGGTTGGTCTATGAACAGTTTGGGGCATTGCATCTGGTGGATCTTACCTCTTCAAACCTGCCGGGAGACGATCACACGCTGCCGATTACGATTCACGGCGACCTGCCCGGACTCGCGCCGCACATCGCCAGCATCAGTGCGGATGAGATTCGAAACGTAGCCCTTTCGCCCACCGGCCAGCGTGCCGCCATTGAAGCTCACGGCGACATCTTCACTGTCCCCGCCGAAAAGGGCGACACCCGCAACCTGACCAATACTTCAAACGCCGCAGAACGCTCGCCATCCTGGTCGCCCGACGGCAAGACCATCGCCTACTTCTCTGACGCTTCCGGCGAATATCAGCTCTTCCTCAAAGACCAGACCGGATTCAAACCGCCCGTCGTCATCGATCTCGGGCCCAATCCCTCCTTCTACTACAACCTGCAATGGTCGCCGGATTCGAAGCACATTGCCTTCTCCGACAAGCACCTGCATCTCCGGTATGTCGACGCGCCCACCAAGGATGACAAGGGCAAAGACATTCCCGCCGGCAAGCCGATCCTCGTCGACACCAGCCAGGCTGGCGGCTTCGGCGACGAGGGCTTCCACGCCAACTGGTCCCCCGACTCCAAATGGATCACCTACACGCGGGATCTACCCAACACGCTGAACGGCGTCTTTCTCTACTCACTTGAAAAGCACACATCTTCGCAAGTCACCGATGGCATGAGCGACGCCGCCAGCGCCGTATTCGATCCGGGCGGCAAGTATCTCTATTTCCTGGCCTCCACCGACGACGGCCCCTCGCGTGCCGGCATCGACCTATCCTCCCTCGATCGCGCACAGACCAGCGCCGCCTACGTGGTCGTGCTCTCCAAGGACGAAGCCTCGCCTCTGCCTCCCGAGAGCGACGACGAAAAGATCAAGGAAGACGAAAAGAAAAAGGACGACCCCAAAAAGTCCGATCCGCCCAAGACAGGCGCGGCTGACGATAAAGACAAAGATCGCAAACCCAATACGCAGGAGAAAGCCGACGCGGCTGCCAACGGCAAGGAAGCCAAGCCCGACACCAAGGAAGAAAAAAAGGTCGATGTCAAGATTGATCTGGATGGCATCGGCAGCCGCATCCTGGCGTTGCCCGTGCCGGCCAGGAATTACAGCGAGATCATCGCGGGCAAGACCGGCGTCGTCTACCTGCTCGAAAATGCGCCGTTTGGTCGCGCTTCCAGTGGGGAAGGCCCCGGCATTCGCGCCGTCTGGCGTTTCACGCTGGAAAAGCGCAAGCCCGAGCAGGTGCTCTCCGACCTCGATGGTTTCATCATTTCCGCGGATGCTTCCAAGGCGCTTCTTTCCCAGCACCACTCCCTTTCCATCATCGCAACCGACGATCTGAAGCCGGGCGACAGCGGCGCCGGCAAGCCGCTCAATCTCTCCAACATGACCGCGACCGTCGACCCGCGCGCCGAGTGGAAGCAGATGTTCACCGAGAGCTGGCGTCTGCAGCGCGATTTCCTCTACGACCCCAACACCCATGGCCTCTCCATCCCCAAGGTCGAAGCCCGCTATCGCCCTTACCTCGACGGCCTCGCCTCGCGCAGCGGGTTCACCTATCTCTCCGAGGAAATGCTGAGTGAAGTCACCATCGGGCACATGTTCATCAGCAGCCCTCGCGTCCACGACACCGCCCCCAAGACCGGCCTGCTGGGAGCCGACTACACCATCGAAAACGACCGCTACCGCATCACCAAAATCCTCGGCGGCCAAAACTGGACTCCCGGCCTCGCTTCACCTCTCACCCTCCCCGGCGTCTATGTCAAGGAAGGCGAATACCTGCTCGCCGTCAACGGCCGCGAACTGCACGCCCATGACAATCTCTATGAATTCTTCGACGGCACCGCCGGCAAGCAGACCGTGCTCCACGTCGGGCCCAACCCTGACGGGCCCGCATTCCAGGAGAAAAACGCGCGCGACGTCACCGTCGTTCCCACCGACGACGAAGACGGCCTGCGCAACCTCGACTGGATCCAAGCCAACCGCCGCAAAGTCGACAAGCTATCGGCCGGCAAGCTGGCCTACGTTTATATGCCCAACACCGGCGGCCCCGGATTCACCAACTTCAATCGCTACTTCTACGCGCAGCTCGACAAGCAGGGCCTGGTGCTCGACGAACGCTACAACGAGGGCGGCTTCATCGCCGATTACGTCGTCGACGTGCTCAAGCGCCAGCCTCTTTCCGGTGCTATCGAGCGTGACGGCAAGCCGGTTCATGATCCCGTCGGCGCCATCTTCGGACCCAAGGTCATGCTCATCAACCAGGATTCCGGCTCCGGCGGCGACGCCATGCCCTGGTACTTCCGCAAAGCCGGCATCGGCAAGCTGGTCGGCACCCGCACCTGGGGCGGACTGGTCGGCATCGGCGGCTATCCCTCCCTGCTCGATGGAGGCAGGGTCACCGCGCCGCGCTACGCCATCTACGGCCTCACCGGCGACTGGGAAGTCGAGAACCACGGCATCGCTCCCGACGTCGCCGTCGAACAAACGCCAAAGGATTTCGCCGAAGGCCACGACGCGCAACTCGAAGCCGGCGTCAAGCTGGTCCTCGAAGAACTGCAGGCCCACCCCGTCCCAACCATCCCCATCCCGCCCTACCCCAACTACCACCAAACCGACGGCTTGGGCAAAAACTAGCATGGCTGAGCCCCCGGATGGTTCCCCAACCATCCGGGCTCCGGTCGACTGCCGACCAGCACACCATCCACCCAGGATGCAGCGTCCAGTCAAGTACCGCCGTCCCATAAAGTGTCATCCTGAACGTAGTGAAGGATCTGCGGTTGTTTTCAACGATCCACCCTGTTCAACGCCCGTCGACAGCCGGCCCCCCAGTCATACCAATCGCGACTCAGTTCAGCCCAGACCGGAAAAATTGGGAGAGCCAGGTTATCCCAAACCTTAGCCCGTAGTCGGCTGCATCCGTTCGTCCACCAGCAAGTCTGACAGACAAGCTGCCACCCATTACCCCCTGCTTTCCATTCACCGTCACTGCTGCTGACCTGCTTGCTTGCCAAGGACTGATGGCAGACTGATAGCCCGCCTGTGAATCTCCAGTAATCACTGCACGAAAGCCACAGCCAGTTGAATTTTGTCTTGAAGATAGTTGACAGTCTAGAACAGCTAATTGCGCGCAGGTGCTGTGGGCACGCGATCAAAAATGGAAGACTATTCCCGTAGATACGCGGAAGTTGTTGTGCACGAGTTGGAGCTGATTGGTTTCCTGCCCACCGGCCGTGAAGCTCGTATGCAGATAGTCTCCCGCAACTCGCCATGCCAGCCGGTGGGTCAACGCCGTGTCGGCCCCGCCGCCGGCGGCCTCGGCGAAGGTCAAGTTTGACATGAGAGGGAAAAGGTCGGAACCACCGTTCAAGTGCGCACCGCCCACCAGTCCGTGAACGAAGATTGTTTCCCGGCCGATTGAGCCGGAGAGTTGAGGACCCGCAAGGATTAAATAGGCGTGAGCGTGCTGTCCGTAATAACCTGAGCCGTCGACCGTGACTCCAAGAGCGGGCAGGTGAAAGGCGTGGCGAAGGTCGAGAGCCGCCTCCCAGCCTGCCGCGAATCCGTTATTGGTGCTGTCCTGATTGTTGCCGTAGGAATGTACCGCGAAGGTACCGCCGGCAAAGACGTCCATGGAATTCTTGTCGTAACGGGGTTGGGGAGTCTGGGCGCAAATCCGGGCTGAGATCGCCACAAAGAGCAGGATCGATGATCGAATCTTGAAAGACATTCACCACCTCAGGACGGCCCATGAAGCATCAACAGGAGTGATCCATCCTCGCACCGCGAAAAAGGGCATGCAAGGAGAATGGGTGCAGGCATTCCAGGCCGACTCGCCGCCAATCAGCCTGGATCAACGATCGCTTCTCTGCGGTGCTTGGACCTTGACACTTTGACTCGGATACTAGCAGCCGGAGAGCTGCCATGAAGATGACGTTTCAGTCATGTTGGCGGTGGCCCCGATGTCCGCCCTTCCAAACAATGCCAGGGTGCCAGGGCGCCCCCGGTCACGCGCTTTTGGAGACCGGGGATGGCAGCCACTAACCCTTCAGCGAGCCTGCCTTGAAAAGTAGGCTTCTCGAAGCTAACCTGGAGCTTCAACAGAGTTCTGGGTTTATCACCGGCTAACCGGCGCTAACGAGTAGACAAACGTTCTCGCGGATTCGATTAAGCAGCAATCTCCGAGTTGCCACCATCCAACCAGAACAAGGAAGAGTAGGCTTAGATGGCGTGAGAGCATTACGATCATGGGTTGGGCAGCGCATTCCATCGAAAAGCTTCGTGCCGGAGAAACAGTCTCGTTTCGACCCCGGGGCACATCGATGAAAGGACGGATCGAACCTGGCCACCTTTGCACACTCGTACCCGTCGACTGTTCCACTCTCTCAGTCGGAGACATCGTGCTCTGCAAGGTGCATGGCGCTGAATATCTGCATATCGTGAAGGCCATCCGCGACGACCGGTTCCAAATCGGCAATAATCGCGGCGGAATCAACGGCTGGATCGGAACAAACAGCATCTTCGGAAAATGCATTCGTGTCGAGCCATGAAGCCTCCAAATTGGGTTACTTCCGTATTGCCCACAATCCGCCTGGCACAGCAGTTCGCCTTGCGTGCGTTACATAACGAGCAAGGCGTATTTACAGCGCGGGCTTGGCAAACCCGTGGTCCTCTGCCCATTGGTGCGCCCGCTGCTGAACTCGAGACAGATCAGCTGAACTGAGGTGAGACGCTACAGCGTCTCGGTCATGCCTTGCGACTTCGAGGTGCGTTCGGTCCAGTTTGCAGGCCATAGCAAGATCGAACCACATATAGGCTTCTGCATAGTCTTGCGGTACGCCGTGCCCTTGCGCATACATCCCGCCAAGGAAGACTTGCGCATCAGAATCACACTGGTCGGCGGCTTTGCGGAACCACATAGCAGCTTGTGCAAGGTCTTCCTGCACCCCCTTACCCGTCAGATACATGCCGCCGAGGTTGAATTGAGCCTCAGCAAAACCCTGCTCTGCAGCCTTGCGATACCAAATAGCAGCTTGAGAGTAATCGTTCGGAACACCGCGCCCTGAGTAAAACAACAATCCAAGTCTCGATTCCGCCGATGTATGACCCTGCTCAGCTGCTCTCTGATACCAGAGTGCTGCCTGCGCGTCGTCTTGTTGAACTCCCCAGCCGTATTCGTAAGACAACCCAAGGTTAAATTGAGCTGAGGCATCCCCTTGATCTGCCGCCTTACGAAACCAGGCCGCCGCTTGCAACAAGTCTCGGGTAACTCCCGTGCCCGTGTAATACATAGACCCTAGTTTGAGTTCCGCCTGTGCGTTACCTTGAGCCGCGGATTTCCGAAACCAAAATACTGCCTTCAAATCGTCCTTTTGTGCGCCCCGTCCGTCCGCGTAAGCCATTGCTAGGCCGTACTGCGCTTTAGCCTCTCCGCTTTCAGCTTTTGCCTTTAGCCCTTCAATGCCCCCGCCCGTTTGCGCGAGGGTCGCGCAAGTTAAAGAGAGAAGCACGACGCAGGTTGATACCATAGATATATAGCCTTTCAAGGAATCGGCGATCTCGTGTTTGAGTGTAGGGAAGATGGCTTCATCTTAGCTTCATGTCGGGTTCACGACAAGCGCACCGGCGTTGTAGCCGAAGGCAAGATTTCCTCATTAGGCCATAGTTACAGAGGGCGGATGAGAGCCGCCAGTCACGGTTTTGGTTGTGGGTGAGTGACCGGCTAACAGTAGCTAACCCAAAGGCCAACCGCCCACCCTGATCAGCGCCAACGGCGCGCACCATCCCAGCCCAGGCCAAAGCGCGAGCGCAAGCTCGGCGACGGCCTGGGTCCGCATCCCGCGCAAGAGAACAAGGGCTGAAGGCCCGCTCCACCCGATCCTCGCGTCGTACGCAGGTCCAACCGGCCCTCTGTTCAAGGAGTTACTTCCAAGTTGCCCACCATCCACTCGCAATGGGCGCGTTTTGCGTTGCCGCTTAACCGATCAGCACGCGAGGGCTCTGCTAGACTTCAGCCGAGTTCCTGTGGGGCACGCCGTGTAATACGCTCGTGTTTCATGCCTCTTCATTCTTGCGGTTTCGCTCGTTCGCCATGCTGCTACCTTCCGCATGACTTACCGGCAGTAAGTCAGAAACGGTCTCCCTCACCACTCCGATAATCCTGCAATGTGCCTGCAGAGCTCTGGCCGCAGATGCCGGGCCATTCCGCGCGAAACGAGTGTATGCTGTGGACAACTTTCGCGAGGTGGACCGAATGAAGAGTCGCTGGGCTGTGTGCGCTTTCCTGTTTCTGGTCGGTGCGCTCGTGCTCCTGAATAGCCTGGATAACCCGCGTCTCAGCGTCCTTCATGGAGCTGACAGAGTCAAGCTGATCGCCTCGGGTTTGTGCGTGGGAGTGGGATTCGGCGTACTGGTGGGAGGCCGAAAGTTTCCAGGGGAGTAACCAGTGCGATCGGGCCCTCCGAATGCTCTGAGGCATCCAAGCCCGAGAGCTAACCCCTCTCCGGGTCCGAGCGAATTCCGTCAATGAAATACATTCAGACATTTTTCTGCTACACCTCACCAGTGGAGGCGCATGGGTGAAAAGTTAAAGCTCCTTCGCCGTTCCTTCCGACAGAGCGAAGATCGTTGAGCCCGGAGGCGTAATTACGCTGAGCAAAGAATTATCCAACCCCGCAAAATATCGAATCCATGCAAGCTTCGCATCAACATCGCTCCTAGGAAAGAACAAGATACGTCTGGGCTATTTCAGGGGTGAAACAGCGTAGAAGGCTTGCCAGCGAGTTCTGGCTAGAGATACATAATTCAACAGCAATGCCTTCCTTGGAATTTGCAGAATTGCAGCGCGCGTATGACCGGGAGTGTCCAATTCCAACTTACTGCTTCCGATGTCGTGCCGCGAATGATCGGTCACTTACCGCCAAGAAAAATGAGATCCCAGAAAAAGCTTACCGTCATTACGCCAAGGCAGAAGGCCAGCACCGTAGCCAAGACTCTCGACGTGGATAGGCGTTTCTCAAAAAAAAGACCGAGCCAAAAACAACAGCACATGCTTCCGTAAAGGACCAGATTACAAACGCGTACGGTGATTCCCTGCGACCACCAAGCGCAGATGGTCAGACCACCGACAATTGCTATTAACGCAGTCCACCAAACTGGCGTTGGCGTTAACTTTCTCTTTGTCTCGTTTTCCAATTGGTTACAACTCTATCGCATCCAGTCAAGAGGTCGAGAACTTTGCGTTCTACGTTCAGCCTGTATCACCGGCATCCGCGGAAGCATCGCGCCCGGCCCCCGTCACCGCCCCGAACTGCCAAATCCCTTCCCCGCCCGCACAGAATCCGCCAGCGCGTCCACCACCGAGACCGTCCCCGTCAGCACCGGCACCGGAATCATCTGCGCAATCTTGTCCCCCGCGTTCAACCGGATCGCATCCTCGGTCAGATTCGTCAGCAGGATCTGTATCTCGCCGCGATACCCCGCGTCAATCACCCCGCCCGTCACCGCAACCCCGCGCGCCGCCATGGACGACCGGTCGCGCACCAGCAGACCCAGCCCCACGCCCGTCTCCGGATGACGCGCCTCGACAGCAATGCCCGTCTTCACGCGCACCGAAGCGCGAGCCCACAGCTCAACCGCCTCCAGCGCGAACACGTCGTATCCCAGATCCTCCCCGGGATGCGCCACTTCCGGCGCCCGGGCTCCCTCGGCAAGCAATTTCACTAGCAGCATCTGTCCATCGTACCGCCTCAGTTGTTGCGCAGCGCAATCATCGGATCGATTCGCGAAGCTCGTCGCGCCGGCACATACCCCGCCACCAGCGCCACCGCCCCCAGCAGCAGGATCATCCCCACAAACGTCCCCGGATCGTTCGGCCGCGTCCCATAAAGCTGCGAAGCCACCTCCCGCGACAGCAGCAGCGAAGCCACCGTCCCCAGCACGATGCCCACCAGCGCAAGCAGCATCGTCTTCGCAATCACGCCGCGCTGCACCCCGCCCGCCGTCGCCCCCAGCGCCATGCGAATGCCGATCTCCTTGGTCTGCTGCGTCACCGAATACGAGATCACCCCATAAATCCCCAGCGAAGCCAGCACCAGCCCCAGCGCGGCAAAGATGCCCACCAGGATCGCGAAGAACCGCCGAGGCGAAGTCGCATGATCCACCAGCCCCTGAATCGGCTTGAACTCCGTTGCCGGCTGCGCCGGATTCATCTGCCGCAGCGTCTGCATCACCACCGGCCCCAGCGACGCCGGCGGCAGCTTG
>Ga0182030_10009626_pt1 | contig 19771 bp, 21 predicted proteins | sample 812S3MmetaG_FD_121299 | JGI IMG/M metagenome (GOLD analysis project Ga0182030, IMG submission 121299) | Permafrost microbial communities from Stordalen Mire, Sweden - 812S3M metaG (Illumina Assembly) | ecosystem: Environmental > Terrestrial > Soil > Wetlands > Permafrost | place: Sweden... | reverse complement strand
TCCGGCGTCTGCAAACTCTACCGTCACCAGCATGCGCATAGATCACCTGCAATGTCTCAGGACCGCTGGAATCTACGCTACTATTGTTACCGGCCCCACCATTTGAAACGGTTCCTGTCGACAGCTGGAATCTGCTATTTTGCAGCATTGCGACCTGGAAACGGGTCCCACTGAATGGATGCAGCGATTCCTGGTGGAGCAGGGTGCCTGCCCGGCGCAGCCGACCACGCTTCTATCTGACAGCGGCGACACTGCATGGCAAGCTCAGGGGGATTTTCGCGAATTTGGAGAGCCGATCCTGGACTGGTTTCATATCGCCATGTGTATGAGGCAGCCAACCCAGCTCATCAAAGGCTTGCCGACGGAACCGCCGGATCCGCAGGAGCTGCCGCACCCTATAGAAGAGTATCTTCGAATCCTGCACCGCGCCAAGGCCCACCTCTGGCACGGCAGCCCACACCGGGTGCTGCAAACCCTGGAGGATCTATCCTGGGAGATTGGTGCTGAATCGGAGCGGGCAGAATCCGTACAGGACAAGCTTGAGGAATTCATGAGTTACGTGACTGCGAACCTTGCGTCGATCCCAAACTAAGCGGGTCCCGGTCGGCACGGCGAGCCGATTGCCACTGGCTTCGTCGAGTCGGCCGTCAACCAGGTCGTAAGTAAACGATTCGTCAAGAAACAACACATGAGATGGACTCCTATCGGGGCGCACCGGCTTCTGCAGGTCCGCACGCGAGTACTCAACCAGCAATTACGAGGAGATTTCAAGCGCTGGCATCCTCAGCTGCGCTCGGAACCAGCAGTCATGAGGTTGACCGCATAGCACCCGGAATGGATGCACTCCGGACCTGCTGCACTCTCGCCTGAGTGCCATAGGATCGCGCGGTACTCTCGATCAGCTTCGCCGGTAGCGCCACATTGACGCGTCGGCTCCCGCGGCGCGCTCTGAGGTGGTCCTTGCCGAGTGGACAACGCAGGCTAAGCCGCAGCGCTGCTCAGCGCAGCGGTAACTCGACATCGGCAAATATCTGGTCCAAAGCGTGCTGATCGACGGCTTCACTCGCCTGCTCGACGCGGCGCCGGCTCAGATGCGGCGCGAACAGCTGCATGAAGTCATACATGTAGGGTCTTAAGAGAGATCCGCGACGAAAACCTATCCAGGTAGTATGAACGGGAAATATATGTGCGGCATCAATCGCCACCAAGTCGTCATCGTCGATGGGGTCAATGGCCATGCGAGCAACGATGCCAACCCCCAGATCTAAGCGCACATAGGTCTTAATTACATCCGCGTCGCGGGCTGTCAACACGACATTGGGTTCAAACCCCTCGTTAATAAAGATTTCGTTGAGTGAAGAGGGTCCACTGAAGCTGAAGGTGTAGGTAATGATGGGGAAGTCAGCGAGCTGGCGCAGGCTGACTGAGCGGGCGTTGGCAAGCGGGTGCCCCAGGGGCACCACTAAGGTGCGACGCCAATGATAGCTGGGTAGAAAGATGACGTCCGGAAACAGCGCTTCGGATCCCGTGGCGATTGCCAGGTCAATTTGATCGGCCCGGATCATATCCGCAACCTGTTCCGAGGTTCCCTGGTGCAGATGCAGCTTTACGGATGGATAGCGCTTGCGAAAACCGCGTATTACGTCGGGTAACACGTACCGTGCCTGCGTGTGGGTGGTACCGATAGATAGAGTGCCGCCGGCCTCATTGGTCAGATCGTCCGACAGCCGCCGAATCGAGTGAATCTCGTGCAGGATGCGGTGGGCCCGCTTCACCACCTGTTCACCGGCCGATGTCATGCGGGTTAACGCGCGACCCTGACGGATGAAGATCTGAAACCCCAGTTCGTTTTCCAGCAAACGTATCTGTCGGCTGACGCCCGGCTGAGACGTGTGCAGTTTATTAGACGCGGTGGTTATATTCAGATCGCTGTCGGCGATAGCCACGAGGTAACGCAGTTGGTGAAGCTTCATCGAGATCCAGTGAAAACTTGGGGATATATGCCCTAGATAGCACAGAAGGTGGTTTGAGCCTGATACCGGACTGGTCTGATTGCGGTGACCTTCAATAGAGGCGTCGACCTATGCATTAGCTCATGGCACTGTCACTGCCGACTAACCCCTTGGCTACCGACGCGCCTACCCAAGTAGGGCTAGCGTTCACTGGAATAGTGATGTCGATACTCAGCGAGGGTCGCAGCATGGAACCGACGACGAGCAGCAAAGCCTGGAAGAGCTGGCAGGATGGGGTGGTTGAGGCGATCACCCAGCAGTTTGGCGGGATGTTCTTAGGCATCACTCGAAGCGACGTTGATTGGGAGACCTGGCGCTGGCTGCACGAGCAGGGGCGCAGTCCCTCGTCCGCAGTGGCACATGCTTTCCTCACCGAGAGGTAAGCGGCCACGATCGAGGTGCTGGCAGCCCTGAGGGGCGCGCTCAGGCCAGCTCAAGGCTCGCGGCTTACATTGATCCCTCGCCGCTGCTGCGGATCGAGGCCAATATGTGAGGCGCCGAGCTGGTTAGGTCGGTCGCGGCGACGGCCAGTGTGCCATCGTGCCGCGGTGACTCAGACCGAAGCCCCGGCCGAAGTTTCCAGCCGGCGCAGGGGACCGGCGCTCGCGCCCCGATCGAGCAATCCGTAGCGCTTCAGCTGTGCCCGGACAATGTTTCGAGAGAGCCCGAGCCGCTTGGCAGTGCGAACCTGATTTCGGTCGCAGTGCTCAAAGGCCGTCATGACCAGCAGCCGCTCTACGGATTCGTAGACCGAATCGCGTTCGCTCTGCAGAAGGTCCCGAAGCCCTTCGGCCAGCCCACCGAGGGAATCGTTTATGCTTCCCACCGCGGTTTCCGAGGTCTCAGCGCGGAACGGGAGCCGCAATTCGGCCACATCAATGATGCCATTGACACTCATGACGAGCGCATAGTGAATCTTGTTCTCCAGCTCGCGAATATTGCCTGGCCAATCATGCGCGACCAGCCGTTTGGCGGCAGCCTCGGAGAGCGTGGCTCGAGCTAGGCCGGTTCGCTTGGCGTATCGGTCGATGAAATGTCGCGCTAGCGGCAAGATATCATCCGGCCGCTCCCGGAGCGGCAGCAGGCGCACCGAGGCGACATTCAGGCGGTAGTAGAGGTCGCGGCGAAACTGCCGCGCCTCAACCGCCTGCTCAAGTTCAACGTTGGTCGCCGCGACCACGCGCACGTCCACCGCGATCGGCTTGCGCGCGCCCAGGCGCACAACCTGTCGCTCCTGCAGCACCCGCAGTAACTTAGCTTGCAGGTAGAGCGGCATGTCGCCGATTTCGTCGAGGAACAAAGTACCGCCGTGGGCAAGCTCAAACCAGCCGGCGCGGGCCTGCTGGGCGCCCGTAAAGGCGCCCGCCTCGTGGCCGAACAGTTCGGCTTCGACGAGATTCTCGTTGAATGCGGCGCAATTGATGGCAACGAAGGAACCCTGCCGATGGCTATGCTCGTGGAGGAATCGCGCGGCAACTTCCTTGCCGGTGCCCGTTTCGCCAGCGATGAGCACCGAGGCATCACTTGGTGCCAGGCGCTCGAGCTGTCCGAGCAGGAGTTCCGAGCGCCGATCCGCGGATATGAAAGCCATCGCCGGAGCAGAATTGGCTGCCGCACCGTGAGCGGGGAATGAGAGCAGTTTCGCAGGATACAGTTCGCTCATAATTTCGTTGAACTCCCAACAACTTAATCTGTCGGGTTTGAAGCTAGCGGATTTTCCTAAGTGCGTCTCATACCGATTGATTCGTACTGCCAACTTTCAGGCATGTGGCCGAAATGTCACCGGCCCATTATGTCGAAAGGCCGCAGTTTTAAGGGGTTTCCTAGCGCTCTGTCACCGCAGCGGAGGTTCGAACCGCGAGCAATCAATCACGCGCTTAGCCCCCGGTCAGCGCTCCACAGTGCTGTGCCCGGCAGCTCGAGCGCCACACACCAACGCGTGCATGCCGACCCCCGCTGCAGCCCCGATGGTGCAAAGTCCTCAAGCGGGGGCTGCTTAAGACTGTACATCGGCATGGCGTTGAGGCGCAGTGGGTGCGGCGCCCGGAATGCCCTGGTGGGCCTCGCAGCCAAATCGAGCTTCAACGTAACGCCCATGCAGATTGCACAAGCCATCGCCGGCGCGTACCGATCCGTAAGCAGAGCCAAGGCTGCGGAATCCGGGCAGAGATTGCTCAAGTTCGTGCGCGGCGCGGGTAAAATGCCGGCAGCTGTGACACTGCCCCGCCGTCTTCGGGGCTGGCCGCGATCCCATCGCCGCCGTTAACGGCGCACTGGTCACTGGCCTAACCGGGTCCAGAAGCCCACGAACACCTGGGTCGATAACACAAAACCCAGAACAATGTTCACCGCGACGCCGGCGGTAAATGCATAGAACGGGGCGGCACCACTTTTCACCAGATCACGAAAGCGGGTTGTCAGGCCGATACTGAGGAATGTGAAAGTGAACGCCCAGACTCGCAGTGCCTGGAGGGGCGCGACAAGCGAGGGCTGGAGCACTTTCTTGTAGTCGGCGTAGTTATAGCCCGCCGAAATCAGGGTAATGATGGCTGAGGCCAGCAGGAAGCCTATGACAAACTTGGGGAATCGACGCCAGATCTCGCTAACGCTGGGTTTGGCCTGAATGCCCGTACTGTTCCAGCGGGTGGTCGCGACGATGGAGAGCACGAACGCCCAGACACCAATCCAGATATCCCGACCAATGACCTTCATCAGCGTAAAGGCATTAACTGCCGCGTCCGCTGTGCCCGCGATGCCGGGCACGTGTCCAGCGTATCCGCCGTAGGTTTGTGCTGCCGCCAAGCCGGCGGCGTCCGCAAACTCCGACGTGCCAATCCAGGCACCAGCAACGCCGGTGGCCAGTCCCAGAGTTCTGGCCAGGAGCGGCAGCAGGAACACGGTCACGATAGCCCAGAAGACCACAAGAGAAATGGCGGTTGACACTTCCTCTTTGCGGGCGCCTACAGCGCCACCTGTGGCAATGGCACCGGACACGCCGCAGACGGCGCCTCCGGTTCCGAGCGTTGCTGCCAGCCGGCGGTCGAGACCGAGGCGGACTGCCGTAAAGTAAATAGCGCCAAATGTTACCAGCGACACGATTGCGGCCTGGAGGATGGCCACGGATCCGGCCCAGACAATCAGCGTAAGCGGCAGACTGGCTCCCAACAGCACGATGCCAGTCTTCACATAAAATTCTACGCGCAGACCAGCATCGGCCCACTTGGGTACACCGGTGGTATTGGACACCAGCAGTCCGAGCAGCAGTGCTACCAGGGGCGGCTCGAGATTGTAGTGAGCCGCCTGATCCCACTGTCCGAGAAAATAGAGCAGCAGGGACACCGCAAAAACGAGCGCAAAGGAGGGCAGGAAGCTGGCGAGCCTGAATCCCAGGGCTTTCACCCCAAGACCGAATAACACAGCCCACAAGGCGAACAAGGCCAGGTACTGGGTCGCGTGCGCCTGCAGCTGACCGATGGCGTCGGCAATGTGACTCCACTTGGACGGGGCCACCGCGAGCCATTTGATGCTGCTGCCGGCCAACACTAGCACTGCTGCCACGATTACCAAGCCCAGCCCCAGCCAGATAGCCCACCAATCTTCCTTCTTGAGCAGTTCCCGCCACGGCGAAGGGGGGCCGGCCCCGGGAACGGTATTGTCCAACGCCTGGGTCATTGAAGGCTCCGTGAGTTCATGGATTCCGTGAATTGACCAACTTTATTATAGGGTTCAACCGAAGGTGCCGTCTGATCTCGTTGGTTGGGCGGCAACACCGGGATCGATGCGCGGGTGCGGCGGTGGCGTTCGAGCCGCCGCCGCACCGGAGCTGGCCTACTCCTGGCTGGCCTGGGCGGGGCCCGAGCCTTGCGCCGTACGCGGTGGTGGGATGGCGATGTGCGCCAGCGTTCCACCCGCCTTTTCATAGGTCTGCGCCCCGGCAGCGCCCGCTACATTGAAACCCTTACTCGTCAGCAGATCCGCCGCCTTGCTGGCACGGCCGGCATGGTTCGAGAAGGTGACGAGAATGCGGTCTTTTGGAATCCAGTCCAGGCGGTTTTCGAGGTCACTGAGCTGGATGCTGAGATATACCGGGAGGCCGCCGACGCTGCTGATTTCATCGGGACGACGTACATCGATGATCAGGACCTTGCCGGGCTGGGCCAGCAACTTGTCGAGCTCCTCGTTCGACAGTACGTGGGCCTTGGAAGCCGGTGCCTTGCCGGCACCGGCGCCATCCGCAGCGGCCTGGGCGAAGCCGGACACAGCGACCAGCGAGGTAATCAAGAGTAGTGCCAATCGTTTCATGAGAGTTCACCAAGATATTGTTCGAAAGTGAGTGAAGAGAGCTGCGGCAGCGGGTAATGCACCCGGCGTGCCAAACGGCAGGCGGCGACTCGTTCGCAATGCTTTCATCAGAATTGGCCGCGAGTGTGCTGCGAAACCAGCTTCCCAGGCGCCACGGCCCTCTGATACGGCATGTGCAAGCTGCACCCCAATCAACAGCCGAGTACTTGAGCTGCTGCCTATCGAGCAGCCCACGGCGCCGGCACGGCGCCGAGGTGCGTTCTTGAATGCACGCAAACACAGCTCGCGACTGGCACCCGAGGCACTTGCTGACGGCCGCGCACCCCTGGCATTGCAATTGCACTCATTGGTGTCATGAAGACCGATCAGTTGAAGCCAATACGACCCAGCTCATCCGCGCCGGCCCACCTTGGAGCGGCACAATGGCTGCTGCCATTCGGCGGCATGGTTGGCGTCATGTGCGGCTGCTCGCCAGGCAATCTGACCGCGCAATCACCCGCGGCCACCTCGCTGCGCCCGATCGCATCAATACAAGAGCTGATGCAAACGCAGATCGACCTTGCGGCGGATGGCATCTGGGATGCCGTGGAGAGCGATGTGACCAGGCGCGGCGTTGAAGAACGTCAGCCGCGCACAGCGGAGGAATGGGCTGCCGTCAGGAAGGCCAATCTGACCCTGGTGGAGGCTACCAATCTGCTTCAGCTCCCAGGGCGTCTGGTCGGCAGCAAGCCATTTGCCGCGGAGGCGCAGGGGGCACTCGATTCGGGTCAGATTACCGAACGCATCGCCGCTGACCGGGCCACTTTTGACGGCTTTGCGCAGGCGCTGCGTGAGGCGGGGCTGCAGGCTCTTGCGGCAGTTGATGCGAAGGATCCTGTGGCTTTGGTCAGAGCCGGCGGGGCGCTGGATGAAGTCTGCGAGGGCTGCCATCTGAGATTCTGGTACCCCAACCAGATCATCCCAGCGTTGCCGGGCGGGGGCAAATGACCGTTCACCGCTGAGCGCAGCGCATCCGCATTCTGGCGGCTTGCCGCGTCTGTCAAGGCACTTGGCGCGATCTGCACCTGGCAGGTCATGATCGGGGCTCAGCGCGCGAAATAATTTACGCCAGCCAGATCGCCACTGGTCACAGTGTGGTCGGCGTGTCGGGCTTGAATGAACGCTCCGGCATGCTGGCCGTCCAGCAGCGGATAGAAATCCACAGAGATTTTCTCCCCGATCTGAAAGCTATTCCGGTTCCACCCAAACCGGCTCAGCATACCGACGCTGCCCGCCTCCAGGCCGTACAGCGTATAGCCGCCCGCAGCTGCCGTGTCAGGTACGTAAATCCACAGGTGCACGTGCGGATTAATCCACTCCATTTTCACGACCGTACCGGTGACGGTCAACGTCTTGGAGCGGTCAAAATCAATATAGGAATGGTGGGCTGCTGCCGTTTGCGCGACCAGTGACAGGGCCGCGATCGCGAGCGCCTTCAGAGCGACTAGGCTTGGTTCGGACGCGGTGCGCTGCGCAGCGTGCTTACCCAGGCCGCGTTCGCCTGGCCTAACTGGCATCCGGATCACTGCGCTTACACCTGCCCGGGCCGGTCTCATGCTTGCAGCCAGCATTCGATTGCCCTTCGGGGCACACATCAGGGCCGTGCTCGAGTTGCTGGTCACATCGGATCCCCACGAGTACCAGCCGCCCCAGCGCGTCCGCGATGAGCGGACGGCGCCGGGTAGCTCTTGGAGCAGTGGATTTCGAGTAGATGCTTGCGTGCGCCGTCGCGTGCAACAGCCTAGAGTGTTGCGGCCACCGCGACTCCCCACCAGCGCGGGATGCCGGGAATGTGCGAAGCCCAGGTCTGCGACTCGTTGTAGCCCGTGTTAAAGACGTTCTTGACCAGAAAGTTAACATCAAACCTCCGGTCGCGGCGTCCGATACCAACGCCCAGATCCGCAAGGCCGTAGCCCTTAACCCACGCGTACTCGGAATGCGACGGATCTGAGTTCTCCGGTCCCGTGTAGTGATAGTTAAAATTCGTGTGGAAAACGCGCGAGTCGAGTATGGGAATCGCATATTCGCCCGACAGGTTGCCGCTGAAGTGCGGGGCGTCGTACAGCGTCAGTCCCTTGGCGTCATAGAAGGCCGGCGTCTGGTTGCCGTCCTCGACCGGCTTGGCGACCAGGACGTCCTTGTCATAGAACGCGTTGCTATAGTCTCCTGCAAAACGGAGTGTCAGGAACTTCACGCCGGTGTATACCGCATCCACTTCCAGTCCCTGCAGCTCGATGCCGGGGGCGTTGCCTGTGATGGACGTATAGGTGTTGGTTCCGTTCTGAGCGCTCAGCACGGGGTCAAGAATGGTGACGCTTTGCTGGTAATTGCTGACGTAATCGAGGTAAATGTCGGCATTCACGATGAGTGTGTTATGGAAGTATCCGCCCTTCAGCCCTAATTCCCATGAGTTTGAGGTCTCCGGATTGACCAGTCTGGAAATCGGATTGCCGTGAATATCGACACCGCTGACCTGAGAAATTCCCGCCTTGACGCCGTGCTGCCAGGAAAGGTAGGAGGTCAGATCCGGGGTGAATTTGTAGCTCAGGGTCACGTTGCCCGAGGGCAGGGTGCCTTGATAAGGCTGTGCTGCAAAGACCGGGTAGAGCTGGTTGAAGGCGTTTGCCGAGCGGATTGCCTTGGCCGCGGCGACCTGGCTCAGCTCCGCTGCGGTGAGATCGCTGTAGGCAGCGACGCCAAAATATTGCTGGGCCAGTTGGTTGGCCAATGCAATCTGCGCCGGCGTGTCCGCGGGAAGCAACGCGCCGCTGGCCGCCGTGCCAAAACCACCATAGTTGAGCGGATTCAACAGTGCGCCAAAGCCGTTGTCCGTCACGCCTTTGAACTGCGTGGTCTGCCGGTCTTCGCGCGTGAACCGAAGTCCAGTGGTCAGGGTGAGAGGTTGGCTCAGGTGCCAGTCAATGCTGCCAAAGAGCGCGGCGGTGCGGTTTTCCGTCCACGTCTCTGCTTCCTGGTAAGTCCGATCCAGCGAATTCTCTAGCAGCGCCAAGCCGTCACCGTTCGTCGCGTTGCCCCCGTAGCCGGTGGGCGCAAGAGTCGCATACTGACCCCAGTTCGCATCGTAAGCTCCGGCATCTGCGCCAAAGCGGCTTCTCGAGTCCTGAAAGGAACTGGACTGCAGGTAGTAAAGTCCGGTTTTGAAATCGACAAAGCCGCCAGGCTTTGACTGAATGCTCAGCTCTTCACTCTCCTGCCGGTACAGGGCATAGACGCCACCGTCCGAAGTGATATCCCATTCCGTCGTTCCGTTTGAGGCCTGGAAGAAGGAGTTCTCATAGGCGCTCACTGAGTTGAGTGTCACGGAGGGCAAATCCCATGTCACATGCACCAGACCACCGTACTCGCCGTTTTGAATGCCCTTGTCTTCAGCTTCGAGCACCGGTGTGCCCAGGTAGTTGGCATATGCGTTCGGATCGGCGGAGGTGAAGTAGCCCCTCAGAAGCTTGTTCTGGGCGGTATTGGTAACGGTGCTTGCGGGGAGCGTCCCGTTTGGAACGTAAGTCGTGGCGCCGTTCGCGAACGTGTAAGGCTCCTGGACGTATTGAGTCAACCCGTTGGTAAACTCCACGCCCTTAGGCTTACTGGTGACGCTGGCCAGGATGCTGAGATCATCCCGAGGAGTCAGCAGGAATTGGATTCGCCCAAGGGTGCGATCGGCGTTATCCCAGCTGACTCGCCCTTTGTTGTCCAGGTAGCCGTTGTTGTAGGCGCCCTGCTGCTGATCGCGGTAGAACGTGGCGCGCCAGGCCAGCAGATCGTCAATGACCGGTCCGCCGACGGCGGCCTGACCGACAACCGCGTTGAGGTCCCCGAGGATCAGCTGCGCGTGGGCCTCCGGCGTAAAGGTTGGCGCATTATTCGTGACTGAAATCGTTCCCAGACTGTTGTTCTGTCCCCCGGTGGAGCCTTGAGGCCCGCGGGTGACGGAAACCGTGGCCACATCGACGTAGTCGAGCTGGCTTGCCAGGGGAATGAACGCGTACGTGACGCCGTCTACCTGTACGCCGAGGCTCGGGTCAATGGTCGTGCCTCCGGCGGAATTGGTGACACCGCGGATGGAAAGGCTGCCCGTCATCGGGTTGCCAAAGTTCCACTGGATGTTGCCAATGCGCTGAAAGATCTCCGTGATATTCAGCGCATCCAGCGATTCGAGCTCTGTCCCAGTGACGACCGAAACCGACTTCGGAACATCCTTCTGCTCCTCGATGGCCACGGCAGCGGGCCGACTGAACCTTACCGTCACCTTATCCAGCGCCGTGGTCTCGGAGCCTGACGCCGGTAGTGTGCCGGTCTCGGCGCCGCTAGCAGCGATCGGAGTCGAAGTGACTTGGGTGGTGGAGGTCTCGTCTGCGGACTGCGCAGCCGCCGCTGCGAGCAGCAGAGCTGTGCCGCATACGAACGCGCAGCCGACTCGCTTTCTCGAGTCTGAATGGTTTGTGTGCATGTCGATAAAATTCTTTGCGGCTGACATCCCTTGCGTTCTCCGTTAGCAGCGATAAGCAACTTCAGAACAACTGAAGCTTCGGCTGTGCAGTGCAGAGAACATGCCAAGGCGTGTCCGGCGGCCGCGCAATGTGCAGTACTGCCTCGGATGGCAGGGCGTTTTTGTCGAGATAAACCGGCAATTACTGAGCATGGTTCCGCGCCGTGCGGTGCCGAGCCGCGGCAGTATCGCGGTCCCCAAGCAGACTTCGCCTGTTGCGCAGGCGACACCTCAGGGTAAGCACGTGTTGAATTTGACGCACAGCCCGACGGTTGCGCCATCAAAGCCCATACAGCTGAACTGCGCGCGGGTCGTTTCACCAGACTCCGGCAGGGTGGTGCCGATGCGGGAACGTGCTTGGGCCCCAAAGTGCTGCAGCCGATGCAGCGACGGACGGGGGGCTTGCGAGCGTGGGCCACCACGCAGCGACTCGCTCATCGACGCGTGTCAATTGCTGGTAGTGCAGCAGGCGATGGCTTCCGCTGCTTCCGCTGAGACAGCCACTGCCCTGGTATGCCGACTTGCGAGCGCCCAGATGCATGTTCGTTACAAAGCACCGCCTGTGGCATCAACAACTTACCGCAGACTTTAAGCTGCTCGTCATCGCTGGCGCGGTTCTTGCTCAGTACTACCTACCGTCTAAGGCTGGAGTTAGAAAGCGCTGATGTCCTCCACGACACGCAAACGAGCTGTTCGATGACTTCCTTTGCGCAATCACTGAGCGCGGGTGGTTCGAGTAGAGCTCGAGCACGTTCAAGAACTGTCCCGCGACGGGCCGGTGACTCTGCGCAAGCGCCGCTGCCGTTGAGCGCTATTCCGATCGCAGCGGCACGAAGGACAGAAGGGGACTTTGATGGCAGTCTGAGTCTCAACGCGTGGGCGTTTGTGGTTCTGGCCGTTGCCGCACACGCGCTTCTGGCCTGGCTGGCGATTAACCATCGACCTGCGAAGCTCACCGCGGCCGTCCCGAATGAGCTGAGCTTTGAATTGGAGCGGCCCAAACCACCGCCGAAGATTGAGCCGCCCAAGCCGCCACCACCGAAGCCACAGCGACCTGTCCAGGTGCTCCCGAACATTCAGGAGGCGGTACCTGACCCGAACCCGCAGACGGCAGTGGCTTCCGATGAGCCGGTAGTGGCCGCCGCGCCGGCCGCCTCGGCTCCGCCCGCGCCGCCTCCTGTCACCCCGGCGTTTGGGAGAGCCGGTTACCTGAACAACCCGCCGCCGGCCTATCCCGCGGTAGCGGCCCGTCTTGGCTTACAGGGGACAGTGCTCCTGCGAGTCCGCGTGCTGAGCAACGGTACGGCTAGCAGTGTCGAGGTTCAGTCCTCGAGCGGCTCCAAAGCGCTGGATGATGCCGCTGTAGCAACCGTCAAGAAGTGGCTGTTCTCGCCCTCGAAGCGAGGCGACGCGCCGATCGACGGCTGGGCCACAGTTCCCATCGAGTTCAAATTAGACCAGTGAGGCTGAATCATGATTAATACCGCATCAATTCCCGCCGTGGCCATTTCGCTCTGGGTGTTAGCCGCCTTCTCGGCCGTCACTTGGGCGTTGATCATCATCAAAGGAATACAGCAGTTCAGGTTTGGACGAAGCAATCGCCGGTATTCCAAGGTCTTCTGGGCCTCCGCGAACCTGCAGGTCGCTTCGGAGATCAAGTCCGACCCGAGTGCCCTGACCCGGCTTGCTATTGCCGGTTTTGATGCGCTGCGCCCCTCCGGCCCAGGAGCAGGCGAACAGGATCTGGAACACAGCTGGGATCGCCACGAGCTGCTGGAGCGAAATCTTCGGCAGCAGATCCACCGGGAGCGGCGCGCTCTCGAATCGGGCCTCGCCGTGCTGGCGACGGTGGGCAGCACTTCGCCGTTCGTCGGATTGTTCGGGACGGTCTGGGGAATCATGAACGCCATGCGGCGCATCGGCGCCCTGGGCAATGCCTCCATTGATGTGGTTGCAGGCCCGATCGGCGAAGCGCTGGTAGCCACCGGCATTGGCATCGCTGTGGCCGTCCCGGCCGTCCTGGCCTACAACTTTTTCCTCCGAAAACTCAAGTCGCGCACCGCGGACTTGGATGACTTCGCGCATGACTTTGTTAACCTCGCCCAGCGAGCCACTTTTCGGCTGGACCGATCAGTGCGCGTAAGCGACGTGAAGCGGGCGCACCGGGGGGAGGCTCATCACGAATCGCACCCACACGAGCTTGCGGTCGTATCAACCAAGGCCTCCTAGGCGAATCCCGGAGAATCGCTTATGGCCTTCTCGACCCAAGAAGATGACAGCGTGCTCAGCGACATCAACATCACGCCGCTGGTGGACGTGATGTTGGTTCTGCTGGTGTCGTTTATTCTGACGATCCCGGTATTGACCAACGCGGTGCATATCAATCTGCCCAAGACCGTCACCACTACGCCCCCGGAGCAGCAGAAGGCCGTGACGGTTACCGTAAATGGCGAAGGCCAGATCTATCTGGACAACCAGCCGGTGACTGGCACAGAGCTGGAAACCGAGCTCATTGCGCTCAAGGCTGCCAACAGCGAGCTGTCGCTGCACTTGAGAGCCGACGAACGGGTGCCTTACGGACCTGTTGCCAAAGTAATGGCTCAGATAGAACACGCCGGCATAACGCATGTCTCGGTGCTCACCGACCAGGAGTAACAGGTCGACGGCATTGGGCGGCGACGTTTTACTCGGGGCCGCCAATCGGCGGGCCCAGTGCCGGGCTGCGGCACCGGGCAAGGACCGTTCACCTGGGCATCACTCGGGGTATCGCGCGAAGCCGCTATCGGCCGCGGCGTTGCATCGTGTGAGGAACGATCGGCTGCCAAGCAGCGCTCGCTGCAACTGCCGCATGCATGAAAAGCAACAGGTGACGCTCCCGCTGTTGCCCAGTGAACAGGTGCTGCGGTGGCAACACCGTCGACTAGACACGCGGGTCCGCACAATGAGGTTGCAAAAGCCCACGATTTCCCCGCGATTTAGATGATCTGCAGTTTTCCTGCGGGCAACAGTTCCTTCAACCTTACGCTGGCCCGCAATTTGCAAGCTAACACAAACCTTCAACGCGACTGACCAGGATCACTGTCCGAGTGTCCGCGCGACCGAGGCTTGAGAGTGACACCAGAGTTCGCCGGTCCGCGAGGCACACCTTGGGACGGCCCTCTGTGCAGCGAAAGTTGATAGGTACGAGGCCAAAATTCGGAGACAAGCAATGCAAGAACGAGTGATCAGTCTGTGGAAAAGAACCCAGAGTCAGGTGGCGATGATAGTGGTGAGTGTCGGGCTCATGACCAGTGCTGTGCCTGCACTTGCACACCACGCGTTTGCGGCCGAATACGACGGTGACAAGCCGCTGGATCTTTCCGGTGTCGTCACGAAGGCGCGCTGGGTAAATCCTCATAGCTGGTTGTACTTCGATGTTACGGCCGCCGATGGCACCACGACCAATTGGGGTGTTGAGCTTGCGGCGCCAAACGCTCTTAACAGCAAGGGCTTGACGAAAGCCGATCTCGTGCCCGGTGCACAGATTCACGTCAAAGGTTTCCTCTCCAAGAACGGTGGTCCGTTCGGTTATGCCGTCAGTGTCGCACTTCCGGACGGACGCAGCTTCCAGACGGGGGGTGCACCTAACACGCCAGCGGCGCCTGCAGGCAACTGATCTGATCCACTGTCCTCATTATCGGTGCTAATCAATGGAGAGCGAGTTGTTGAAGTCACAAAAACACGCCCGCCGTGCGGGCTACGCTGCACTGGCCTCGGCTGCGCTGGCTGCGGTCTTGCTACTGGCCGCGCCACTGCTCAAGGCCCTCGACGCGGACCCTGTTTCCACGAAGATCCCTAAACTGGCGAACGGGAAGCCGGATTTCTCCGGTATCTGGCAGACAACCAGTGCGGCCGACTACGATCTTGAGCCGCACGCCGCGCGCAAGGACGCCCCGCCTGGCAGCGGAATCGTCGAGGGAAACATAATTCCTTATACGCCGGATGCGCTTGAGAGGAAGCAGAAGAACTTCGCCGCCCGCGATACGACCGATCCTCGGCTGAAGTGCTGGACTCTTGGCACACCGCGCGGGATTTATTATCCAGAGCCATTTCAGATCTTCCAAAGAGCAACGGATGTGACGGTGTTCTTCGAGTTTGGAGACTCCGTGCGAACGATACATACCGACGGCACGCTGCATCCCATCGAAACAGATCACGAGTTCTGGCTCGGTGATTCGCGGGGTCACTGGGAGGGCGATACCCTGGTCGTGGACGTCAGGGACTTCAATGACCAGACGTGGCTCTCACGCGCTGGCGATTTTCACGATGAGGCCTTTCACGTCGTCGAACGCTGGAGGCTGCTTGATGCCAACACGATTGATTACAAGGCAACGATTGATGATCCCAAGATCTACACGCGACCGTGGAACATCGAAGTCTACCTGCATCGTCATCGGGAGAAAAACTTCCAGTTTGTCGAGAATTACTGCTACACCCTTGACTACGACCAATACTACCCCTACCCGAAGCAATAGCGACTTTCACAGGTAGATTCTTTCGATTGACGCGAGGAGGGCGATACACCAATGGAAGAGAATGTTATGACGAGCAAGCCAACCATAAAGGCCGGCAAGCGATCCGCGGCTACATTCAGCGGGCTGATCCTAGTACCGCTGCTGGCACTGGCTCAGCAAGCGCCTGCACCTGCCCTGCAGCCAGCGGGCGCCGCGCCCGCGACGGCGCCGGCACAACCGCGCGCAGGGGGTGGCATAGGCTACGAGAAGAGTGTGCCCGCAATTGCCTCCGGCAAATGGAACGGGAAGCGTCTTGCGGACGGTCAACCCGATATCTCCGGGGACTGGTCCAATACGATTGCCAACCACAATAATTTTACCGACCCGCAAGGCGGCATTCCCGGTGACCCCCAGGCTCGCGCACGCGCACTGGGTCCGCGCGAGGAGCGCGCACCTAGTCGCGTCAGCGACCCGGCTGACGGGCAGCTGCCTTACCTGCCCTGGGCCCGGGAGAAGCAACAGGAATTCCAGGTGGGATTCTTTCAAAATACCAAGCCAGAGTACGTCGAGCCGCTGGCTCGCTGTGCCCCGGCAGGCATTCCCAAATCCTTCTACTGGCACGGCTACGAAATCCGGCAGTACCCGGGCTACATCCTATTCCTGTTCAATTCCGGCTCTCGGATCATTTACCTCGACAATCAACGCCACCTGCCACAGAACATCAAGCTGTGGAATGGGGATTCGCGCGGACACTGGGAAGGCAATACGCTGGTGGTCGACGTCAGCAACCTCAACTCCAAGGCGCGCCTGGGGCGGACCGGCGATTTCACAACCGAAAACGTCCACGTTGTCGAGCGTTTCATTTTTCAGAATGACAACAAACGCTATAATTACATAGCCACATTCGAGGACCCTGATGCATTCTCCAGACCGTTTACGGTGACGATCCCAGCCAGGCGCTGGTCGGTCGATGACAAGTCCAATGGGTGGCACTACGAGGTACCGCTGGCCAACAATCCAGGCAAGCCGCCCCTCGGAGATCATTTCGAGCGCATCTGCGTCGAAAACAATGGCGGCTTCGGACAGGTGGCGGTCTCGGCAGGGAACACCGGGGTCAAGGCCAAGTGAGTCTCCGGCGAGTCTGCGCTCTGGCCAGTTCTTTGGATAGCATCCCATGTCGACGTTGATCTCGCTCGCGCAGCACCTGGAGGAGACCCCGATCGGTACGGCGATAGCGGAGGGCCGCTTCGCCTTCCCGGTGCTCGAAGGCATACACCTGATTGGTTTATCCGTGGCGGTGGGTTTGCTACTGCTGACGGATCTGCGCTTGATGGGGGTGTTCCTGCCGCAGGTGCCAGTAAAGCAGGTGCATCGGCAACTGCAGCCTTACATTCTGGGTGGCTTTGCAGTGGTCATTGTTGCAGGCTCGCTGTTGTTCCTGTCCGAAGCCTCCACCCTCATCGTCAGTCCGCCGTGGCCGTTCAAGTTCTTTTTCATGCTGCTGGCCGGCGTTAACGCACTCTACTTCGAGTTTGTCATTGCGCGACGGCCTGAGGCACTCCCCGCAGGAGGCCGAATGCCGCCAAGCGTACGTCGTGCGGGTCTTGCATCGTTTGTGTTGTGGGTGCTAGTCATCATTTGCGGACGCATGATTCCATACATTCCGCATTGGACCTAGCAGCTTACAGCTTAGCACCGTCGGAGCAAGCATCCATGTCGCCTGTCAATCTGCTGATCTGGCTGCAGACGAGCTGGTTCGCGCACGCCATAGCCGAGTCCAATCACATGCTCGTCGCATGTCTCCAGGTTGTGCATGTCTTTGGATTCATCTTTCTACTGGCGCCCCTGTTCCTGGTCGGATTGCGCATATTCCGGTGTGTGCTAGGTGCGTACGCACTCGAGCACGTGATCCGGCAGGCGAGGAGGCTGTCATTAATTGGCCTTTCAATGACTCTGGGCAGTGGCATCCTGATGTTCCTTTCCGCACCACTTCACTACTATTTCAACTGGGCATTTGATGCAAAAATGCTGTTGCTGCTGTTTGCCATCACGCTCTATGTCGCCCAATTTTTATGGTTGGCACTGCTGGATGCCAGGCATCCAGTGCTGGCAAGAGTCAGTGTGTCCCTATCTTTACTCTCCTGGATAGCTGTGTGCATGGCAGGCCGGGCCATCGGATTTGTATAGAGGCGGGGCCTGCGGCCCGGCACACCGGATGGGCATCGGTGTCTGGGGCCGTCAGCGAGCTCTGTCACGGGTTTGCGACCGGCACACAACTTACTTGCTACCGGTGTATGAGTAGTGTGAGGGTCAACAAACCAATGTGGTGTGTCCAGCATGCTGTCTTCGGCACGCACAATAGTGGTAGTCGGCGGCGGTTTCTCCGGTACCGTTCTGGCTGCCAATCTGCTGCGCCACCCGCCGCTGGCGCCGACGCGACTTATCCTGATGGAGCGTTCAAAGCAATTTTGCTGCGGCGTCGCCTATGCCCCACAGACGCACTCCTACGTCCTTAATGTGCCGGCCGCGCGTATGTCGGCTTCATCTGCTGAGCCAGATGACCTCATTGAATATCTGAGGCGGCGAGAGCCGCACGCATCCGGCGCTTCTTACGTGTCACGGCAGCTTTATGGCGAATACCTAGCGGACTATCTGCGTCTCGCCGAGGAAGCTGCACCGCCACACGTGCGTCTTGAGCGCGTCACTTGCGAGGTAACTTCGCTGCGGCCTCTCGATCGCTATGGTCCGGTGCTCGTCTGTGCCGGCGGCAGACAGTGGCTTGCCGACCAGGTTGTGCTGGCCTGCGGCGACCCACCGCCGGCGGTGAGGCCATACGCCGTCGAGGTAGCAAACCACAGCGCTTATGTCCGAGACCCCTATAGGCAGGCGATCAAGCGCTCATCAGAGAAAATCGTTTTCTTGATCGGCACTGGGCCCACCATGGTGGATCTTGCCGAGGCATTGGCGGAGGCAAATCCGGGGGTACAGCTCATCGCAGTTTCCAGGCACGGACTGCTGCCCGCCTCACAGGCAGAAGTTAGCCGAGGAACTCAAACCGAAGCACGGGTTCAATTCGCGCCCGCATCACCCCTGTCGCTTCGAGGGCTGGTCGCTCAGGTGCGCAGGTTGATCAGGGAAAAGCAGAGTCAAGGACAGGACTGGCGCGACACTATTGTACAGCTGCGTTCAGCAGTGCCCCGATTGTGGCATGGTTTGGATGAGGCAGAGCGTAGGCGCTTCTTGCGCCATGTGCGGGTGTATTGGGACATTCACCGGCATCGACTGCCGCCGACCGTCGCCGCTAATCTCAGGGCCTTGCAGGCCAGTGGCCAGCTTCAGGTTCGGGCAGGGTGGATCAAGGGTCTGACAAGTAATGGCGCGGGCATCACCGTACAGTGGATTGCGCGCGGCCAGCGGGAGCCCCAAGAGCTGCGCGTCGATCGGGTGATTGACTGCAGCGGTCCTGGAGGCAGGCTCGAGCAAACAACCGATGCCTTGCTGAGGAATCTTCAGCATACTGGTATTGCCACCGCGGATGCTCTGGGCCTCGGGTTGAGGACAGCGTCCCACGGCGCTTTGGTAGATTCAGAAGGCGTCGGCGCTACGCAATTGTTCTATTTGGGCCCGATGTTGCGCGCGGATCACTGGGAAGCCACGGCGGTCGGTGAGCTTCGACAGCATGCCGAGGGTCTTGCGGCCGTCCTCAAACTGCACGGCGCGCCGGGTCTTACCCATTCAAGTTCATCACCAACAAGCCCACTGCACGATGCCCATCTGGCCGCGGGCGCGTAGCTGATAAGCCAATTTTAGCGCAGTTGTGCTACGTGCCCCCGGGAGTTGGTCCATTGCCCAGCTGAAGCGAGGCTGGGTGCCCGCTAACTGGCTCTAAAGGCTACAGATGCTGCAACCCGGCAATGTTAATCGATTGTCACCTGCCCGTAGCTTCTGACGTAACTCCGGAGCAGGTACGCTCTGACTCTTACAGCGTGATTGGCGAGCAGACCAGCGCGGCACGACCGTCCAGTCTTTCGTGCAGACGACCTCTCAACGGAGATTTATATGCCCAGCTTGGAACTCGGAGTGATCGCGCCGGGCTTTGAACAAGATTCCAGCAAGGGGCTATCCGGCGCTTCCTTGAGACACTGGAACTGTTTGCGCTTGCGGAGAGCCCGGGCGGTGTCGCAAGTCTGGTCGAGTACCCGGCGATTATCACGCACGCGTCCATCCCTGCCGCGGATCGGCAGGCGCGCGGCATCGACGATGCCCTGATTCGACTGTCTGTCGACGGGGAGGATGTTAAGTATCCGTCCGGCCATCCCACCCTTGATGGCCAGTCGATCAGTGCGTCGTCGGTTGGCTGAGTTTCCAGGCGCCAGGCAGCAACTCGCCGATGCGGCTCTGCGGAGTTAACGGCAACCGCT
>Ga0182030_10009625_pt1 | contig 19772 bp, 18 predicted proteins | sample 812S3MmetaG_FD_121299 | JGI IMG/M metagenome (GOLD analysis project Ga0182030, IMG submission 121299) | Permafrost microbial communities from Stordalen Mire, Sweden - 812S3M metaG (Illumina Assembly) | ecosystem: Environmental > Terrestrial > Soil > Wetlands > Permafrost | place: Sweden... | reverse complement strand
GGGGCGGACGCAGCACGAGTTACTCGCTAAAATTAGCTGGAAACTCGGAGAATGCCTGAACATGCTCGAGAAACACATGGAGGAGGCCGTAGCGAACTGCCCCGGCCTGTTCATCGAACCGGGTCTAACACTCGTTCGCCGGCAAGTCGTGATCAATGGCCGGCGCCCTGACGTCCTGTTCAGTGACGTGCTCTCGCGCCACCTTCTCGTAGAGATACAGCGCGGGCGGCTCGACGAGAATCATCTCCAGCGCCATTTCTACTACTACTTCCACTACAGAGCGAAGTACCCATCGACGCATCTTCGGCTCATGTTCATCGCAAACCGTCTGGTGCCGCAGCACAAGGACTTCCTCGATGAACACGGGTATGAGTTCCGCGAGATAGGAGAGACGGACTTCGAGCGTCGCGTGTCCGAGTGCAGGTCGCGTACGCACGAGCCGCTGCAGGAAGTTGAGGTTGTCACAACTCCAGGCGTGCTTCCGCCAGAGACCTGCCAGCTGCTTTACGAGATCGAGACGCAGCGTATGGTTATGAGCTATAAGATGCTCCTGCTCATCTCAATGGCAGAACTCGCTGACGCCGATGGTCGAGTACCGCTCACCATTCTGGCAGAGCGCTTTAGAGATTTCTTCGTGGCAAGATCTGTGCAAAACAAGGTTGAGGAGAATCCCAATATCGTTGAACCGGGTTCTCTATCCGGCAAGGCGGTGCGCGCTTGGGAGGCACTCATCCGCAAGCAGCCTGTGCATTACCTTACTGAGTCGTTCGTGATTGATGAAGCCAAATCTGTCCGCTGGTCGCCCAGAATATGGTTCCAATGGAACGCCGACCTTAAACATGAGATCGTTGCGGCGTGCCAGAACCGACTGATCCGATACTTCGAAAGGCACGTTCCCGGAGGATACTGATGGCGCAGTGCTCGAAGGCTCACGCAAAGTGCGTCAGAATGTTCGGAATCTCCGAGGGCCAGCCCGCAGGTTTCAGAGCTTTTGTGCGCGGCCACCAAAGCTATGGGATGCACTACTAGTCGTCATATAATAGATATGGTTGCGGATAGGGAATGCCCTGCAAGGAAAACCCCTTTATGCCACGAATCAAAGATCCCAACGCGCCAACGCTCATCAGGGCTTGCCTCTCCCTGGACGACCCGACGCTGACGCTGCTTGAGAAGATCAGGCACAAGTTCCATCTATCTAAAGCAAATGCCTCGAAGATGATTGTGGGCCTCGCCCTGGAGAAGAAGATCAAGCTGGCAGAGGTCACGAAGTTTCAGCAGGGGGTCTGGAGCAACCTTTCCTTCGAGAACGGACAGCGCTTCTCGCAGCTGATCGTCGACTGGACTCCCGAAGAGAATGCTCTGCTCCTCATCTACGCGAAGCATCTCCTCAGCTCAAACAATAGAAGCGAGGCCCTGCGAATTTTGATCGCTCACTACGCGGTCCAGAACAAGTTCGCCGCTGTTTCCCAAGTGAAGAAATTCACCATCATCCCAACCTAAGGGCCACCATAAGAATGTGCACTCCCCCCGGGAAGTGTATGTCGAGCACGCCTCCTACCAGAAATCAGACATAGTAAATCCTGGCTACCAGTGCAGGGGCTCTCCCCCTTCGCGTGCTTCCCTTGCCGTACGCGCAGAGCGTTTGGATGTGGTGCTTTATTGATTTGCCATCGATCACTTCACGATCAAATCGTTAGTGGGCTGACCTGAAAACGTCGGCAGGGCATCGTCGACGCCGAGACTCAGTTCGTTTCCGTTCAACTGAACATGAGTGTCCTCCAAATTCTGGACCTTTAGGGTGTAGCGGTCACCCGGCGTGGGAAGTTTCAGCACGTGCGGGGTAGTCGCGTCGGTGTTAACTGCTAGCAACACCACACCCCCAGGCGTCCCACGCAGGCAGTGCGCGTATAGGTGCAAGTTTAGGGCGTGCGAAGCGCCGGGGTCTAGAACCGTCGTACCCATCAATTTGTGCCACAACAGAGTCGCCCAGTAGTTCGGACGGGGCTGGAAAGTATCCGGGTCAAGCAAGCCATAGTCGCTCGAAGCCAGGGTGTTATGCATGATGACCTTCACACCGCGTTGCGCCAGGCTAGCGTGTTCGATCAGGTAGCGAAATGTATCGATGAAAGTGGAGGCCCAGGGATTGCCCCCGCACGCTGCGTCCGCCGTTTCAGTAATCCAGAGCGGCTTGCCTGGCTCAAACCGGTCCCGAAGACCTGCATAGAATGCATCAATCTTTTCGGGACGGGAGAACCACTCCCGCGATAGTGCAGCTGCTGCTGTCGTTTGGCTCCGCTCGCCCAGAGCAGCGCAGCGCTTCGATGCGGCAGCATAAAGATGATAAGAGAAGACGTCGAACACCGGCCCGGTCGCCTTCAGAAGATCTTGCGTTTTCAGCATTCCGCTGCCGATTTCCATGCCGAACGGCCCTTCGCCTACTGAACCAGGGCCGAGGAACAAGATGCCTGGAGAGGCTTTTTTCAGCCAAGGCCCAAACACAGCGATGTCACGGCCGTATGCCACAGCGTCGTATCCTTGTGGGGGCACCGCCCATCGCCGCGTAGGTGGGTTCATTCATAAATTCGGTTGCAGCGATCCGGCCTCCCAGTGACTTGGTATAGGTGAGCCATTCGTCGGCCTGCTTGGGCATCCACACGCCGTTAGCATTTCGGGTGCCTGCACTCGTTGTAAACGACGTTACAATTTCGGCGTTCACCGCATGCGCAAAGTCGGCCACGCCTTTCCATTCCTGTCGTGTCAGAACGCTGCTGAACCCCGTTGGCGCTTTTGTCGGCGGAGTGTCTGAATCTGCGAAGTACACCGAGTTCGCCCACGTTCCGCTGACCCGCACGTACGCCGGGCCGAGCGCCGCAGCCAGCTTGCGCAAGCTGGGATTTGAGAGGTCGATAGGTGGACGGTATTGATACAGATTCGGGTCCATGCCTACCGGAGCGGCGTCTGACTGCGGTGCTGATGGCATCGCTCGAGGTTTTCCCGAGGTCTGACTCTTGTATGGTTTCCAGAAGCTTCCCCCGGTAACCTCCGCCATCTCGATGTTGTAGGAGTGGAACCGCGCATCCACGGTGGCGATCCGGGGCATCTTTGCCGGATCAAGGGAAACATCTTGCGCACGAATTTGCAGCGGTTCCCAAGCTAAAACGAGCACCATAACGGGCGCTGCAAAGCTCTTCCAGGCAGGGAGGTCCGTGCTCATTTGTACGCCTGCGCAGATTGGCTCAGAGTTCGTGAATTTTTGCGCGATTCGGCGTATGAGGGCTACGTGACTCACTCTGCGGACTGCGAAGTCGAACATTAGCGTGGACCAAGCACTCAGGTGGACGTGATGCCGGTACTCCTGCTCAATTGGATGCCCTAGTGTAGCCCGGTAGCACATACGGCACTGCTTTCATGTCGCTTCTGGTCTACCTACACAGACCGACAACATTGAGATAGATCCACCATCGACGCCTTCGACAGGAAAGGTGATGTTTTCGCCCTGTTGCCGGGCTGCTATCACATAGAGCAGCGGTAGGTAGTGATCCGGCGTGGGAATGGAAAGCATCGCTGCCGGGCCGAGCTTTTCATAGTTGATGAGCGGCTTGAAATCACCGGCGAGCATCATCTGCCTTGCCTCCAGTTCGAATCTGACCGCCCACTCATAGGGCTCAGGCATGTGTCGGCCCCATGCGTAGGTGTGCAGATTGTGGACCAGGTTTCCGCTGCCAACAATCAGGATGCTCTCGTCCCGGAGTGGCGCAAGTTTTTTCCCGAGCTCGAAATGAAAGGAGGCGGGCTGGTTTTCGTCGATGCTTAGTTGCACGACGGGAACGTCGGCCTTGGGATAAGCGTGTACAAGCACCGACCAAGTCCCGTGATCGAGACCCCAAGTGTTGTCGAGAGTGACGGGCAGCGGCGCGAGCAGTTGCTGGACACGGCGGGCAAGCTGAGGATCGCCCGGCGCGGGGTACTGCACCCGGAACAATTCGGGCGGAAAGCCACCGAAATCGTGGATTGTCCTCGGCGCGGTGCTAACCGTGACCCCGGTTCCCGGCACATACCAATGCGCGGAGATCGCGAGGATTGCTTTGGGCTTGCGCGTTTGCGCTCCGATACGCCGCCACGCTTCGGTGTAGTCGTTGGTCAGTAGGGCTTTCATGGGATTGCCGTGCCCAAAGAAGATTGCTGGAATCCCCACGCTTCAGCGCTTGGCGCAGCGCTTCCGACTCCTCCCGCAAGGTGTCCGGGACAATCAATTCGCTGATGTTGCGGCCCAGTACCTCCTCAACCGTGAAACCAAATAGGTTTGTGAATTCTCGATTCGCCATTAATACGTGGTTCTCGATATCGCACGAAACTATCGCGTCAGGCGCCAATTCAAACAGTTTTTCGAAATGGGCCTTTTGCTTGCGAAAAAGCGCCTCGTGCCGCGCCAGGAGGGATTGCTCTGATCCGGGTTGTGATTTTTGCGTCAAGTCTTCATCACACCTGGACTGCTAATCCAGGCTCTCTCTTCCCTAGTTTACAACTCCAGCGAAAGGCCCGCTTTGACAGCGACAATTCCTTCTCAAGATGGAGAGCTCGATACCTCCGCGGGCGCGGCCCACGGTTCAGCAGACTCGAAACGGGTTGCCTCTTGCGTTTAACTGTTCGGATTCCTGCTCAGCGTTCACTCAGATTCATGCCCCTTTGAGGAAAAGGTCAAACGCAGATTCGAGTTGTTTCAGGGCGCTCTCCTTAGTGATCCCGTATGCCCGCGGATGTGTTATCAGCATGATGGTCATGCCATGGAGAACTGCAAGTATTTGGTGTAATCGCTCTTCCACCAGTTCGTCCGGAGTGCCCGGCGGAAGAGCTAGCTTCAGGTTCTGCCGAAAATACGAGATGGCAGGATTTGCTACGGCCTCACGAACCTCCGCTGCTTGGGGGTCGAAGGTTGAAACCAGGAAGGTCAGCCGATAATGATGCGGGTGCTTGTGCGACAGGAGAATAAAATCCCGGAGTGCTTCACGCAGACGCTCTTTCGGGTCTGGAAGATAATCAAACTTTTCGTGCAGCTGGATCGTGAACTGCTGATAAAGCTCAATGCAGAGGTGACGAATCAGGGCACTCTTATCCGGAAAATGGCGATACATTGCCATTTGGGAGCACCCGGCATCCTCCGCAATTCTTCGGATGGACACATTCTCGTACCCCTCCTTTCCGAAGAGCCGGCTGGCCGAATCGAGAATTCTTTTCCTCAGTTCCTCTCCAGCCTTGAATGTTTTCTGTTCTGATCGCTTGACCTTACTCACCGTCTAGCTCTCCTGTTCCAGCAACCGATGCATTTTCCTGAACCGACGCGACACCAGCAGCCATTGCGTACATCGAATACATTGTGTACACTATACACAAATGCAGCGGTCCCTGTTTTGTGTCATTGCGTTACGCCGATAGATGTCAAAATGACGGCCTTTTTTGGCTTTTTGCACAAAGGTAGATGGCTCACCCCTTGTCTAATATCGTCTTAGGTGTGTCAAGTATGTTTGTACCGAATCCGGCAGCCTGTTTTCATGGGTTTGCCGAGGCAGTGGAACGAACCCTTTTGGGCTAGGCCGCTTCGCGTGCTTCCTTGATGACGCGGCTGACGGTTGCCCGGCTGATGCGGTGAGCCTTGGCGATCTCGGTCAGGCTCATGCTGCGGTCACGGTCAAGGAGAACGGCGGTGCGGTCGAAGTCGAGTGGGGTGCGGCCAATATGCCGGCCTTCCAGCCTGGCGCGGCGCATACCGGCCCGTACCCTCTCGATTATTAAGTTGCGTTCCAACTCGGCGATCGCTCCGATGATGACGATGATGGCGCGGCCCAACGGGCCGCCGGTGTCGATATTTTCGCGGAACGACACAAACTCGATGCCGAGGTGGCTTAGTTCATCGAGCACCTCGAGGAAGTGACGGACCGAGCGGGCGATACGATCGCCGGCCCAGACCAGCACGACGTCGAACTGGCGCTGGCGGGCATCTTTCAACATCTGGTCCAGGCCGGGGCGGCGCGCCTTAGCGCCGCTGATCCGGTCGGTGTACTCCTGCATGATCTGAAACCCGCGCTGTCTTGCCAGTTCGCGGAGATCGTAGAGCTGGGTCTCTGGGTGCTGATCCAGGGTCGAGACGCGCATGTAAAGCGCGGCGCGCTTCATTAGAACTGCTCCAGGGACAGCACTTCATCTTTCATCTCGCCGACAGCTTCGTTGAGGAAGCGGAGGCGGCCGAGACTGGGCTCGGGCTTATGAGCTTCGAGAAGCGCCTCCATCTGGAACAACTGGATGGCCGAGCGGACATGCTCGACCTGCTGGTTGATCTGTGAACGAGTAGGACGGGGGCGAAGGTGACGGCGGCGGCGATGCTGCTTCATATAGGCACTCTCCAAGGTTCGGCCCAAAACGCGACGCTATAATTATCGTAGGTATACTGTCGATATGTAAAGGCTAAACGAAACACCCCCGTCGAGCCAAAGCATGCAGACCCCCTCCCGCCGATTTCTATCTTCCGCAACAAGCGCGGCATCGCCGGCAGCCTCATCTGGGTCAACTTCGACCGTCACGCTCTACTGGATCTGGTCTGGAAGCTGGGTGGCCAGTTCGTCGCCAACATCGATGACGTCCGTCCCCAGTTCAACTCCGACCAGAACGTCTACCTGTCCCAGAACGCCACTCGGAATGAATAGCCTAAACAGGAGTGTATTTCGGTCGAGTGGAATTAGCCCAGAGTCAGGGTTCACTCCACTTGTCAAACTTCTCCGAGACACCCCCACTAAACTCACATAGAAAAAGCGCCGAGTGGCTATGCCTCGGCGCTCCACAATATCCGACCCAGGCGGGATCGAACCGCCACCGTCCAGATTTTCAGTCCGGTGCTCTCCCAATTGAGCTATGGGCCCAAATGCCAACCGTATTCATCCAAAACTTCTCAAGTCGCCCTTTCCACTTCGATTTCTGCTTGTCAAAACGGATCAAGGTGCTTCCAGTCCCTACGAAGTCATCGATAAGAAAGACCATTCTGAATTTAGCGGCTGTGTCGTTGAGATCTGAACGAAGATCTTCCAACACCTGCTCCCACTTCTCGTCACTAATTTCTAGCGCCAGCAACACTTGCTCGTTTGAGACTATGCCGGCGTTCGCCCTTCGGAACGTGTCGATGCGTGCGCCGTCACTAAGGCCGATGAAAAGCGAAGATCTGAGCAGTCGGGAATAAGCAGCTCTTGATTTGCCGCTGGCCCAAACTAAGTAGGGTTTGACTTTAAGATCAGTAGCTGCTGTCGATCTGATAGCTGGCTGGAATAGATTAACCGGTTCTGAATAAAGAGGTAGGCCGCATCCCTACCGGCAGCAGCACGCCAGTGATCGGAGGTGCAGGTTCACTCGCACAGAACTTGACCAGCCTGATTTTCAGCAGGCGCGTCAGTTTTCCAGTGAGTGCGTCTCCGGCCTGCTGTTCTTTCTTGTCTTCGAGGTAGAGGTCGATGGCCTGATCGAGCGTCATCACCGGCTCGGTAGGGGACGGATCCGACACCACCGCCTCCACCGGCGCTGCCAGCGCCGCGGCCAATTCATTTGAGAGACGCTTTGCGAGCGTCTCTGCGCGCTCCCAGCTATTCGTCTTAGCGGAGACACGCTTCCAGGTCGATGTGTAATAGAGCCACTTCGGACATTTGCAGCGTCTCCAGTTGGCGATCGCCCCGGTGGGAACAGGAAGTGTGCCGGGCGTACACAGTGATGTCCATGCCGCGATGTTACATTGCTTGTACACCACTTGTACAATTAGCTTATTTTCTTGATTTTCTCGATTTTGCGATTGATTCTAAAGGAGTTGTATGGTGGCCAGGGAGGGAGTTGAACCCCCGACACGCGGATTTTCAGTCCGCTGCTCTACCAGCTGAGCTACCTGGCCATCCTGAATGCACTGGATAAAAGTGCTTACGGAAGGGGTTGCAGAAGCGAACACTGCTTGCTGGAACGATTTGATTATAGCAGCACAGTAACCGTTCGCAAACCTGAACTGTGGATAAAACGGCTCGCCGCATCGCGTCAGAAGACGTCCGCAAAACGTCCGGCCATCATCACCGCCGCGCAGTGATTTCCGCCGAACCAGTACGCCAGTTCGCGGTAGTCGTCGAGTTCAAAGAATGCAAGATCGGCATCCTTGCCCACCTCCACGCTTCCCTTCCGCTCGCCCAGTTCCAGCGCGCAGGCGCCGTTGATGGTTGCCGCCGTCAGCGACTCCTCCACACTCATTCTCATCTGCGTGCATGCCAGCGATAACACCATCGGCATGCTGATTGTCGGCGACGTGCCCGGATTGTAGTCCGTTGCCAAGGCCACCGGCGCACCGGCGTCAATCAATCTGCGGGCAGGCGGATACTTCTTGGTCGCCAGAAAGTAATTCGCTCCGGGAAGCAGTGTAGCCATGGTTTCGCCCGCCGCCAGCGCTTCCACGTCGGCTTTCTCCAGGCAGTCCAGGTGGTCGGCCGACAGCGGATTGTGGGCGAGAATCGTCGACAGCGGAGTGTTCGTCAACTGTCCCACGTGCACTCGCGAGCGCAGTCCGTGCCTCTCGGCCTCGCGAAGAATTCGCTCCGTCTGTATCAGCGTAAACGCGCCGCGCTCGCAGAAAACATCCACGTACTGCGCCAGCTTCTGCCGCGCAACCTTGGGCAGAATTTCCGCGCACAACAGCTCCATGTACTTTTCCGGCTTATCCTTAAACTCCGGGGGCGGCACATGCGCGCCGAGAAAGGTTGCTACGACCGTTCCCGGCCACTGCTGGGCCGCACGCCGGATCGCCTTCAGGCTCTTGATCTCCGACGTCGCGTCCAACCCGTAGCCGGACTTCGCCTCCACGGTGGTCGTTCCCTGCGACTGCGCCTGTCGAAGCGCCGAGAACACGTGGTCTGCCAGCGTGGCTTCGCTGGCCGCGCGCACCCCTTCGATGCTCGAGGCAATGCCGCCGCCCGCCGCCGCGATCTCCTCATAGCTGGCCCCGCCCAGTCGTTTTTCAAAGTCGATCAACCGCGGCGCCACAAATACCGGGTGCGTGTGCGAATCCACAAAGCCCGGCAGCACCACCTTGCCGCGGCAATCCAGTTCGATCACCTCGGCGCGATGTTCCCGCAGCCATGGATTGCGCAGCACCTCGCGCTGGGTGCCGACCGCCGCGATCTGCCCGCCGCGGATCAGCACCGCCGCATCCTCCAGCACGCCGATCTCGCGCATCTGCCGCCCGCGCCGCGCTCCCGGCTCGCCGCTCATCGTCACCAGTTGAGAGATGCGATGCAGCAGCACCGCCGCTTCCGGCGCCACCGCTTCTTCTGCGATCTTCGTTCTTGCCATGGCTTGCCTCGTGCTCTTACTGCTCCACCATCGGAATGCGAACGCCGGCCTTTTCGGCAAATCTCTTCGCCTCGCCGTAGCCCGCATCCACGTGCCGTATCACGCCCATGCCCGGATCGTTGGTCAGCACCCGCTCGATGCGCCGCGCCATCTCATCCGTGCCGTCGGCCACCGTCACCTGCCCTGCGTGTTGCGAATATCCAATCCCCACCCCGCCGCCGTTGTGGATGGAAACCCACGACGCTCCGGAGGCGGTGTTCACCAGCGCGTTCAGCAGCGGCCAGTCGGCCACCGCGTCGCTTGCGTCCTTCATCCCTTCGGTTTCGCGGAAGGGCGAAGCCACCGAGCCGCAGTCCAGATGATCGCGCCCGATCACAATCGGAGCCTTGATCTTTCCCTGCTTCACCAGATTATTGATCGCCAGCCCGAACTCGGCGCGCTCACCATACCCAAGCCAGCAGATTCGCGCCGGCAATCCCTGGAAGCGAATCCGCTTGCGCGCCAGATCGATCCAGCGGGCCAGTTTGCGATTCTCCGGAAACAGCTCCAGCACCAGGTCGTCAGTCACCGCGATGTCCTGCGCATCGCCCGACAGCGCAACCCAGCGGAACGGCCCCTTGCCCTCGCAGAAGAGCGGCCGTATGTACTCCGGCACAAAGCCCGGAAAATCGTAGGCGTTCTTCACTCCCTGTTGGAAGGCGAAGGTGCGGATGTTGTTGCCGTAGTCGAAGGTCACCGAGCCCATCTTCTGCAGCCGCAGCATTGCTTCCACGTGCCGCGCCATCGCCTCCAGCGACCGCTGCTCATACGTCTTCGGATCGCGCGCGCGCAGCTCCAGAGCCGCTTCGAACGTCATCCCGTTCGGCACGTATCCGTTCAGCGGATCGTGCGCCGAGGTCTGATCGGTCAAGATGTCGGGCACCACGCCGCGCTCGGCCAGCTCCGGAATCACGTCCGCGCAGTTGCCCACCAGCCCGACCGAGATGTTCTTTTTCGTGCGCACCGCATCGTCCAAAATCCGCAGCGCCTCGTCCAGCGAATCCACCATGAAGTCGCAGTAGCCGCTCTTCAGCCGCTTCTTGATGCGCTCGGGATCGACCTCGATGCACAGAAACGCCGCGCCCGTCATCGTCGCCGCCAAGGGCTGCGCTCCGCCCATTCCGCCCATGCCGCCCGAGACGATCAGCTTGCCGCCCATCTCTCCGCCAAAGTGCTTCTCGCCCGCGGCCATAAAGGTCTCATACGTCCCCTGGATAATCCCCTGCGACCCGATATAAATCCACGACCCGGCGGTCATCTGCCCATAGGCCATCAGCCCCGCGCGCTCCAGTTCGTTGAACTTCTCCCAGTTCGACCAGTGCCCCACCAGGTTCGAGTTGCACAGCAACACGCGCGTCGCATACTCATGCGTGCGCAGAATCCCCACCGGCTTGCCCGACTGTACCAGCAGCGTTTCGTCGTTCTCCAGCCCCTTCAGCGAGCGCACAATGGCGTCAAAGCACTCCCAGTTACGCGCCGCCCGCCCCGTGCCGCCATACACCACCAGATCGCGCGGACACTCGGCCACCTCTTCGTCGAGGTTGTTCATCAGCATCCGCAGCGCCGCCTCCTGCGCCCACCCCTTGCAGGAGAGTTCCAGCCCGCGCGCCGCCCTTAGCGGAGTGTACTGCCGCACCGCTCGTTCCACTTCAATCGCCATAAGTGCCTCACGCGCCTTCCACCGGAAAGCGCAACGCAGAATCGTAGTTCCTAGGCAGGGTGGTTGGCAAACGGGAAGGTTAAGCTCTTAATCAATTGTGTCTCTACTGAGGCTGTTGCTGTTGCTCTGGAGGGGGCATTCTGAGAGAAGCGAAGAACCCCAGCGCCGTTCTAGAGGCACTTATACCAATAAACCGTATCGGAAGTATGTACTTCACGCAAATGCGGGATTCGGCGGGACGCCGCTGGATCTCGCGCGATAGGAACGCGTTCAATCGATCCAGCGTACGAGGAATAGCAACCGTTCCGGATAAGGATCACGGAGGATCGATTTTGGAACATATGGGTCGCCAAATTCCAGATCTTTGAAGTTGCGTGACGCGTTGTATCGCACCGTCTTAGTACGGTCAGCACCTTGGGGCTTGAACGCGGCCCCAAGGATTGCTTCTGCACCAGCGTTGCGAATCTGAGCCTCATCCAAACCGATCGTGTCCAGAGCAGATTTGTCTATTTCGGAAAGCTGGCTAACGGATTTTCTTCCAACCCTCGTTAACAAAGCAGTGAAGAGCGATTTATCGTCAAAGACTGAGACTTCAATTATTTTCGGGACGGGCCTCGGGACTCGTTCTTGGAAGATGTAGAGTTGGAACTTCACACCGTCAACATCTCTCTTCCATCGGAAACTCTCATCCGTCTTTTTATCCAAACACAATCTGTCGTGGAATATCCGCATGATACTTCACGCTCCTTTCGGTTTTCACTCAATCCACCCGCCGCCCACCACCTCATCCCCGCTATACATCACCACCGCCTGCCCCGGAGTCACACTCCTCTGCGCCTCATCGAAAATAACGAGCACCTCGTCCTCACCCACACGTTCCACCGTCGCAGCCGCCGCCGGATGGCGATGGCGAATCTTCGCCTCCACCCGCATCGGGGCGTCGAGCTTGGCGATCGAGATCCAGTTCATATCCTTTGCCCGCAGGGTCTTCGAGAGCAGCGCCTCCGCACCTCCGACCACCACTTCCTTGCGGTCGCCGCGAATCTCCACGACATAAAGCGGCCCCCGGAGCGACGAGCCGGTAACCACGCCCAGTCCCTTGCGCTGGCCTATGGTGAAGTTGTGAATCCCCTCGTGCCGCCCAATCACCTCGCCGTCCACGGTCACCAGATCGCCGGAGAGATCGGGCAAGCGCTCGCCCTGCTCTTCCATGTAGGCGTCGAGGAAGGCCTTGTAATCGCCGCCCGGCACGAAGCAGATCTCCTGCGAGTCGGGCTTATCGGCCAGCACGGTCAAGCCCTGCTGCCGCGCCTCTTCGCGCACCTGGGGCTTGCACATCTCGCCCAGCGGAAACAGTGTGCGGCTCAACTGCTCCTGCGTCAGCCCGAACAAAAAGTACGTCTGGTCCTTGGCCCGGTCCGCTGGACGCTTCAAGATCCAGCGCCCTCGCGCGGCGTCCCACTGATTGCGCGCGTAGTGACCGGTGGCGATCACGTCGGCACCCACCGAGCGCGCCGTGCGCAGCAGTTGATCGAACTTCAAATGGTTGTTGCAGAGCGAGCACGGAATCGGCGTCCGCCCCGAAAGGTAGTCCTCCACAAACGGACGCACCACGTCGCGCTCAAAGCGCTCTTCCTGATTCACCACGTAATACGGAATCCCCAGCCGCTGCGCCACCGAGCGCGCGTCATACACATCGTCGAGCGAGCAGCATCGCCCCGCCTGCGGCTCACCAGATGGATTCGCCTCCGGCAGCCTTCGCTGATTCCACAACTGCAGCGTCAGCCCGATGACCTTGTAGCCGTCGCGCACCATCAGCGCCGCCACCGTCGAGGAGTCCACCCCGCCGCTCATCGCCACCGCAACGGTCTTCCGCTCGTCCAGATTCTCTCCCACAGCCTACCGCTTTCCCGTCCACACCGGACTCAGTTCCCGAAGCTTTTCCACCACCTCCGGAATCCGCGCCAGCACATACTCCACTTCCTCTTCCGTATTCTGTTTTCCCAGGCTGAAGCGAATCGATCCACGCGCCTCTTCCGGAGTCAGTCCCATGGCAGTCAGTACGTGCGAAGGCTCAATCGCGCCGGAAGAACAAGCCGCGCCGGTCGAAACCGAGATCCCCTTCATATCCATGGCGATCACAAATCCTTCGCCCTCGATGCCCTCGAAGACAACACTGGACGTGTTTGGAACCCGCTCGGCTGCGGCAGAATTCACCCGCGTACCTGGAACCGCCTCGAGAATTTCCCGCTCCATCCGGTCGCGCAGCGCACTCATGCTTTCCGCACCGCCGCTGGCCAGCCATTCCACCGAAAGCTCGGCGGCCTTGCCCATGCCCACAATGCCGGCCAGATTTTCCGTCCCGGCGCGCCGCCCGCGTTCATGCCGTCCGCCCACCTGCATGGCGCGCAACAGAGTTGCCCGCCGCACAAACAGCGCACCCACCCCTTGCGGCCCATGCATCTTGTGCGCCGCGATGCTCAGCAGGTCGCAGCCAATCCCCTCCACGTCAATCGGAACCTTCCCCGCCGCCTGCACCGCGTCGGTGTGGAAGTACACATCTGCCTCACGCGCAATCGCTCCAATCTCCTGCACCTTCTGCAGCGCGCCCGTCTCGTTATTGGCCATCATCACCGAAATCAGCTTCGTCTCCGGCCTCAGCGCCGCCTGCACATCCTGGGGACGCACCACCCCCTCTCCGCCGCAGGCAACGTAGGTCACTGCCGCGCCCATCTCCTCCAGCCGCTTGCAGGCGTTCAGTACCGCGTGGTGCTCGACGGTGGAGCTGATCACATGATCGCCGGCCGCCACCAGTCCAAACAACGCCAGGTTATCGCCCTCCGTGCCGCCGCTGGTAAAAACGATTTCGCTCGGGCGGGCCCCCAGCAGTTCGGCCACCTGTTCGCGCGCGCCTTCTACCGCGGCCCTGGCATGCTGACCCTGCTGATGGATCGAGCTGGCGTTGCCAAAGCTCTCCAGCAGATAGGGCTGCATCGCATCGAAGACCTCCGGCAGCAAAGGTGTTGTCGCATTGTTGTCAAAATAGATTCGCCGCATCACACTCTTATTCTATCTCCGCTTCTCTGCCAACCCATGTCGCAGACGTGCATCGAATGTCGGTATGCCGGGTCAGTTGCCACTGCCGTCTTCTGTCCTACCTCCGCGTCCGCATGTTCGTCCGGCTCCGTCACGCGCCGCCACTCTCTGCTTCTGGGTCGTACTCCTGCTCTGGCTTACCGCTATCGCCTTTCTCTGGCTGCTCGCTTCTACCCGCAATGCCGGTCTATGGCAGCCTAGCTCTGGCGCCATCGTCTTCGCACGCACCGCCAACCGCGCTGAATATCTCCGCTGACCAGGCGCGACGCAACCAGCCCCGGTTCCTCCCGAAGCGAAAAAGCCCAGTCGTGCTCTCCGCATCGCGGAGCAGCACGTCCGGGCTCTTCAACCTCTGTTCGCGCTATCTAATTCAACGGCGCTCGTCGATCGGAATCCAGTTCGACGGATAGACCGGTCCCTGGTACTCGGCTCGCGGACGGATGACCCGGTTATCGGCATACTGTTCCATAACGTGTGCCGTCCAGCCCGCAACGCGCGACACCGCAAAGATCGGCGTGAACAGATCCACGTCGATTCCCAGCGTGTGATAGGTCGAAGCCGAATAGAAATCCACGTTTGCGTTCAGCTTCTTCTCTGTGTTGACAAACTCCTCGATTGCCTTCGAGTATTCGAACCACTTAATCTGTCCGCTCGACAGGCCCAGTTCATGTGACATGCGTCGCAAGTGCGCCGCGCGAGGATCCTCGGTCGTGTACACGCGATGTCCAAAGCCCGGAATCTTTGCTTTCTGCGCCAACAGGCCCTTGATGTAGCTCACCGGGTCTGCGCCGTTCACGTCGATCTCCTTCAGCAGCTTGCACACCGCCTCGTTGGCGCCGCCGTGCAGAGAACCTTTCAGGGCTCCAATGGCCGAGGTCACCGCCGAATGCATATCGCTCAGCGTCGATGCCGTTACCCGCGCCGCGAAGGTCGAGGAATTCCATTCGTGCTCGGCATGAAGCGTCAGCGCAATATCAAGCGCCCGGGTTGCCGTCTCACTCGGCCACTCGCCAGTCAACATCAGCAGGAAGTTTCCCGCGTGCGAAAGTGAGCGGTCCGGCTCGATTACCGGCAGGCCCTTGCGAATGCGGTCGTAGGCCGCTACCACCATCGCAATCTGTGAGAACAGCCGCTGCGCTTTGCGGTAATTCGCATCCTTGGTGTTCACCTTCTCCTCAGGATCGAAGAAGCAAAGCGCGCTCACAATCGTGCGTAGCACATCCATCGGCAGTGCGTGTTTCGGAATCTGCCGCAGGAAGCTGATGATCTGCGCGTCCAGCTTGCGCTCCCGTGCCAGTTCCTTGCTGAACTCCGCCAGTTCGGCTCGAGTCGGCAGCTTGCCGTGCCACAGCAGATAGGTAACTTCCTCAAACGTGGCGTTATCCGCGAGTTCATGAATGTTGATCCCGCGGTATGCCAGAATTCCATTTTCGCCGTCGATGTAACAAATCGACGACGAGCCTGAGATCACACCTTCGAGACCCCGATTTACCGCATCATTAATACCCGTGGACATCGTCTTCCCCTCAGCATTGACTAGACAAAAAGATTCCGCTGAAACCCGCCTTCACCGGCCAGCTACCCTCATTAGGGGGGTCGGTCATGGCAGCGAACCTTTCTTATATCATACTTTTTTTTGCACTCGATTGGGTACTCCCGGGGCGGCAGCGGGGCTTGCAGATGTGCGTTCCAAAATCAAATCCGCTAGAGTTACAAAAAGGCAACGCCGGGGAAACTCTTGAAGGAGACAATTTTCCACGCAACCTGCTTCCGGCACCGGAGCGTAGCCTCAAGCCGCCTTTTATCCCCGCCACACCCCGTTGCGCACGGGGTTGCGTGGGCTTGCGGGATATGAGGGCTGGCGGCGAGTACGCTCCGGCCCGGTGGACGTCCGCGTGAATAGTACTCCTAAACGTAGTCTTGTCCATGAGCAAATTTTGCAATTTTCGCACCACGTCCCGTATCGGTCTACTCTGGCTGCTGGCTGGAACGGATAGGCGCCAGAGAGGGGCTACAATGCCACAAACTCAAACGCCACAAACCACTGGAGGCTTCCATGCGCAAACTGATCTCCGCCGCTCTGCTCTTCGCTTCGCTGTTCCTGCTCTCCGCCGCCGGCTTGGCGCAGGCTCCGCCAGCCCCCGATCCCGATAAGCCTTATGTGATGGAGTATTACTACAAAACCCACTGGGGCCATCAGGAGGAGTTCCTCGAACTCTTCAAGAAGAATCACTATCCCCTGCTGCAGAATGAGGTCGCCCAGGGACGCATTTTATCCGTGCGCATGGACACTCCAGCCTTTCACATGCCCGAGCAGGAGCGCTGGGATTACCGTGTCACAATCGTCTTCAAGAACGCGCAAGCAGCCTACACGCCGGTTGATGAGCACGCCCTTCAGCTTCAGCTCTTCCCCGACCAAGCGGCCTTCAAGCGAGAAGAGCAGCGCCGCTTTGAAATCCTTGAGGCTCACTGGGATCTCGCTATTTCGCAGATTGCGCTCGACAGGAAGTAACTGGGGCCGGTCAACGTGCGCCCAAATGAAACGCCCCTCCGTGAAGAGGGGCGTTGTAGCTTCCGGCAGCTTGGCAGCTAAGCTGTACCGAACTAAGCTATGCCGCAGCGTGCGCGGCTTTGGAACTCACCAGTTCGCGGATACGCAGCCGAGCCTGATGCAGTCCCTGCCGAGAATCGTCCTCGCTAATGCCGAGCGTACGCGCGATGCGGGCGTGATCGTAGGCGTCCCCGTCGTGCATGCAAAAGATCATTCGCTCGGTGTGCGGCAGCTGCACGATCGCCCGTTCCAGTTCCACGCGCATGGTGTTGTGGCGGATGCTGCTGACTTCAACCACCGTAGCGCATTGCAACTGCAAGGGCTCCATCGAGACCGCCGCTTCGTTATGCAATTCGCGCAGCAGCGCCCGATCAATCATCTCTTCGCCAGGCCGGTCGCTCAGCGAGAATGCCCGCAAAAATGTCCGTTCGGAGATATGTTCCGCCATCGGTTCGCTGTCCGTCATCCAGAATGCAAAGGAGAAGACGCGGTGACGGTTCGCTTCGTAGATCGCCCGATGATGCTTCATGAGCTTGCTCTTCGCGCTAGGAAGAAATTGCACGATTGCGGTTGGCAGTACATTCTCGAATGAGTTTGACAATGGATGCCCCCTTAGAGTGCTAAGCTCCCCACGAAGCGATTAATCTGCTTTCGAAAAGTTCGCTTCAAATCAACACTACTCACAATAGCCTTGCCGAACCCAGAAATGAAAGAAGAAATTTAAGGACTGCGGCGTACTCCTCTATTGCAATCGCCCTGCCCAAACTTCCTCAATCAGCTTCCACGTTTGTGGAAAAGCATACAACCCATACTTAATCAATCACGTTACAGGTTTAAGATGTTTCTCGAAAGGATCGCTTCGAAGTAGTTTATTCACCTTACACAGCATTATTCACCAATATTTTGTGGTACTCATGGTTCAGATAGTGGAACCATAATACTCACTTTGAGCCCAAACGGAGAAGACGCAGCGCATTTCGGAGAGGCCGGCGAGGCGGTTACGGCTCTGGAAAAACACGGCGGGTTACGTAGATGTGGTTCGGCTTCCGAATCCGCAGCCCACCCGGCGACCGGGCTGCCGCCGCCGGACAGTCGAGCCAAAAGCAGGGGCGCGATATTGAAGCATCTTCTATTTTTTATTTCTCTCCAGCCTTCACTGGTCTATCGGGTCGAATTTCTGGTTACCTTCGCGCCTTTCTCAGGGGTGAGTTGATGAATTTCCAGAGTACAATTGCATTGTCCCCACAATTGACGGGCGGTTGCTCCAGGTATTGTGAATTCCACGAGGCGAACACCCTTATGTCGGTTGAGCGAATCCTTGTTGTCGATGACGAACAGTCGATCCGCGAAGTTGTCTGCTCCATGCTGCAAAATGCTTCCTACCACTGCGAGCAGGCCCGCTCGGGAGTCGAGGCGCTGCGAATTCTCCGTGATGACAACAACTTCCAGCTCGTACTGACCGATATGATGATGCCGGAGTTGGATGGCGCCGGGCTGCTGGAAATCGTCAGGCAGCAACATGAAGATCTGCCGGTAGTCATGGTCACCGCCGTTCATGATATTTCCGTGGCGCTGGCGGCAATCCGCAACGGAGCCTACGATTATCTGCTCAAGCCATTCGAGCGCGAGCAATTGCTCGCCGTGGTGCAGCGAGCCCTGGAAGCCAACCGCCTGCGGGTGCAGAACCGCACCTATCAGTCCAGTCTGGAACTGCTGGTGAGCCAGCGCACCACCGAGCTTCGCGAGACCATTGCCGAACTAGAGCGATCCTACGACGTAACCCTGGAAGCGCTGGGCGATGCACTGGATCTGAAAGACGCCGAAACCGAGGGCCACTCCAAGCGCGTCACCGCCTTCACCATCCAAATCGCCCGCGCCATGGGGCTGGCTCCGCAAACCATTCACATCCTCGCCCGCGGCGCTTTCCTGCATGACATCGGGAAGATGGCAATCCCGGACGCCATCCTGCGCAAGCCGCATAATCTGAATCAAGATGAAAAAACGATCATGCAGGAGCACAGCTACCTCGGCTATCGAATCCTGAGAAAAATTCCATTTCTCGCCGAATCCGCCGAGGTCGTGTATGCACATCAGGAACACTGGGACGGGAGCGGATATCCGCGCGGGCTCAGGGGCGAGGAGATTCCACTGGGGGCACGAATCTTCGCGGTTGCCGATACCCTGGACGCGATTACCTCAGACCGTCCATACCGCGCCGCGCGCAGTATGCAGGAGGCACGCAACGAGATTGCCAGTTGGGCTGGCCGTCAGTTTGATCCCGCCGTCGTCGGCGTTTTTCTCTCGATTCCGGTCTCCGTATGGGAGCGTCTGCACCACGAAACCAACTCTCAAAATGACCGCTTCTGCTATAGTGAGCATCTTCCCGAGCAGCATGCTTCCAAGCAGCATGGCTAGCCGGAAGGAGTTCGCAGATGGCGGTGAAACTGGAAAGACAACAGGTGGCCGAGGGGCTGCAGAAGCTCACTCATTGGACCCTGCAAGGGGATCAGATCGAGCGCCTGGTGACATTTGAAGATTTCGTCGATGCCATGATTTTCGTCAACAAGGTCGCCGAAATCGCCGAAGAGGAAGGTCATCACCCGGAGATCCGGATCGTATACAACCGCGTCACCCTCGCCCTCACCACCCACGACGCGGGCGGACTCACGCACAAGGATCTCCAGATGGCGCACCGCATCAACTCCCTGCTCGTATAGATAGAAGGCGCCGCGCCGATGGCAGCGCCCGCCACTTCTGCGCCGGGATCGCGTGCTAGTTGCTGGCAGCGCGGTCCTGTTCCACGGTGATGGAGCGCTCTAATACCACTTCCACCAGAGTCCCACTCTCCATGCGGGCATCCGGCCCGCGGCTCCGCAGAATCGACACCAGGCCGACTCCCGCGCCCAGCAATACACCGGCGTCGGCTCCACCAACGCTGCGGGCAGCTAGAGCATTTCTAGTGTTACTATAAGGTCGCTCTGGTGGACTCCGCGAGTGTATGCCGCGAGCCTACGATAATGATTTGCGACGGAAGGTCTTGGCAGCACATGCGGCGGGCAAGGGTTC
>Ga0182030_10009623_pt1 | contig 19773 bp, 20 predicted proteins | sample 812S3MmetaG_FD_121299 | JGI IMG/M metagenome (GOLD analysis project Ga0182030, IMG submission 121299) | Permafrost microbial communities from Stordalen Mire, Sweden - 812S3M metaG (Illumina Assembly) | ecosystem: Environmental > Terrestrial > Soil > Wetlands > Permafrost | place: Sweden... | reverse complement strand
GCTTTCAGTATGGACAATCTTCTGAGCCTGCTGAACAACGTCTTTAAGGCAATGAAAGCCTACTACTTGGAAGATTCGATCATCACTCAAACAGTCACCGAACTTCTCAGGTTGGTGGGCGTCACTGCTTTCAATGATCTCCTAATGCGAAGGAACTTCCTTTCCTGGAAACGTGGCCTCCAAATCAATTATAATATCACACGTATTGAAGAATGGTGCAAGAGCCACGACATGCCAGAGGGAACTTTACAACTGGAACATCTCATGGTAAGCATATTTTAAGCCTCTACATTAAGTTCCAGGATACTAATATTTTCATAGCAAGCTACCAAGCTACTGCAGCTGAAGAAGGCCACTTTGAATGACATTGAAATTATCCAAGATATATGCTGGATGTAAGCGTTTTTCTTGTGTAGTGCTCATAGCCCTTGCTAATCATGTTCAAGGCTTTCTCCCAATCAAATCCAGAAGCTCTTGAATCAGTATCTTGTTGCTGACTACGAGCAACCAATCAACGGCGAGATCATGAAGGCCGTCGCTTCTCGCGTGACTGAGAAGAGCGACGTTCTTCTCCTCACCGCTGTAGATATGGATGACAGTGGACCTTATGAGATTGCGGAACCAAGAGTCATCACAGCCCTTGAAACATACACCCCTTCCTGTAAGTCACCAGGTATCTTATAACCAAAACGAAAGTGACTGACAGTCTAACAGGGCTCCAAACTCCACGTTTGAAACGTCTTGCTGAGATTGTGTCTGCTCAGGCGATAGCTCAGCAAGAGAAGCTCGACTATTCTCAAGACGATTCCAACGATCTAACAGACAGCGAGACCATGAATGGTGCTTGATTTCACCATCGACCAGGCATTCACACCTTATTCATGAGCTTTCACGACCACTTCACTTCTCTTGTACTATTTCTCCACGAGCTCTTGAACAAGATCTTTCGCCATTGGCTTAACGGCCTTTTGTATATGGCTGGATTCAAAGTCCAGCTGAACCTGTTAGCATATGTCTTGATGTTGAATTTGGTTGGAATGAATGCACAATGGTACATCTGGTGCATCTTGTACAAATTTGAAATCGGCGTTGACGTTTTAAGGATATGAGCGGAATGAGCAAGAATCTTCCGCCTTGTTTAGAGCCTCGATACTCAGACATTATAATGAATCTGAACTCTGATATGCATCGTGCTACAACATTCTCTGGCTGTTTTACTTTATTAATCCATTCAAAATGAGCGAGGTGAAAACTGACCGCCTAAAGATCAACGTTATCAATCTTATCGATATCGATAAGACGAAGTGGATCCGGGGGCCAGCAGAATAATTTTCTTTTGTGCGGGAGCTTAGATACTCAACGTAGAACTCCACAACAACAATGCGGACTCAACCAAATATCATTGTCACGGGTACCCCGGGCGTGGGGAAAACAATACATTGTGAAACTCTAGCCCAAAATAGCGCTTTGAAACATCTGTCCATCAACGACATTGTGAAAGAGCGTGGCTGTCACGATGGCTATGACCAAGAGTTCAAGAGCTGGATAGTGGACGAAGACAAGGTCAGTTGATTGCAGCGAGCCTTGTTAACTTATTTAATAGAAGTCAGTTGCTCGATTCCATTGAAGATGAGGTGAAGCAGGGCGGATATATCATCGATTGGCATGCTTGCGATTTATTTCCAAAAAGCTGGATCGACCTTGTCGTTGTACTTCGAGTCGATTCGACTCTGTTGTATGATCGATTGAAAGCTAGGTCGGACTTATCTCATTGGCACTCCAATACTTCAATTAACACTTATGCAGAGATTACCCCGAAGCCAAGCTCCAAGAGAACCTAGATAGCGAGATCATGGAGGTTCTTCTGCAAGAAGCCCGGGATTCATACGATGAAGAAATAGTTGTCGAGCTTACGAGCAATACGTCGGATGATATGGAAAGCAATATCGAGCGGATCGAGGCTTGGATTACGCAGTGGAAGAGGAATAACGCGGAGGAAAGTTCATGAGATGGTCGGTCTTCTCTAGCTACGATTCCTGCAACCATATCTTGAGTTTCTCCAGGGCACGGAACCGATGCGAGATTTTGTTCTTCTCAACCTTATCCATCTCAGCATATCTGTTGAAGTCAGGGTGGATCACTTGACAAGTAGGGAGTTTGAGGAACGCACGTTTGGCCTTCGTACTCGAATATTGGATCCCAGCCTATTGAGAGTCATTAGAAAGTGGACACACGATTCGGGCAAAGACAGTTACCAAAATTTGTAGGTCCTCTTGCTGGCACAATCTTGCCCTATATCTTGTCAGCTGGTGCTGCCTCGAAACGAACTGGGAAGAAGAAACCTCACATCTGTGCGACCTTGGAAGATGATTGGCTCATGACCAGGACCTTCGCAATATGCAAACGTACACACTGCTTGAGCAGACTTATCTGGGTAGGCAGCTAGTAGATTATTGAGTCCTTCAAGGCCAATTGCTGTTAGGAACCATTTGCTGTACGAGGGTCAGCCTCAAACACGGTATTCAAATTCAAGCAAATTAAACCTACATATATGGACCAGGGAGCTCTTTAAGTGCATTAAAACATAGACATGTATCCTCAACCAGGACTGGACCATTGACCTGTGATACCTTAGCCAAATACTGTGTACAGCAGAGACCTTTCGAGGACTCATACAGCTTCTGCTGCTCTCCGACATTTGTCTGCTGAAATTTCCTCGATTGTACCTTGAAGCTCAGGCAAATCCAAAGATTGACTTCGGAGATCAACTGTATCTCCAAGGATAGCCTTCGTTTCCGCCAACTTGCCCTTATTTCCTGTAATGAAGTTGAGCTTTTTGGGCGCCATAATATGAGTTTTGATATACCAAATTGTGAAAGGATGATAGAGATAGAACCTCAATGATTGCATGCGAAAAGCCGTGAGATACTACAGTACGAGTAGTACTACTAGTAATAGTAGACCAAAGTGCGACTTGGAGCGTGCCACCCCTGAAGCCATGCCCATCCCATCCCATCCCACCTCCAGGGATATACTAATGCGATATACTAACGCTGCACGAGCGATATCATCTCGATCGTGCTTGATGTGTCACTCCACAAAATATGAGTATCCTTGATTCCGTCCTATCTATATGAGCGCTCTTTCTGAATGGACAGTAATCAATCATGGACGATTTCTATGAGCCTCTATCTAATGCAACCTCTGCCTCCACTGGAGTGTCGAGCATTTTGAATTTATTACTCGAGCATCAGGTGGCTGTCACTGTTACGGTTCTGCTTGCTCCTATAATTCTAGTCATTGCGACACGCCTCCTGAGTGAGCGTCCCTCAGAGCAAATAAGCGGCAGAGATGGGAAGACGGTCTGGATGCTGCCGTATTGGCTACCAATTGTCGGCCATGCATTTCAAATGTGAGCGCGATTTCAACTTTCAAACTTCTGTAGTCACGGGAATGCTAATTGCTCAATAGCCTGTATGATCCTGTCAAGTTGATGACGGAGGCAAGGTTGGCTATCTAAGTATCGGCCTCGAAGTTCGAGTTGACCAAAGCCTAGGGATCAGAGTTCTCATGGAATCTTTGCTTTGAATCTTGGTATGACAACGCATAATATAAGTATGTAATCCTCACTTACACGGGGTTTCGAACCGTTGATCATGAGCCCTGGTATCTTCAAATCACATGCTGACATAAGTTGAAGTATCTGATCCGTCCTTAGTCAAAGGGTACGTTCAAAATCAATGAGTACGATCGGAGACTGAACTTCCATAGAGTCATGCAGCAAAAAGAGTCCGTCTTACAATTTTGGCCCATCGCTTGGAGTGTTTTGGAGAAGGCAAGCACCCAGCCCTATGACATATACGGGAACAGCTCGTAATTCCTTATAGTTCTTCGGGTTTCCAAAGAAAAGCAAACCAAAATATGAAGGAATATGGGATGTGAGTACTCCTTCTTATTAGCTTATAGGTTCTCTCTAAGAAGATGCAGGAACTGATATCCTACACGGGCTATCTCATGAAGGAACCGCATCTCAGCAACATGCTGACAGGCACAATTAATGGTCTGCAGGAGAACATTCCCCAAATGATCTCCTTCATGGAGAGCGAGATTGACCAACAGCCATGGGAACGGTGGGCCAAAGCTTCTTACGTTTCAGATTCCGAGACTGAAATCAACCTCATGTCGTTGATGAGGGATATGATGGGTCATGCTTCAGTCCCTGGACTCTTCGGACGTGGACTCTTGGATAAGTATCCTGATATCTTGCATGATGTGTATGATATGGATGCTGGCATGATATATTTGATGATAGGTCTTCCGCCATGGACGCCTTGGCTGGCGGTTAACAGAGCCCATCGAGCACGCCAAAGGGTTTGGAGGGCGTTGGATGATCACCAAAGAGCCCTAGATGCAAGTGCCGACGGAAAACCTTTTGATTCAACATGGGGTGACTTGGATGACGTGAGTGCTTTCATCATGAAAAGACATGCTATTTTCCAAAGTAAGTAGGCGGCTGTAACAACTTCACTGCATATGTTGACGAAATGTAGACAATGGATTCGAGATCAAGGATCGGGGCGATATAAGTGTAAGTGAACCCTTCGATTCTCAACTAGATACGACTGACGCTCAAATAGATACTCTGGGCACTCATCATAAACTCCAATCTCCTTGTCTACTGGCACATCCTCCACATCCTCGCCACACCAGGCCTTCTTGCACGCATCCGCACCGAAATCGCCCCCTACGTGCAAATCAATGACGGTGAGAAAATCGGCAACTTCTCTTCTCCCTCCAAACTCAAAATTTCCCACGAAGGTCTCTCAAAGAAATGTCCTCTCTTCAAATCAACTTATCTCGAAACACTGAGAACTAGCAACCAACCGTGGTCAGTCCGCCAAGTCGCCGACAACATCGTCATCTCGGGGGACAAAAAGGCTGCTAATCCCAACTCCTTCTTTCTCAAAAAAGGAGAATATATCACTATTCCACATGATCTACATATGCGAGATCCGCGATATTTCAAAGACCCGGACAAGTTTGACCCGGAACGCTTTCTGGTGAGAGGTGAAGATGGGTCACTGTCGATAGAGATAGGCACTATGAGGCCCTATGGAGGAGGACCATCAATGTGTAAGGGGAGGGTTTTTGCAGAGAGGGAGTGTCTTGCGCTTGTTGCTGGAGTGTTGGCCTTCTGGGATATTGAGCCAGCAGATAAGAAGGTTGGGTGGGTGATCCCTGAGCAGAAGAAGTCAAGTGCTATCTCCTTACCGGTTCATGAAACAAGGGTGAGGATTAGGCCGAGAAGATTTGAGTGGGATTAGGATCGGGGGTTGGGGGTCGGGGGAGAGTTAGAACACGGACATGTAAATTTCGCCTTTCCAATCTCGTCATAGATTATGCTAGAACATCATGATTTATCATTCGAGGGTTACGAGAGCCTAAACTGCTTCATTGGAGACTAGCTATTTCACTGGTGAGACTTTCAGCTCGAAAGAGAAAAAAGTCAACATGATACAGGGCGTGACAAAAGAAGGATCAAGATATCATCGTTTTGATTCTAGTTGTATACCACAACCGAATTGCGTCCTCAGCCCTTCTAATTCTACAAGTGGGATTTTGATTGCGCGCCATTAGATCTGTAGAAAAGGTGAGAGATATCATCGTGCTTGCCCGGAGCAGAGTGAGTGACTATTAAGGTTTGGAGCCACCGTATTGTCGACTCCTCTGTCTCAGGTCCTATGATTTTCTTTCCTTTGCTTCATTGCCCTCAATCATCTCCTGTCGGTTTATACATGATGGTTGTGACGTACTAAATACTCGGATTAGTATTCGTTCCAGGGTCTAGGATCAAGAACTAACCTTGCGCTTATACCTGGTGGTTGCAGATACAGCTAGAACGTTGTTCTTGATGCTGCTTGTTGCTAAATGATTGAGAACTGTATGGTTCGGCATCGTCAACACACTGTTGTCATCCTTCATTGGCGTGGCAGCATTCAAGATCGGCTTGCCCAAAAAGCCTGGTAAACTAGGTGGTGTTGGTAGCTTCTCAATCGCAGCGGCGGCATACCGGTAAGCAGTAGAGTCTTCGGCTTTATCAAGGTCAAGGAGGTATTGTGGGACTTGTGATGAATAACGGTTGGATGGCAGGACATGTTTGGTCTTCTGTGGAGGTTTTTCTGCTTTGGACGTCTCTTCCTCGATAGGCTTGGAAGGTTGAATTGGGTCATCAAGTGGCTTGCTTTCTGCACCAGCAACAGGAGTGCCGGTTCCCGTTGTAGTTGCTACTGAGACATCGCGAGGTAAATCATCCGCACTCACTTCTATATAGTTGACGAGATTGTTGCCGAAATCCACAGTGGTTGGTAGATCCGTCGAACATTGCATAACTCCGTCAACGATGTACCTAATATGATGAGTACCTGGTCTGACATGTATGGTAGCTCGCAAAAGGCCAGGATAACCCTCCCTGTGATTCCAATGTCAGCAAGAATTGTATTTGTAGATGGAAGAATTTTCCAAGGAGTGGCTTACACAGGATGTAGTCGGTGCTTCTTATTCCACTGAAATATAGTTCCGGTCACATAGACTTTCTCTCCTGGTCCGCTCCATTCGAAAGTTGTGGGAACAGTGGCTCCCGTTTTGTCAACTCGGAGCTCTTCGGCATCCTCTTCATCAATTGTGGTGTTGCTCAGAGCAGAAGTGCGCCTAGGAAGTGCTTCGCCATCGAGAGACTCTACATCAAGTACAGGCGCATCGATATCAGCTGGTGCGATGATAGGAGAACCTGGTGTGTGGACTTCCTCTTCGATCGGAAGTGGCAGCCTAGGTGGCCGCGTGAGATGATACGACATGTCTTGTGTGGCAGGCGGACCTGATGGCTCAATTGATTGAGAGTACGACCTTAGAGATGAGGTATCGATATTCGAAGTTGGAATAGGGACATCAACGGGTTTGCTTGGTTGATCTCGAACATCAACCTTCTCTTCTCTCGATTGCTGCGTGCCCATTGGTAAGTCGCTGCTCTGATGCGAAGGACTGTTCAGTGAATGACTCGGAGACGTGTGGTTAATATGCGCAGCAGGAATCGATTGGGAATTTCGTGTTCGATGTGTAGCTGTGGTTCCACGGGCTTGGGTCAAACTGGGTTCCGCTGCTGCTCCTGTCCTCTGAGCGTGAATTAGATTGCTGGGATGATTCCTTCTGGTAGAAGGCGCCCTTGACGACTCATGACTCGAGGCTGAAGGAGAGGCTGAGCTCAATTGCTTTGCGTTCGTAGAAGGGGTGTTCCCCATGATGATAGAGGGTCGTGTGATGTGATTTACACTGCTGTTGGACACTCGACCATCATGGAATGATGGTTGTTTTGTTGGTGAGAGAATGAGAATCTGTGAAAGAGAGAAAGAGAGAGAGGTGTTAACATATATTAAATAATATACAAAAATCTTTGATGACCTCGTCGACGGCCTGCTTTCGTCGGCACCAACTTCATGAACGTGTTATACGATGTTGTTCATCATACCCCACGTTCCGCACCCTTCGGCTCCATGAGCTCAAATCCATGCAGCTCTAGCGAAAGATCGTCATTGTTGATAGTCCATCTCCGCAAGAAACATTTATTCTTTCATTCAGGTCAACTACACGTTATTTGATGATTGGGACGGATATAGGGGAGAGAGAAATCAATAAGGGCCATCTTCTATCACGATCATCCTTGGCTCTGTGCCATTGAAGATGACATGGCTCACGGTCATCGGTAGCACTTTATACTACCTCCTCCTCCCACTCACAACTGTCTTTGGATGGCTACTTGTTCTCCTGGCACCTATTTTATACCTGGGAAGCTATCTATTATCAGGGATTTTTTTGCCATTGAGTTTATTAGCTAAATTCGAAGTATATCTTCCCTTCGAACACTTCTTGACCAGAAGCTAGGCTGACGCTGTAGACTCTCTACATTTATCTTGGAGTTGCTGCGATAATTGGACTCATAACTGGATCAGTCTTACAGCTGTCTTCAGCAGCCCTCGTGTCGATTTTTGACTTGAACCCTACCACCGAAGAGACAGGTCGATCCGCCGCATCGGTACGGGCCGCTCGAGAGCAGAAGAGGCTTGAGGATGCATGGCAGGGCTCGTCTTTGAAAAGTCCCCAAACAAAATCAATAGCGGACACTTCGATGGAGAAGTATGCCGAATGGCTGGACAAAGATTCAGGAAAGCGTAGGGAGGAGCAAGGCCTATTCGGAACCATTCTTGAGGAAGATGATGATTCCGATGGATTTTGAGAAGCCAATCCAAAATCGATCCAGTCTCGCGTCCAATATCGTTTCCAACGTTACAGACAGTTCAATCCCTCCATTTGACGAAAACCTCGTCTGTCCTGAACCGTTGTGTGCAGGTGCTCTCCTCTAAAGGAGTTCTAAAGCCCGTCTCATACGCTAAGAGTCCAGCGTGTGCGATCATTATACCATTATCGATGCAAAACCGCTCGTCCGTTGCGAAAACACTTCCTCCTCTATCTCTTGCCATCAAGCCCATCATCTCTTGGAGCCTCTCATTACTGCCCACTCCTCCAACAACCAGGACTTGATTGCTTCCAACGTGAGCCATAGCTCTTTCAGTGATCTCCACTAACATAGAATATACTGTCTCTTGCAAGCTGAAACACAAATCTGCCGTAGTTATGATCTCGCCGCTCAAGGGATCTCGCATTTCCGGATTGGCTTTCAGTTCGGCAGCGAGTATGTCAATACTAGCCAGAATCCCGGAGAATGAGCAATCCATTCCCTTAACCGCATATGGTAAATCCAACAACACTTTTCCTTTCTTTGCCAATTGTTCAATATTGTAACCAGGAGCTGGGTCGTTGCTGATCTCAAGAGTCCTCGCAAACCGGTCTAGACAGTTCCCTACTGCAATATCCAATGTCTCTCCAAATATTCGATACCGCTGTTCCGCGTACGCAATGACTTGAGAATTCCCCCCACTGACGTATAAAACCACTGGATTTTGCGCCCCTGTAATCTCTCTGCCCATTTCTATATGCCCTACGCAGTGATTGACCCCAACAAGTTCTTTCCCCCAAAGCAATGAGAGCATTCTGGCAGCTACGGCTACACTTTGGAGGGGAGCCCCCATGCCCGGACCTTTTGTATAGCATATACAGTCCACGTCAGAAATAGAGATATTGGCTTGTGCCATAGCTTGTTTGACCAGCTTGACGAACCATGATCGGTGGTGCTTGGCAGTATCTTTTGGCAAAAAACCTTCACCTGGAGGGGAAACAAAGGTGTGACGAATGTTAGAGAGAACTTGTGCTGGCTTGCCATGGGGTGGATGGGAGATTACGCCCACGCCAAGTTTGTTGGCACTCCCTTCTAGACCTATGGCAATCATCGTTTCCTGATGTTTTGCTGGGTGAGTGTGGAAGGCAACAAGAATAACCCCGCCAAAGGCACTGATTTGAAGTCGCTAATCGATAAGATTGGGTGGGGATTTGAGTCTCTTATGAGGAAGGAATCAGGACAAAAAGCCCTTGATGAATTGCCTTTTTTAAAATAAAATAAAAAGACGTCGATTATGAACTTCATGGATTAATTTTACACAATGTCTTTAAATTTTTTATTTATTTCATTTCTCTCAAAACTCAACATCAATCACATCGAATTTCTACTTAGTACTGAATTCGTATTAGCTTTCTTTCGGGGACCAAGAAAACTCGCTAAAAGAAAGTCCTCCTCTCTACATGCACAGATATAATTTTTGGCACATCCCAAATTTCAAGTCTGACTTCATATTAAGTCTTGTCTATATTCCATTTTCTTATTGAATCAACAATCATGGAAGACGAAAACTTCGAAGGAAAAACTCAAGAGTTTCTCACATGGCTATCAAAAGTTGGCGTCTACGTCAGTCCTAAGATGCAACTGGTTGACCTCCGGAAAGAAGGTCGAGGTCGTGGAGCTGGTAAGTAATTTCTTCAGCTGTCACTACGGCAATTGAATTGGGCCTGTTCCGACTTTTTGCACAGATCAAATACTAGCTGTCCAGCTTTTGTACTTCATTTTTGCTGACATACCTCTAGTTGCAGTTGCTGACTTCGAGGAAAACGAAATTGTCTTCCGCATACCACGAAGTGCAGTCCTAAATATCCATACAACGCTGCCTCTAGTTAATAACATATCATTCCAACAAGCTATCTCTGCGATGCCTCCGTGGCTGGTATGTCTACTCGCCGCTCTCCACCCGTATCACCATTATTGACAAAATCGCCTAGGCCCTCACCACCCTCCTCATATTCGAGACTCTCGATACAGATTCCAAATGGGCTCCCTACCTGGCAGTTCTTCCAAGGGAGCTCGATAGCCTTGTCTTCTGGTCAGAATCGCAACTGGCAGAGCTGCAAGCCAGTGCGGTAGTCAAAAAGATCGGAAAGGCAAAGGCAGAGGAGATGTTCTCACAGCACATCTCTCCATTGGGGATCCCACAATGCGATATGGATATGTGCCACCGGGTTGCGTCGATAATAATGGCATACGCGTTCGATATTCCTGAAGACAAGACCACTGAACCGGTAGAGGGCAATACTAATAGTGAAGACCAGGAGGAAGAGCTTGTCTCAGATGATGGAGAAGACGAACAGACTGTGCTTTCGATGATTCCACTCGCAGATATGCTCAATGCGGACGCCGACAGAAACAACGCTCGTCTCTGTTGCGACAACGAGGAATTAGAAATGAGAACCATTAAGCCCATTACGAAGGGCGAAGAGGTCCTTAATGACTATGGTCAACTGCCACGATCAGACCTCTTGCGACGTTACGGATATGTCACTGAACAATATGCCGGCTACGATATCGCTGAAATTTCAACAGAGTCGATACTGGCTCCCTTTCGCAATGCGAATGCGCTTCAACCTTCACTCCAGTCCCTCAGGCTTACTGAAAAGCAGTTGCAAGAGCGCTTGGAATTGGCAGAACGAGAGGGAGTATACGAGGAATCCTATGACCTAGCTCACGCAGGAGACGAGGGACCAAGTATTCCAGATGAACTACTAGCTTTGGTTTTTATCTTGCTCGTCGATGAGGAAACATTGGCCTCGATCGCCCACTCGCAAAGCTCACTCCCTAGCCGGCCAAAACTTGCAACGGAATTAGCAGGTCAATTCTTGGTTAAAGCACTCCAAATGAGGGAAAGGGGATATTCGACGCCGCTAGAAGACGACGAAAGAATGTTGCGGGCCAAAAATCTTCCAAATCGGACGATGATGGCAATTGAGGTCCGCCTCGGCGAGAAAATGATTATAAAGGAAGCAATTCAGGAAGCAAGATCTTTCGTGGGGTCCAACAAGCATATGATAGGGTTTCAAAACGCTCAGACCGAAGGGTTGAACAAGAAGAGAAAGGCAGAGGAAGCAATAACTTCAAGAAGAAAGAAGCAGAAGTGAACGAGTGACATGTCACGGGGGGAAATAGGAATCGAAGGACACTTATTGGTGGATGTCTCAACAACACGTGGGATTATTGTCTTTATTGGCTCATTGCTCGGTCGAGCGCTAATCTACACACCTCCCAAATACGGGAGTGACTTCTAATTCAACGAGCTGTGCTGCTCCGTCTTAAGGGTGCCCCCAACAAATTTTCTCTGATACTGCTCAGGAAAGTGTGGCACACATGGGCTCGAGTTCTTATGGCGGCCTATTTGTAGGGAGAGGGGATTTATAAAGTCGTTGGTATTGATTTCAAGTGGGCGCCGATGATTGTGGTGCAGCGGCGATGGCTCGAACGTTCGAGGGGTTATTTCCGTTCACTCTCGCTGCCAGAGCAGCTGCACCCTCTTGTCGAGTTCGCTGAGGTAAGAAGTGGGGAGGCAAAGGTATGGTTGCTCGAAACTTCAAAGCCCCGATATCGTATGGGTCAACCTCATAAACTGGCTGCTCGTCATCGTCATCCTGATCATACTTCCACCGATCCGAGACAACCGCATCATCATTTCGAGGTGTCGATGGCATTCCACGACGATCAATCCAAAGTCTATTGCAACGCCCAATTCTTCGACGATATGCCGGCCGACCTTGAGGCTTGTCTTCTTCTGGCGGAGAGCTATACCGGAATGCAAATCCTTCAGATTTCTCCGGAGCAGGAGAGAGCGGGTCAAATGACTCTGAATTGACAGAGGAAGGGGGCGTCAAGAGATGATATTCGGTCTCTACTGGACGGAAGCTTGGACGTTGGCCTTGTACTGGTGAGAGCGGCTCACGTGTCAGATCAATCTGACCCTCATTCCGTTTCTGATGCTGTTGCATTCTATTTTCGATATCACGATTGAGCGAGTTCTCTTTTTGCTCATTGACTTCGTTCAGCGATATGAGGTCAGCATCAAGAGGACGGCCGTCTGATCTGCCTGGCAAGCGCAATTGACCACCAGGCGGTATGCGAATTTGAGGATGATCTGAGATCTTTCGCTTCTGTGGCTGCTTCATGTCAGCCTGGATCACAGTTTCAAATTGGGTGGAATATACCTTCTGGTTGATCAAGTCCTCATCATCGGTCCTGATACCCAGCCGAACCTTCGCATCCTTGACCTTGGCACGTTGGTCGTATATGGATTTCTCAACATTTAGGAGGTTTCGTTTCATCGTTTCTCTGTGTTGTGCCAGGGCGACTAATTTCCGTCCCTCCTCAAGTTCCGTCCGCAGCTTTCTGAGCCGGTCGGTACTTTGCACATCACGGGCTCTGGTCTTCCGTGTTTGTCTTACCTCACGACGTCGGAAGCATACATATGGATCTCCATCATCGTTGTCCTGGTGTGTCTCGAATTTTAGGGTGGGCTGGAGGGGATTGTTACCAGAGTCTTGTCTGCGACTTTTCCAAAAGTCGTAGATATCTTTGGCAAAACCAGGTAGCTCTTCCGTTTTCAATTCCTGCTTGATCGCTGTCTTCATTGTCTCAAAAGAGACAACAGTGCTATCCACCGATGCGTAAGGAGTTTGAAGTTCTGCAGTCTCCTCAAAGATCTCCATGATCTTCTCGAAGTCATCCTCTGAACACTTGGCTGCGGCGGGCTTCTTTTGATTGTAGGCCGTCAAGAATACATCATCTTCTGTCGTCATATCATACTGACAGCCAGTACATTCCTCAACAGTCTGAGAAAACCGAATGTAGGTGGCAGTTTTGTCAAATGCTAATGAGTACAGCGTGTCATAGTCTATATCCGCGCTCTCCTCGGCAGGCGGAGCTGGAATCTCGCCATCCTTTTCACTTGCTGCAGTGCCACTTGCTGCTAACGCTGCTTGAAGATGATATTCCTAGGACCAGTTAGTAAGATTGCTTCACGTGATAATTGACTGATAGACAATTCACGTGATATAATATTGATCACGTGCCTTTTCTTCACTCTTCTCAACTCCCGTTTCTACTTGATAGTTGGCCTGAAGTGAATCATATTCTTGTGAATCGAGCTCATCTTCACGAAGAATTTGCTGTCCACTCGAACGCGACAGCTTCTTCTGGCGCACTACCCTTCCGGCGGCGGGTCTCATGATGCCGGCCCTGTCCTCGTGTGCGACGAGCAGATCTCGATCAATTTTCGTGGGATCAACACGAAAAAAATCGATGAACTTAAATAAGAGACCATGTTTAGATGGAATATGACATATCGAATCGATGCGACGTTGTGATGTTGAGATGTTGATCAATTGTTTGTCGCGCGTCCTAGGAGTGAGGTCCAAACTTAGGCGGTAAAAATCTGATTTTGGTGTTCTTCGATCAAAATGACGTCCAAATTCGCTTTCGCGTCTCGCCTAGCTTCTTCAAGTGGCTCGTGCACTATCAAAAAGTTTGAATAGGGGTAGATAGGCGCACCGAGAATTGAATGTCTATTCACCGTGTACACAACTTTTCGTGCGCTGAAACCGTGTTGCAATTGCCCGGTTGAGATTTTTGGTTGTCGCGTGTCAATTTTCAAAATAATACCACGGCCTATTAAATTTTACCTTTGGGTCCCAGTCGCGCAAGTGACCTTCACCTTTTGAGAAATTGCGCGGATCATTTGATCGCAAACATAAATGCGTCATTGTTCACCTGTTGCCATGATACTTATATCTCAGGCCAGATGAAGTAAAACGTAGATCACGATTAATGCGAAAATTGAAGTAGCCCACATGCCTAAAACCAGAGTCTCACGGGCCCGGAACTTTAAGGCGGGCCTCCACTTGCTTAATCAATGCAGAGAGTTAAGGTGTAAGTTTGATCTAAGGTAGAGACAGCACCACATCTTGTTTTACACCAGCTCCGCATGGTCGGAAATGCAGTAGATTTGGCACATGCAGTATATATTCGACCAAATAATCCATATCCACTACGTGTCGAAATAAATTAAATTAAATATAAATAAAAGTTTCGAAGAGACCAACCAAAGCAGGGTACAGAACGAAAGACTCAGTCTCTAAGGCGCATGACTAGCAATACTGCCAATCCCTCGATAGGCAGAAAAATCCACCCTGCCCACAAGTAGGACCTGAACTCAGACAGTCTTGGAGTAGTGTCCCAAGTGATTTGAATAAATATCAAATGTTGTTCTTCCAAGAAAGGCCAGGCGAGTAGTACTACAACAAATTCTATGCCTATCTAAATCTTACCTTAGCTGGCAGACAGATTTGCAAGGTCAACTACGACGAATCTCAGCCTGTCCAGTGTCGAATAGCGACCTATAATCTAGGAACAAATACCGTGAGTTCTGTGTAAGCTTCATTTTTGGCAAAGTAAGACCCAAAAACTTCCAAGTTCTGCCCCGAGTGACAACTCGAGCATGCCGGAGCTACCAAGTCCACATCTGGCAAATTTAATGAATACAAAGCGGGCAAATATAAATTACGAACTATTTGGGGATGAAACGGTAGAGGATGCATGTGATAAGAGCATTCTGGAGCCAATCTGAGTACCTGATAGTTCTGGTAGGTGTTGCGGAGAGCTGGTTTTGAGGTAGGATATATGAGTGACACTTCAACATATAATCTCATTCAAAAACTTGACATAAAAAATAGAAGCAGGCAGTAGATTCAGGCTCAACATTCAAAGAGAGGGGAAGTCATTCTGTGTAATATAGAAAAATGGAAGACGGCGGACCAAAATTTGGGGATCAGATTAGCCTCAACCTCACTTGGTCCGTGCCTCATTACCTAGCCACCAGAGCCACAGCTCAGCAACGACTAAGGAACTTTTTGAACTCGACCCCACACCCTTAAGGCCCATCTCTGTCGCCACAAAACCTCAAGATGGGAAATACAAGCAGCGCAGTGCTAGAGAACATTGTGCAGGGATCAAATTGTGCGTTTATCTACAAAGTGTTGTGCCAGGCTCCCAATCTCCGCTGACACACGACAGTCGACCGAGATGAAGTTGACCGATTAAGAAAGCGCTTTATGAAGCTGGACAAGGTACACAGTTTTCTTCGAGGATTGAAGGATATGTTTGAGGACTCATGCTTTGGGTATAGGACAATTCCGGTACCATCGAGCGGGAAGAATTCCTCAGCCTTCCCCAGATCGCATCCAACCCTCTCGCAACCAGGTAAGTCCCAGTGCTGGGCCTTCTTTCCCCTCGTGCATAGCATCCTCACTTACCCCTCACAACAGAATGATAGCGATCTTCGACGAAGATGGCGGCGGCGACGTCGATTTCCAAGAATTCGTATCCGGACTCAGCGCATTCTCAAGCAAAGGCAACAAAGAACAGAAACTACGGTTCGCGTTTAAGGTCTACGATATCGATCGCGATGGGTTTATCAGTAATGGGGAGCTCTTTATCGTGTTAAAGATGATGGTAGGCAGTAATTTGAAGGATCAGCAGTTGCAGCAGATTGTGGATAAGACGATTATGGAGGCCGATTTGGATGGCGATGGGAAGATTAGCTTTGAGGAGTTTACAAAGATGGTGGAGAATACAGATGTTAGTATGAGCATGACTTTAGGTGAGTTGCTCTTGTTTGTTGTGATATGTAAGGTTGGGGCTAAATGTTTGGGTAGATCAATTCTAGTTGCTTCTTGGAGCGACATCAGATGCAGGATTTATTACTTGAGTTTACGGCTTGTGTGTTGAGCAAGCCGGAAAATGGGGTTCAAAGGATCTGGCCTAGAATAGGGGAATCTTCCGGGAGGGTTCCATTGCACGGAAACGGTAGATCAGATACCAACAGAATAATGACGATTCATCACCCAGCCCGAGTTCGCGTTCATGTTGCATCAATATGTTTGAGCTTATCTTTGTTAACATTTGCCGCCATGAAGCACCATCGTTTCCTTTTCAAGATCAAAAAGTGATTGTTCCTCTTGATGTGCGTGATTAGCACGAAGCTCGATCGGAGAGTTACATTCAGCTGGTGCGGATGTGATTCCAGCCTCTTCTTCTCTCACACATACATGAAGTTGCCGAAGATTATGAGGGGTACGTACCCCCGCATCTCAGGCTAAACATAGGTAGATTTGAGTTCGACATTAGCATCACACACCATTTTGCTGCTCATGTAAATAAGGTTCAAACTTGCAAACAGATCGCGGCATATCTATTTTGCCGCTTCAGCTGATAGGTCGATGAAGCCGTGGAAGATGATAGCATGGTCTAGGGTAGGCGTTCGGCTGAGAACCATAGCAGGAGCTTCGAGAAGCCAGGCAAGGTGGAGTGATATCTCACGAGAGCATCATGCATGTCGCCGCCTTGGGATGGTGAGATCAAAGGACGATGTGGAGCCGGCAGCACCCGGTAAGATTCGTGGACGTTATGCAGGCATTGCCTTCCATTTACACGATGGAGTTTGATAACCACGTGGTCCTGGCGTGGATGATCAAGGACGTTCTTCATAGAGATGTGGACCACCCTAGCAGTCCGTCCAAATAATGTTCTCATGCATAATCCTCCATGATCTTCCCGTTACATGGTGCAGTTGGCAGTGGAATTGCGGGTGTGTGTGATAGGGTAAGGTGGCATGAGGCGGTCGCATTACGAAACCTTCTAGAAAGAACGCATCGTCGTTTCATATCCCAGCTAGGTTGCTACCAGAGCTCGAGCCACCAAGCTCAGCTCTAAACTTCCCACATGGTAAGTGGAGATTTGATTCCTTCTTAGTGTTTTCTAGAATAATTTAGATTTGTCGTGTGCCGTGGTCTGTGCATGTTCCTTCTGAGAAACTTCCAATCTCTCGGAGGGTTTAGACTGTATAGGACCGAACGGCCGAGTTGAGTGAGACTTGCAAGGGCTGCTACTGTGTCTTGCAAATGACGGCTGGCAGTCAGGGGTCATTCTTGAGGAAAAGTTTGCGAGTAATGAGGCGGCCGGCCAACTTGAAAATACTTCCTCACCCTGCTGCTTCGACTTCTTCATTTTCGAAATCTAACGGCTTGACAGGAAACGTGAGACTAGCTCTGTCTCCCGGACTTCCCGGAGTTGCATTGATATTGTCGGGGTAAACAACGTCTAATCTGGGCATTCAAGAACTCGATTGCACGTGTTGATCAAGGTTTGTCCTAGAAGACGAGCCCTTGAGAAGAAAGGGCTTCCTTGCTGTGCCATGCATACATGACGAAGCGGCAGAAACGTCTATGGAGAACTTCCAGCCTCGGTGAGGCTGATGAATCTGGGATCTGCGGGCTCTTCCGGGTGTCTTGCGCATTGCGGTGTTTCAATCGGCGATCTCTTGACAGACGCATCAGGATGAACTTGCGAGACCGTGAAACAAGACGTGTGAAAATCAGGGTTTGGGAAAGGGTCTTTTGCATGAATCCCAATGAAAATTCATGCTCCGTGAGTTTTTGTGTTTCTGGCTGGAGATAGATGTGGCGTAGAAGGAGGACTAAATCTGGAACGCTACCGAATGGGTCCAAAGATGTCATCTTTCTCAAAGGCTTCTTGCTGTAGTGTGGTTTGGAGGCGTCAAGGTGCGGCCCAACGCCGTGCTAGGATTGGACATTGTTGACTCGGGTGAGAGGCTGCAATCAAGATCTATTGAAAAGGAAAATACGGGCTTTCGTAGCTGGAGCCAGAGGCGCGGGCCCATGAAGTGGCGATCTTGGGTAGGAACAGCTGAAAGAGAAATCAAGCGCTTGTGAGTCAACAGATGATGCTTAATCATAATGATGGTACTAGGAGTGGTTTTCAGGATTCAAGAATAACTATACCTTACCTTACCGTACCATACCATACCATACCATACCATACCATACCATACCATACCATACCATACCATACCATACCATACCATACCATACCATACCATACCATACAATACTATACTATACTATACTATACTGCACTATACTATAGGCATAGCCAAAAGTGGATATTGGGCAATGCCCTTGGACCGTCAACAAGGCACGGCACTACAGGCTTGGCGCAGATCCTTCTTCGATCCAATTTGCATGGGTATGTCATGCAGCTGAGATGCGCAGCGATGATGCGTAGAGATTGCGAGACCGAGAGCCATCTTTGGGTTTTTCCAAGGTTTCCAAGGTGCCAAGGTTGCCAGGTTCCAGGGGTCCAGAATTTCCAGGGTCCCCGAACAGGGGGCCATCCTTCGAGTAAATGGTGAATCTACAGGGGGTTCCTTTTGACGACGTCCCCCCCTCTCTTCTGTGAACGACATGGAACAGGCCTCTAATTTTTCTCCGCAGCCCAGTAGCACAACCCCTGAATTGGGCAACAAAGTGCGCCAGGATCCCCTGACCCATGTTTCATTCAGGTCCTATTCTAACTGAAAGTATAGGGATTCAGTCGCTAGAATGTCTAGAATGTGCCCAACCAGTCGCTGAACATGAACACGCTGAACACACTGAAAACACTGAACACTCTGAACACTCTGGACACGCTGGACACGCTGGACACTCCGAGCACACTGAACACCCCGAACGCCCCAGACACCCTGAACACCCTGAACAGCACCCCCCATATACTTTGCTCCGACAGTTGAACAACGTCCCCAAACACCATCGGGAAATTAAATTCATGATACCGTGTGGTGGGTGAAAGTCCTCACCGGGCGGCATGCATGTACAGTACTTTCCCTCAAAGGTTCTTTTGTTTCTAGACGATGGCCATGAATCGAATCGAACGCACCCTGGGGAAAATCAGGGGACGAGAAGTGCTTTTCTGTGTACTGTTTCTTCTGCCCTGCCCCGATTCCACAGGGGGCCCGGTATGGGGATCGCCGGCTTGGGTAGAGATGCCGGTAGGGGTTTTGGACAATGTAGTGTAGACACTACACTACACCACTTGGACAGTATGTATTATGTATGTATTCGGAAGCTTGTCTGGTCTGGATTGCCCTCGTCAAGATTTTCCTTGCTTTTGAATTCTCCCGCCACGACGCCTTCCTGTCCATTCCAAATCGGTCTCAGAAGGATCGTTCTCACCCGTGCCCAATACTTCCGCACCCTGGACCTGAACGTCTAGCAGATTTTCTATTCCAAGCCTTACCTGACTACCGGGTCTGTGATTGGGGCTTTGGGCTTTGGGGGGATCTAGGGATTTTGGGTTTCCTCCCAGTGCCTACACCTTTCATGTCTTTCTTCAATACCGCCAAAGCTACTCTTTTCGCGCAGCACTCACACTCACATTCCACGCATCGCCTTATGCGGCGATCCCACTCTAGCGTTGCGCCCTGATCGATTTTGAACGACCCCGGCAGCTGCATTTTGCTGAACAAAAAAAAAAAAAAAATCCCCGAGAGACCCCCCCCCCCCCCTTTTCTCCTTCTCTGTTCTTTTCTTTTTTTTTTTTTGTTT
>Ga0182030_10009619_pt1 | contig 19777 bp, 17 predicted proteins | sample 812S3MmetaG_FD_121299 | JGI IMG/M metagenome (GOLD analysis project Ga0182030, IMG submission 121299) | Permafrost microbial communities from Stordalen Mire, Sweden - 812S3M metaG (Illumina Assembly) | ecosystem: Environmental > Terrestrial > Soil > Wetlands > Permafrost | place: Sweden... | reverse complement strand
TTCTTATTGACCGCTATGATTTGCAAATCCACTCCATGGGTCTTGAACATAAGGGAAAGACGCTTTAAACGTTGTATCATTATGATCAACTCCGGTTGAATATCCAAGCACGTTTGTCAAATCTGTTGTTACCGGAGAAGGGCTGGTGTGCGGATTGTAATCATCATACCATAAACCTATGGCGGCAAGAACAACTCCACCCACTGCTTGTAACTCTATACGGGTAACATCATCCTCTAATCTGCGTCCATTTGGGAATCCATCCATGTTAGGAATCCATTGCATCTTTATAAGTGTGTCATAAGGTGCAACGGTCAATCCTGTTACAGCGGCAGCTAATAAACCTTCGGAACTGAAGTTAGGATCATTTCTTTGGGTAACAGGAACAGCCATATTAAGCCTTAACATATCGCCAATAACCGGAAGAAAGTTGTTGATAAAAGGTTTTCCGGGAGCAAGAGGATTTCCAGCTTTGCCGGTTGCCAATTGATAGGGTGGTTCATTAGGCACACCGGTGTGGAAAATAGGTAATAAATCTACAGAACGCGGACTATTTTTGCGTAGGAGATAATCACCAAATTGGTTTGTATCAAGCGCTGTACCTACACCGCCATTCCCAGCCTTTAAAGCATAAAGCCCTTGTTGATCATTGCAAAATCCATAAGCTTGTAAAGAAAAGCGTTGGATCCGTAATGGTGAAAACCCGGGAATAAATGCTCCAAAACCACCGCCACTATCTGTCATATAGAGTGCCAATTCAGGACGGCAGAAGAAAGTATCCATATATGCCTTTTCAGTATAAGGAGTAAGTGAATTCCACAAATCCTTAGAACCAATAGGGTTAATAACCTCATTGGTTAAAGGCATACCTAAACGTGAAACCTGAATCCATGGTCCTGAACAGGTTTGTGTTCCGTTTGCGTTAAGTGTCCTGATTTGTTGTCTGCTGGCAGAAGCCCAAACACCGATGACAAATCTTGAATCGAGGATGTTCTTGGCAGAATCAATTCCAAGATGATGCCATTGTAAAGTAGAAATAGGAACTTTTATGGCTATGGTATGGCAGTTTTTATGAGATAAACCATCTTTAGGCCAGTTACTTACCCTGGTTTCACCAAGATCAAATACACCTCCTAAATCCACAAAAAACGGATCATCAACTGGTCCGCAAAATATTTTTTCGCCTCCATTACCGCTTGCAGTATATATTGCAGAATTTGCCAGATTATCATAATTGGAAGCAGACAAACCTACTGTACTGTCAATAGAGCGAGGGCCGATATTGGGAGGCGGAACTACGCCGTTTCCAACAATGGTAACAAATGGGCCACCTTCAACGCTTTTTTGAGCAATATAAGTAGTCATTAGGTTTTGCTTGCCCAACCTGATATTAAAGAATGTAGTAGGGTCCTGGTTGGTTTGACTAAATGTAAAACGATAAGTAATATCGTCTGCATTGGAGGATGAATCATTATTCTTAATATGTATTTCATACTGAATATTCTCTCCAAAAGATGCATAGTTTGGACCACCTTGTGGCAGCTCAAATGGAATGTAGTTAGCGATAATAGTGATCGTATTTGTATCATCCGGACTGCGGAAGGCATATACATCCGTATTATCTGCCAACGGATCGTTTGAAATAAGAGGAGCCTCCCGGTGGCTGGAAGCTTCTACCGGCGCTTTCCTGGCATCCCAAACGATGAACGCCGATGCGATTGCGCATAGACTTGCTCCTGTAAATAAGAGCTTAATAGACTTTTTCATGGGTTAACAATTTTTGGTTGGTTGTTTATTTGGCAGAAAATTTTCTGCTTACAGAACAAACATACGGAAATGAGATTAGCTTGGTTTTAACAAGTTTTAACAAACCATTAATATGGTTCATTATCAGCATATTAAATTTATATAAATAATATAAAAATTTAATATTTTATCTAATTATTGAAATACTTCGTTTGGCTTTTATTATAGAAGTATCTTTAATAGAAGAATATAAAAGCATGGATGCTTTTCCGATAATATGGTCTTCGGGGACAAAACCCCAATAACGCGAATCGATAGAATTATGACGATTGTCGCCCAATACAAAATAATAGTTCATTTTAAAAATATACTTGCTTGCTTTTATACCGTTTATAAATATATCAGTGCCTTTTATTTCTAATTTATTATTTTCATATGTTCGAATTATCCTTTTATATAGATTCAAATTATCCATACTAAGCTTTACACTGTCGCCTTTTTTGGGAACTGCAATGGGACCGAAATAATCCAAACTCCATTTGAAGCGAAAATCGTTGGGAAAGAAATTGGGATTATAGGTATTTTTTGAATATACCCGGAATCCCATTGTAGTTTGAATATCGGGTTGCATTTTATTATTGATGAATATTCTTGCACTGTCAATTTTTACAGTATCCCCCGGAAGTGCCACGCATCTCTTGATATATAATTCACGCTCATCAATAGGCAGATAATCTTCTGTAGGCATATTAAAAACCATTACATCGTTGCGTGAAATGTGCGTATATCCGGGCAGCCTTAAATAAGGCAGATGTATCCAGTTTAAAAAACTTTTGGAATTACTGAAAGGAAGAGAAAGTGGAGTAATAGGTAACCGTGCACCATAAGCCATTTTATTCACTACTATATAATCTCCTTCAAACAAAGCAGTTTGCATGGAAGCCGAGTCAATATATAATACCTGGAACATAAACAGGCGCAAAACAAGCCAAATAAAAAAAGCAAGTAGAAAAACCTTCAATACTTCATTGATATAAGAAATAGCTTTCATTCCCGACTTTATGAATTTTAATTATTTTGGCAAATGTATCAAAAGTAATAGGTAAGGCTGCCTTTAATTAATCTTGGAGCCCCGGGTGTGAAGCAAAGTTGATTGACACCCGCCGGAGGATCTCCCGGAATCCGGGTTAATGTTTCAAACTGCGCTTCATTCCAATTTACATTCAGAATATTTTCCAGTGTCATTCCCAATTCATATTGTTTGTAACGATACTTAACAACAGCATCTAATAAAAAGTAACCGTATGCGGTAAGCTCATCTTCACTGTCTGCCGGACGGTTATCAATATATATATATCGCAGGCCTGCACTCAACCCCTTGGGGTTTCTATATGTAATTCCTGCTATACTGGTGAGCGTTGGAGCTAATGGTATATAGTTGTGTCCGGGTAAGGAATCTGTAAATCTACCATGAGAATACTCTACATCCATATCAAAGAAAAGATGCTTACTAATTTGGTACCGAATGGAAAAATCAACACCTAAGCGGATGGTTGATCCATTAATTACATCTTGTGCCACATCCTGATCATACGTATATTCATTTTGCAAGTTAAGTCCGAAAAATTCTACATTTACTATCATATCATGTATGGGCTTAAAGATGCTTCCCACTTCATATCCGATGGCTGTAGGAAGAGTATTGGTATTTGGATTTGAAACCACCACCCGCGCATCATTGGAATGGAATCCATACCCTGCTTTAATAAACAACTGTACATTAGCACTTACATCATAAAACAAATTTAGCTTAGGGCTGACTTTTGCCCTGGACACATTTCCAGAACTATCGGGATTAGGAAATAAACCGGGCTGCACAGGTGCCGGATTAATTTGTTCATACTCAAAGTAATAGTAATCTGCCCGCACACCGGCGTTGACAAAAAATTTGTTGCTAAAATGATAGGTTTCATCTATATAGGCACTTACACTTTGTTCGTATAAGTTACCCATGCTTACTGTATCTAATATTACCCTGTCTTCTTGCTGCCTGAGAGCAATTTGCCCCATATCTACTTTGGAAGCCACCCCAAAAATTGTCTGTAAATGCCTTCCTCCAGGATAGCTATTTATTTCATACGTTCCATTATACCCAAAAATGTTTCTGCCATTATCTCTTTGGTTAATCCCGTCGCCATGCACGCTATCGACAAGTAAAAAAGTAAAATCCGTAAATAGGTTTAATTGGTAATAGGAATAATACAACTGATTCTTTAAGATGGCGCCATCTTCATAAGTGGTTTTAAGAATAACATTGGCGTTTGTACGATCTGTTTGTCCACCCTCGCTTGGATCGAGGGCACCCCATCTTGTAATTAATCCATCCGTAACCGCGCGAAGTGGTATTTGTCCGGAACCGGACCAGGAGGCATTAAAATAAGAACCCTCGATAGTTAAAGATGTCTTTTCCGATAACTTGCCAAAGTATTTGCCGAACACACTGAACCGCTTATAATCTTGCGGATGAACAAAATAAGAAGCCGCATTGTATGCATTCTCCGCAGATATATAGGCTGATTCCTTATATTTAGAGAAGATATGCTTGTCTTTTCCTATCAAGTTCATAATTCCCATAATCCGGTTATAGCCATAATCGCCATATTCCACTTTCACCATATTGTCAACATAATCCTTGGTATAAAATTCAGCTGCCCCGGCAGTTGCAAAATCTCCAATATGTGTTGTATAATCTCCCTTATATACATTTACCTGATCTACTGTTTCCGGAATCATAAAGTGTGAGTCAGCATATCCTTGTCCATGTGCGTGCGATGGCATATTGACAGGAATACCATCCCAAAAAACTGCAAAATCAGTTCCATGATCGGCATCAAAACCTCTTAAAAATATCTGTTCCGCCTTACCCCCGCCCTGGTGCTGTGCCAATATTAAACCGGGTACTAAACGCATTAAGTCCTGAGCCGAATTAATGGGACGTAATAGCATATCCAACTGATTAATAACATTTAAATTTTGTGCGATATTTTTTGTTGAACCGCTTACCGTAACCTGTGACAGGTTGACTGCATCGTGATGCAATAAAATATAAAGATCAGGGGTCGACTGACTTGCACTTATCCTAACCGGAAAACCAACAGGTTTGTATCCAAGTATGGAAATGGCAAGAAAATATTGGCCGGGACGTAAATCAGCAAACCTAAAGTTACCTAAATGGTCGCTGATAGTTGTAAATTGTTTTGAAGCAGAATCCTCCACAGCCACATAAACGAATGGAATAGGCTCATGTGTGGTTGAATCCTTCACGGCACCTCTAAGTACACCATTTTGCGCATACATTGAAAAGGAATTTATAACTATAAATAAAAGGAATGTTATTCCTAAAGTAAATTTTGTTTTCATCGGGGATAAAATAGTTTTGTAACTCAAATTGATTTTCTTATTGATCTTTATTATTAGAAGTCTTCCTTCATTATAGTAAGAATAGAGTAAATCCCAACCAACCAAAGCCGAGGAAATATAATTCCCAGTATACTGTAAGAAGAATATTGAATTTAATAGAGTATTATAAGTTTCTTACAGTATAGTAATTAAATTAGAGAATAAATCCCAATAGAAATTGAATTGGAAAACAAACTCCTACTAATTATTGCAAGAAAAATACAAAATATAAGCTTTAAACAAGCTCTGGCGGTGGACCCGTAATTTTAATAAATGGATTTTCCGACCAAAATCGAACCCATGTATACACGATATCATTTCCAAAATGAAATGATATGCCTTTTTCCGTTGGCAGAATATGTATTGAAATTGTTTCATCCGATTTAAGGGAGGTGTTTCCTTTATTGTCTTTTTTCCCTGCGTTATATAGTTCGTAGTGAACATGGTATTTACCATTAACGCAATGCACGGTGGCCATATGCTGAGCCCTCCAAAATGTATGTGCAAGCACGTCGCTTATTATTGGCGAAGCAGGCGCCAATAAACCGCACAAATAGATAAACAATAGGAATTTAGAAGTAAATTTTAACATATACTATAGGTTGATATACGAAGATTCGTTCTGACCGGATTTCTTGCCGCAAATTGATCATAGGTTTATTAGATACTTCCAATAAAGTTGTACTTTTACATACTGAAAGAAAATTTAGTGAATTCATTCTTTACGGCTTCACAAAAGACATATAACTAATCAAGTATAAATTACCTATGAAAACACTATCATTTATTTCTGTTTCCCTATTTATATTCTGTAGTTGCAATAATTCAAAAACCAACGTGGCTTCCACATCCGCCCCTCAAACCACAACTTCGGTAATCGCTACCCCCACTCCCACCGAAACTGCTATACCCGGTGATTTACCGCCCCCGCCATGTGCAGTATCATTGCTCGAAGCAACCCCAAAAAGTATTGAGGCCAATTATACAGACGCTCTTAATACAGATCCCACCAAAGCTGCATTTGCTGGACAAGGTCATGAATTTGCTTCTGCATTCAGAGGAATGACTATAGCTTTTTCGCATTATTTGAAAAAAAACCAGCCATTCGAAAAGAAATATTTCACTTTTTATAGCAGGGTCTATTTCAGCGCAGACGGAAAGATTGATTATTTTTTTTATAAATTGTATCCCCTTACTTTAAATAAGGATGAAGCAGCAATATTTAAAAAATCGTTGAGTGAATTTATTAAAACCTATAAATTCCCAATGACAGCTAAGGTTGCATTTGCTCAATACAGCCCGGTTTCCATAGACCAGTTTTGATGAAAACCATAGAAACTATACCGCTAAAGGTGCAAATAATCCCTAAATAACCTTATAATAACTTAATTCAACTAATACTTATTTGTATTAAAAAGCCCTTTAATTAAGGCTTAGTAGGGATTTACTAATGATTGTGTAATTCTTTTGTTTGTGCCGGTTACTTTCCGATACAAAACTTACCGAAAATATTTCCTAACAGATCATCTGTAGTTACTTCTCCCGTAATCTCCCCCAAATGATTTAACGCGGAGCGTATATCCGATGCTACAAGTTCTCCGGATAATTTGGTTTCAATACCTTTTTGGGCCGCCAGTAAGTTTATATGTGTGGCTTGCAATGCTTCATAATGGCGGGCATTACTCAGAATAACACCTTCATTTACATTTCTTCCATGCAGAACTGTGTTATACAAACGCTTCTTTAATTCAGCAATTCCATGCCCGTTTTTAGCCGATATTAAGCTTAGTCCTTCTATTCTGTTAAACTTATTTATGTATTCCAATTCCTCACTAATATCAATTTTATTAGCTACCGGAAGAATAGGGATATCATTGCCCTTTTTCAGTTTTAATAAATCTTCCGAAACCACATCAGGCGAAAATTCATCCGCATCAAATAGATAGATAACAATAGATGCTTGTTCAATTTTCTGCATTGTGCGCTCCACTCCCTGTTTTTCTATACTATCTAAGGCTTCGCGTATTCCGGCAGTATCGGTCAGCCGGAAAGCAATTCCGTTTATAATCAACGTCTCTTCAATAGTATCGCGCGTAGTTCCGGGCATCTCGCTAACTATGGCTCGCTCTTCGTTCAGCAAAGCATTCAATAAAGTCGATTTGCCCGCATTAGGTCTTCCCGCTATCACTGCAGACACGCCATTCTTTAAAACATTTCCCAGCCTGAAAGATTCGCATAGCGTTACTATCTTTTTCTGAATCATATCAAGCAAACTAAGAAGTTGTGGGCGATTAGCAAATTCAACATCTTCTTCGCCAAAATCCAATTCCAGTTCAATCAGTGAAGCAAAGTGAACTAACTCTTCCCGCAGTGTTTTAAGCTCATTGGAAAAACCTCCCCGCATTTGGTTCATAGCTAAATCATGCGCCGCTTGCGTTTCGGAAGCTATCAGGTCACTCACAGCTTCTGCCTGAGAAAGATCAAACCGCCCATTTAAAAATGCTTTCATAGTGAACTCTCCGGGCTTGGCAAGTCTTGCCCCTTTGCTTAAAAGCAATTGCAGAACTTTTTGCAATATATAGGGTGAACCATGACAGGAAATTTCAACTACATCTTCCCGGGTAAAGGAATGAGGAGCCATGAAAATTCCTGCTACTACTTCATCAAGTACAATATCTCCATCCCTGACGATACCAAAATGCATAGTATGTGAAACTGCTTCCTGCAATTTAATGCCCGGCAATATTTTTTCACTTATCGCAATTGCCTTTGGGCCTGAAAGCCTTATAACGCCGATGGCTCCAACACCGGGAGGAGTGGATAAGGCAACTATTGTATCATCGCTTAAAGGGTTCTGCATAAATTAATGTAAAAATAGAAAAATAGGTGTTATAGGTAGTCTATTTTGAATGACAAATGTCATTATTCACTTTCGATGTTTACTTACATTTGCAAAAAATTATAGAGATGAGTCCCTCCCGTAAAATAATAATTTGGCTTATTACAGGCTGTGTGCTTATATGGGGAATGGTAGTAGTAGGCGGCATTACACGCCTAACACATTCAGGGCTTTCGATGGCAAAATGGAAAATTTCAAGTATAATCCCGCCACATACGGATGCTGAGTGGGAATCGGATTTTAATGATTATAAACAAACACCGGAATATAAGCAAGTAAACAGCTATTTCACGGTAGATGATTATAAACACATTTACTGGTGGGAATTTATTCATCGCCTCATTGGCAGAATGATTGGAATGGTTTTTCTGATACCGTTTGCCTTTTTTGTATATAAAGGCTGGCTAAAAGGGAAGCTATTAATCAAATGCCTTGTCATATTTGCCATGGGCGGAGCGCAAGGTGTGCTAGGTTGGTTTATGGTTGCCAGCGGCTTACAGGATAAGCCTCACGTCAGCCATTATTTTTTGGCAGCCCATCTGATCACCGCATTTATAACGTTCGGATATAGTTTTTGGGTAGCGCTTGATTTAATTTATCCTACTGCCTCAGGCATGGAAAAGCCTTTTCAATCGCTTCGTAAATGGACCTGGGCATTACTCTTTTTTGTGCTGATACAAATTATTTACGGAGCTTTTACTTCCGGACTTCATGCCGGGCAGTTTGATCCCACCTGGCCCAAAATGGGCAATAACTGGATTGCACCTGAAGTCACTTCCTTATCTCCGTTGTGGAGTAATTTTATTGATGGAATTGCCGGAGTGCAATTCATACATCGTTACAATGCCTATGTGGTTGTGGCGCTTGTCTTCCTTATTTGGTTTAAATCGCGCAAATTGCAACTACTACCCACACAAGCGCACGGAATAAAATTCTTGTTGGGTATGGTTGTTGTGCAGTTCCTGCTGGGGGTTTTTACACTCATCTATACTGTTCCGGTAGTACTTGGCGTATTGCATCAAACAGGCGCGTTCCTGCTATTTGCATCTTCTATTTTTGTGCTTCACCAATGGAAGGTGGAGAAGGCGGCAGCATAAAATAGTCTTTTCAAAAATTATTAACAGTGCGAATCGTCTATTGCAATAGCAGTAACTTTGCGCATTATGGAAAGTAAAGGAAACGATTTTTTAGAAGAACTTAATACGGAACAGCGAAAAGCGGTGGAAGCTACGGAAGGTCCTGTAATGATTATAGCCGGGGCGGGTTCCGGTAAAACCCGTGTGCTTACCTACCGTATCGCTTACCTATTAAAACAGGGTGTCGATCCTTTCCGTGTGCTTTCTCTTACCTTTACAAATAAGGCCGCCGCCGAGATGAAAGAGCGGATTATAGAACTTATAGGTGGTGAAGCCCGCAACTTGTGGATGGGCACTTTTCACTCCGTATTTGCACGTCTGCTCAGGCGGGAAGCCGATAAAATAGGCTATCCCCAGAACTTTACCATTTACGATACCGATGACTCCAAATCGCTGATTAAAAGCATTACCAAAGAATTAGGCCTTAGTGATTCAACCTATAAGGCATCTTCCTTATTAGGACGCATTTCCAGTATGAAAAATATTCTTATTTCCGCGGAAGCATACGCAAACGACGCACAATACCAGGCCGATGACAGGGCCGCCCGCAGGGAACATTTTGCACAAATTTATCTCACCTACAATAAAAGGCTTTTCAAGTCCGGGGCCATGGACTTTGACGATTTGCTTTATCAGACCAATATTTTGCTTCGCGACCATCCGGAAGTGTTATTGAAATATCAGAATATGTTCAAATATATTTTGGTAGATGAGTATCAGGATACCAACCTTTCCCAATATATGATACTTCGGCAGCTTGCTGCCCGCCATCAGAACATTGCCGTTGTGGGCGACGACGCACAAAGTATTTATGCCTTCCGCGGAGCGAATATTCAGAATATTCTCAACTTCCAAAAGCATTATCCCGACACGCAGGTATTTAAGTTGGAGCAGAATTACCGCTCCACTAAAACATTGGTAGACGCAGCTAATCTTATTATATCCAACAACCGCGATCAACTTCAAAAAACCGTTTGGACATCCAACGGAGAAGGAGAAAAAATTCAGCTCATGCGGGCTGAACGGGACACCGATGAGGGCAGAATGATAGCCCAGTCTATTTATAATTTTAAAGCAAACAACCATGCTTCCAATGGTGAGTTTGCTATACTTTACCGCACCAACGCACAATCACGCTCCATTGAAGAAGCGCTGATAAAACTTGGTATTCCGTATCGCATATACGGAGGTATTTCATTTTATCAAAGAAAGGAAATTAAAGATTTGCTCGCCTATTTCCGCTTGGCCATCAACCCGCACGACGAAGAGGCTTTGCGCCGGGTTATAAATTATCCTAAACGGGAAATCGGCGATACTACATTTGATAAACTCATTGTGTCTGCAGCCGATAATGACATCAGCATTTGGATGGTTCTCGACAATATAAAAGATTTTAATCTGAGTATTTCTCCGCGTGTAACCGAAAGAATCACCGAGTTTGTAAATATGATCAAGAGTTTTTCGGCTATGGCCTCCACCTCTACTGCCTTTCAACTGGGAGACTACATTTATTCCACAACCGGGCTTAAGCGCGAACTGGAACAGGACCGAACCCCGGAAGGAGTAAACCGGATTGAAAATATTTTAGGTTTATTTAACGGACTAAAGGATTTTTCTGAAAAGCCCGTGGATGAGGGCGTGATACCTACGTTGAGCATGTTTATGGAGGATGTAGCTCTCCTTACCAATGAAGACCGCAACAGTAAAGAAGATCAATCCAAGAGTGATAAGGTGCTCCTCATGACAATTCACTCGGCAAAGGGGTTGGAGTTTAACTATGTATACATAGCCGGTATGGAAGAAAATCTTTTTCCCTCTCAAATGGTACTTACATCGCGCGAAGAACTGGAGGAGGAAAGAAGGCTATTTTATGTGGCGGTAACCCGTGCTAAAAAACAACTGATATTATCCAATGCTTTATACCGCTTCCGTTATGGAAGTCCGCAAAGCAATGAGCCAAGCCGCTTCCTGGAAGAAATTCCACGGGAAAGTATTACTACCCTTACCCAGCCGAGGGAAGAGCCTCGTCAAAGTGAGTCATACGGGTATGGAAGAGGAGGCGAGCATGCATACTCCAGAACACCATCCGGATTTAAAAAACCAGCCACTACGGCCTATGCGGCCCCTCCTCCTACCAATATTGTAGGCAAAAAATTAATGAGCATGAATAAAGCCGCACAAACAAGTATGCCCTTAGACAATTCCCACTTGAAAGATTTGAAAACCGGTATGCGTGTAGAGCATGAACGTTTTGGTGTGGGCGAAGTGCTGAGCGTGGAAGGTTCTTACCCCAACAGTAAAGCCATGGTAATGTTCGGTGGAGAAAAGAAACAATTACTGCTTAAATTTGCCAAATTGAAAATTGTAGGATAATGAATTTCAACTATTTTTTCAGAAACAGTTTTGCACTGATTTTGCTCATTACACTCCTTTCCTCCTGCCACAATAACCCATTAGATATTGATGTTTCAAAGATAAGTGTACCGCCTGTAAAGGTGGAGCGTCTGGAACAGGATATGTTCGCCATGCCACCGGACAGCATCAATCAATACACCCATAAGATGCTGAATAAATACGGAAAGTTTTATACCGATTTTGTAACCGGCTTTATAAACGATGCAGGGGTAATGGATTCCTCCTATGCCATTGAGCTAAAACATTTTATTACTGACAAGGACATGCGCAACGCTTATGACAGTTGCGAAAAAACGTATCCCAACTTATCTTTTTTTGAAAGTGGATTAACCGATGCTTTCCAACATTTCCGATATTACTTTCCAACACAGCCTTTACCAAAAGTAGTGACTGCTATGAGCGGGTATAATTATTCCCTCGTCTATGTCGATTCTACCTTGGCTATTTCACTCGAAATGTATTTGGGTTCTAAGTACACTTATTACACTATGTTAGCTTTCCCGCACTTTAAAACCATGCATATGACAATGGATTATATGGTATGCGATGGAGTTTATGGTTGGCTGGAAAGCATTTTCAAACCCAATGAAGATAAAAATGACATGCTGAGCCAAATTGTGCATGAAGGTAAGGTTATGTACGCGCTTGATGCCATGCTGCCTAAGGTGAACGATACTATTAAAATGCACTATACAAACAAACAATTAACCTGGTGCAGGGAGAATGAATTTAATATGTGGGCTTATATAATCCGTCAAAAATTATTGTACAGTACAGACCTTTCCGACATTGCAAAATTTACCGATGACGGACCCTTCACCTCCTATTTTAACCATGACCTAAGTCCATCGCGAACAGGTATTTGGTTAGGCTGGCAAATTATACGGACTTATATGAAAAACCATCCGGATGTTACCTTGCCCCAACTGATGGCTGAAAAAAGCGCCGATAAAATTTTAAATACATCCGGGTATAAACCCGAAAAATAAATGCAGGTCAGGGCAAAAAAACGATTAGGCCAGCATTTTCTGAAAGATGAAAACATAGCTGAAAGAATTGCCGCTGCTCTTGAACATTCTACCAAAATAGCCCTGGAGATAGGTCCGGGAATGGGCAGCCTCACTAAATATTTATTAAAAGACTGGGGCAAAAATTTATGGGTATCGGAAGTGGATACGGAATCGGTTCAGTATTTGAATATGTACTATCCGGAATTAAAACCCAACATCATTCATGGAGATTTCCTTCAGCTTGATTTTGGTAATTTATTCGGAGAAGAAAAGATATCACTGATTGGAAATTTTCCATATAATATTTCTTCGCAAATACTTTTTAAAGCGCTTGATAACCGCGATAATGTTTTACAAGTGGTTGGAATGTTTCAAAAAGAAGTCGCCAAACGCATTTGTTCCCCACCGGGCAATAGGGATTATGGAATATTAAGCGTATTAATGCAGGCATACTATGAGACAACCTACCTTTTTGATGTGCCTCCCCAAAGCTTTGATCCTCCACCTGCAGTAAATTCAGGAGTTATACGTCTGCAACGGAAGACTCAAGTTTCAATTGGCTGTGATGATGTATTATTCAAAAAGGTGATCAAGATGGCATTTAACCAGCGGAGGAAAAAACTATCCAATGCTCTTTCAGGAATGCTGGAAGGAAGGAAAATGCGTGAAGATATAGGACACAAGCGGGCGGAGCAACTATCGTGGGAGGACTTTGCAGAATTGACTAATTTTATAGCTCAGATTTAAATTCTCCGGTAAATGTTAATTTTGTAACATAAAATACATACACAAATGGCTGCAGATAATTATACTGGACACGATTACTACCTATTAGACGAATTGCTGACCGATGAGCACAAATTGATTCGAGATACAGCCCGCGCTTTTGTTAAAAAATCAATTAGCCCTATTATTGAGGAGGCCTGTCAGAAAGCCGAATTCCCAAAGCAACTAGTAAAAGGATTGGCAGAAATAGGTGCATTTGGCCCCACCATTCCGCGCGAATACGGAGGTGCCGGATTAGACTATATTTCCTACGGAATAATAATGCAGGAAATAGAGCGCGGAGATTCCGGAATACGTTCCATGGCCTCGGTACAAGGCTCCTTAGTTATGTATCCCATTTATGCCTTCGGAAGCGAAGAACAAAAAAGGAAATGGCTCCCTTCCCTGGCCGCGGGAGAAAAAATAGGTTGTTTCGGGCTTACGGAACCTGACCATGGTTCTAATCCCAATGGTATGGTCAGCAAGATTGTAGATAAAGGCGCATATTATTTATTAAACGGCGCTAAAATGTGGATTTCGAATTCACCAATTGCAGACATTGCAGTGGTTTGGGCGAAAGATGAAGAAGGTGTAGTAAGAGGAATGATTGTGGAAAGAGGCATGGAAGGATTTACCACCCCTGAAACACATAATAAATGGTCACTCAGGGCCAGCGCTACCGGAGAACTGGTTTTTGATAATGTAAAGATTCCGAAAGAGAATATTTTACCGAATGTAAAAGGCTTAAAAGGACCATTATCCTGCCTCAATATGGCCAGATATGGCATATCCTGGGGTGTTATAGGGTGTGCACTAGATTGCTACGATGCTGCATTGCGTTACTCCAAACAACGCATACAGTTTGGTAAGCCAATTGCCGGTTTCCAGCTTACACAAAAAAAATTAGCTGAAATGATTACCGAAATAACCAAAGCACAATTATTATGCTGGAGATTAGGCGTACTGATGAATGATAAACGGGCAAGTCCGGCGCAAATCTCTATGGCTAAAAGAAATAATGTAAATATGGCCCTGCAAATTGCCAGAGAAGCCAGGCAAATATTCGGAGGCATGGGCATTACCGGTGAATATCCTATTATGCGCCACATGATGAATCTGGAATCGGTAATAACATATGAAGGAACACACGATATCCATTTGCTCATTACCGGAATGGATGTTACCGGTATTTCTGCATTTGAATAGACATTGAATGGAGTGTGAAATATATTCATTCACATATAACAGCAATTGGTATTTTCTGCGGAATAAGTCTTTCCCCTGCCATGTCATTGGCGCAAAATAAGACTCCAAGCAATGTCGATATCTTCACCAATATGTTCAGCGCCATTCAAAATGTAAAGACATTGCGTGCAGATGTTTCTACCGATGAACGCATTATTGACCATATAAATCATACGCATTTTGCAGTTAAACTAAATGTATCTCCTTACGAAGCTTACTCTAAAGATTTAGATAAAGGAGTGGAGATTCTTTACCGCGAAGGCAAAAATAATGGAGAGGCTATTATAAACCCCAATGGTTTTCCATATATAAACGTTCATTTAGATCCCATGGGTAAAACTATGCGTAAAGATCAGCATCAAACAATAACACGATTAGGATTTAAATATATCTCCGATGTACTATATCACTTTATCGCTACCTATCCGGATGCTTATACTCACTATATAAAGCGCGATGCAGATACGGTTTACGATGGGTATGCATGTTATAAAATGGAGATTAATTTTTCGACTTATGCCAATGCTACTTATGTTGTGAAAAATGCAGGAGAAACTGTTATGAAACTTGCGGCAACCTATCGTATAAGCGAATACCAATTACTTACACTAAATAATATTTCCTGGTATAACGATGAGCTTAGCATCGGGCGGAAAATTCTTTTGCCCAATGCTTATGCAAAGACTACCATTCTATTTATACGCAAGGATAACTACCTCCCCGTCGTAATTAGAATCTTTGATGATAAAGGATTCTTTGAACAATATACGTATTCCCATTTGCAACTAAATGCTACTATACCCGATTCAGAGTTTACTGAAAATTATCCGGGGTATCATTTTTAACTACCACGTCACCACGTTTCCTAATTAACTAATTTAGCTCCATGTTTCCTGCAGAAAGAAAATTATCAGACGTGTTAAATGAGAGGGAAGAACAGAATCTGTTGCGTAAACTATCGCTTGTAAATAAGAAGATTGATTTTACATCCAACGATTATCTTGGTTTTGCCCGATCTCCGGAATTATATCAACTAATTGAGAAGAAAGCTTCTGTTCGCAATAAACGTGTAGGTTCAGGAGGTTCAAGGCTTTTGTCCGGTAATTCGGAAGAGGCGGAAGCATTGGAAACATTTCTTGCAAAATTTCATAACGCACTATCTGCCATGCTTTTCAATTCGGGGTATGATGCCAACATAGGATTATTTTCAAGTATCGCAAAGAAAGATGATACGTTTTTATATGATGAACTGGTCCATGCTTCCATACATGATGGAATAAGGCTTTCAAAAGCAGATAGTTTTCCATTCCGGCATAATGATTTAGATCATCTGGAGGAAAGATTAAAAAAATCAAAAGGCATTATTTTCGTTGCTATAGAATCGGTTTATTCCATGGACGGCGATTGTGCCCCACTCAAAGAAATTTCTGATTTATGCAAAAAATATGGTGCAAATCTTATAGTGGATGAGGCACATGCCACTGGAGTATTTGGCAGGGGTTTGGTGCAAAATTTAAAATTGGAGAAAGATATATTTGCACGGGTTCATACATTTGGCAAGGCTTTAGGTTGCCACGGTGCGGTGGTGCTTGGGTCAGATATTCTGAGGTCCTATTTAATCAATTATGCACGCTCATTTATTTATACTACTGCATTACCCTTGCACAGTCTAATTAGTATAGAATGTGCTTACGAACTATTGGATAAAAGTGAGAGCATACAACATAAGTTGCATTCAACAATTTCCAATTTCAGGGATAGAATAAATGGCACCGGTCATTGGTTGGATAGTATAAGCTCCATTCAAAGCCTTATTGTGCCGGGCAATAGTGAAGTAAGAAGGTTGTGTGAAAAAATCCGTGAAAAAGATATCGATGTAAGGCCCATTCTTAGCCCGACAGTGCCTAAAGGTAAAGAGCGTATCAGAGTCTGCCTGCATTCTTACAATACAAAAGAGGAAATAGATTTGCTATTTAATACACTTGAAACTATATAAGCGTGAGAAAAATATTTATCACAGGAATTGGAACAGGAGTCGGCAAAACAATTGTATCTGCTATTGTTACAGAAGCTTTGCAGGCGGATTACTGGAAACCCATCCAGACAGGTTCCGGCGAAGATAGAGATTCTGAAACGGTAATGAATTTACTCAGCAACACGAAAACTAAAATTCACCCCGAAGCTTATTGTTTGCCTTTGCCTGCATCGCCTTTTGCTGCGGCCGAAGAGCAAGGTATTACGATTGAAATAAAAAACATCAGTATTCCTCAAGCGGATAATATTTTGGTTATTGAAGGAGCAGGTGGACTTATGGTTCCCATTAATGAAAAAGAATTGATGATTGATATGATAGAGCAATGGGATGCAGAAGTTATACTTGTTTCACAAAATTATTTGGGTAGTATTAACCACACCATGCTATCGTGCATGGCATTAAAAAACCGGGGATTAAAATTACTGGGTATTGTTTATAACGGAGAAGATAAGCTAATGGCCGAGCGCTCCATACTTTCTTTTTGCGATTACCCGGTGATTGGAAGAATAAAACCGGAGAATAATTTTACACCTGAAAAAGTATCAGCATACGCGAAGAAATTTTTGTTGTGAAAAACTATTTACACAACGTAATCTTTCTTCTTATCAGTTCAATTTCCGCATTGGAGGAAGTTAATTCAAGCGCATGCTGAAAGCATTTTATTGCTCCGGCTTTGTCTCCGGACTTTAAATGCATCTCACCAAGTGAAGTATTATAATAGCAGTTATTGTTAAAGTTCTTTATCTTTTTCAGCTCTGAAACCGCCTTTTCATATCCTTCCACCTCGCCTAACACAATGCACATGTTAATGGCCACCATGGGGTTTTGTGTGCGGCTGAAAAGACTATTGTAAAGCTGCAATATTATTTTCCAGTCAGTCAGTTCGTATGATTTTGCATTGGCATGGGCCGAAGCAATAGCTGCTTCTATATGATAGTCATGAACTGCGTTTTCATCAGCTGAACGAACAAGATACTCATTACCCCTGTCTATCAAAAATTTGTTCCAATGCATCCTTTCCTGATCTTTCAAAAGCACAATAAAGCCCTTATCATCCAGCCTGGCACCAAACCGGGAAGCTTGATAGCACATCAATGCCAAGAGTGCATTGGTATGAGGTTGGTTTGTTTTTGAGTTTTCTGTTAGCAGAATGGTTAGCCGTATGGCTTCTTCACACAGATCTTCCCGTATTAATTTTTCAGGATGCGAGGAATTATAGCCTTCGTTAAACAGCAAATACAGGGCTTTCAGAACCGTATCTAATCTGGCCTGCATTACATCCGCCCCCGGATAATCCAAAGATATATGCTCTTCTTTTATTTTCTCTTTGGTTCGATAAAGCCGTTTTTGTATGGTATCTTCGGTAGTTAGAAATGCATTGCCAATTTCACGAGTACTCAGACCGCAAAGGGTTTTCAACATCAAAGTAAGTTGAGATTCTATGGTGATGGAAGGATGGCAGCAGGCGAACATCATCCGCAACTGGCTGTCTTTAATTTCATTTTCCCGGAACATATCGTTCATGGAAGGCACAAGGGTATATTCTGATTTTAATAACGGAGCTATTTCGCTCTCTATTTTATGTTTTACTTTTTGTCGTCTTATTAAATCTATGGCTTTGTTTTTTGCTGTACGGTAAAGCCAGGCCTGCGGATTGTCGGGCACCTTGCCGAACTTCCAGGTTTCCAGGGCACGGATAATTGTATCCTGCACAATATCTTCGGCCTGCTCCATATTGGCAAAACCAAAAACCCGTGTTAAAACGGCGACCATCTTTCCCGACTCGTGCCGGAAAAGATGGTCAACCATTTTAGTTACTTCTTTGTTTTCGTCTAAAGGTAATGTCAAATTACATTGGCCTTACCGGACGAACTTCTACAGAACCTTCCACTTCAAGAATAGGGCAACCTTTGGCAATTTCAGCAGCGTGGTTGAGATCCTTGGCATTCAACAGCAAATAACCGCCTACTACTTCTTTTGTTTCTGCAAAAGGTCCATCAGTCACTACTTTTTTAGTACCGGAAATCCTTTTGCCTTCGGGATGAAGTGGCTCCCCGCCAAGCATATTACCATCCTTAGTTAACTTCTGCATCCACTCGTTCCATTTTTGCATGTGGGCTTGCATTACTTCCGGCGATGCACTTTGACTGTTGTCGATTCCTCCTTTGAATAAATACACGAACTTTTCCATTTTGTTTTGTTTTTAAATTGTTTTGAATTATTGATTTACGATACTATGACGTTTGATGTTTTTAATTCCGGACAAACCCGGAAAAATTTTTTTACATTTTAGGGCGGCTAATGGTTTTACCTGCCAAGTGCTGTTTCCATGGATTCCAATAGTGGCCGGTCCATCCTTTGGCAACGCCGGCAGCATGTTTATCAGGCACATTGGCATGGGTTGCGTGTAAAACTACATCTTTACCACTTTGCTCCAGATTTATGATAAAGGTAGAATCCACCTCTTTCTTGTCCCAGTCTTTGGCTCTCCAGGTCTGCACAATTAGCTTATCCTTTATTAATTGCAAGTTCTTTCCTGTAATATATCCTCCATGCACCGAGTACTTGCTTCCTTCCTTTGCAGAAATAATGCAAGGCGAACCTGCTATCAGGGTATGCTTTTTAGCATCCATATACAGGGCATAAAGAGCTTTTGGAGTTGTGTTCTTGAACACAACCTTTTGAGTGATTGTTTTTGCCATGATGATTTTAATTTTATTGATTTATGACCTAATGACGAAAGAAGGGAACGATTCCGGACACAAGTTATGGATTTTTTTTGATTGCCCGATAAATGCTAACTTTGTTACTTGCATAGAAATACCTTTATTATGATAAACGCAAAAGAAGCAGCCAATGTAGCTATAGAATATCTTAAATCCTTTTATAGCGGGGCTAATAATGTAATGCTTGAAGAGGTTGAATTGAGCGAAGAAAAGAAAATTTGGAGCATTACCATAAGCTTTGAAAATATTGATCCGGACGATAAAACCCCTTCAAGAATTAATCCTAAAATGTATAAGATATTCCGGATTGATAATACTACCGGACAGGTTACTGCTATGAA
>Ga0182030_10009618_pt1 | contig 19777 bp, 15 predicted proteins | sample 812S3MmetaG_FD_121299 | JGI IMG/M metagenome (GOLD analysis project Ga0182030, IMG submission 121299) | Permafrost microbial communities from Stordalen Mire, Sweden - 812S3M metaG (Illumina Assembly) | ecosystem: Environmental > Terrestrial > Soil > Wetlands > Permafrost | place: Sweden... | reverse complement strand
CCGCTCCGGGCACTTCCGGTTCTACTGGAGGCTCGACGACGGCAGGAGTCTCAGGCGCCCCGGCAGCTTCCGCTCCGGGCACTTCCGGTTCTACTGGAGGCTCGACGACGGCAGGATTCTCGGGTGCCGCGGCAGCTTCTGCTCCGGGCACTTCCGGTTCTACTGGAAGCTCGGCGACGGCAGGATTCTCGGAAGCCGCTTCCGTTACGGGCGCTTCCGGTTCGGCTGGAGGTTCGGCGACGGCAGAAGTCTCGGGGGCCGCTGCCGTTAAGGGCGCGACTGGTTCCGCGACTGCGGGCGTCTCTGTTTCAGCGATGGGTAGTTCAGGCTTCGGCTCCACAACCAGCGGCGCTATCGGCGAAACAGCCATCACCGCAGCTTCCGCAATTTCGGGTTCGGCTGTCGCAGCTGTGCTTTCCGGCGGCAACGGCAAAATCAGATCCGGCAGCATGCCATCGGTGAACTCGGGAGCTTCCGACCGTCCCCATCCCCGCGAACGCTCGCCACCAAAACCAGTGTCGGCCAACAAACGAAACGCCGCCTTCACCTTCGACGACCATTTCTCGTGCGCCGACTCGTCCAAGAAGGAAACCACCGTCCATAGGCCCGATCCGGCACGAAACTCGATGCACGCCGTGGAATGGCGTTCGCTCGATCCGGTCAAGCGATCGACACCCGCATTGGACCGCACCGCTGTGCGAAACGGACCGGGTTTACCGGCCGGCACCAGACAGTCGCTGGGACCGTCAACACTCCACAGGTTCTCATCGATGCGCTGGCCGGCGAGGATCGACTGCACCACCGTCAACGGAACGAAGCGCGCGCTTTTCCAGCGAACCCGCGCCGCTTTGGTGGAAGGGGACGCCGGCGGCCAGACGGTGCGCGGCGGAACTACAAATACGACATCGCCGAGAAATGGAAAACAGGAACTGAACGAGACCGCGGGCGTGCCGGTGCGCGCCGTGGCGTCGAGCCACTCCTCCAGCCAGCCCATCCGCGACATGGCCGCGGTGACTGCCGAGTAGAGCGAGTCGCTGTGATAAATCACGTCGACCCGGTTGCGTGCGCCCGAATCCGGCCCGATACGCCAGGGGCCGGAAGGGCGGAGTTTCACTACCAGTCCCGGATTCATTACTCCTCGTTCAGGAAGGAAAAGTTCGATGACGTAACGGCGGTCTGAATGGCTGCCAGCGTGGCTCCCGCACCGATCTCCTTCTCCGGTGCCCCAGTGGCGTAGTGATTTTTGCCGCGCCATACCAGGCGCAGTTTGGAGAAGCTGACCCGTCCGCTGCCGCGCGAGCCGCCGCCGCCGAGGGTGTCGTCTTCGAGCAGGCGCAGCCCTTCGAGCACCCGCAGAAACAGCGGGGCGTCTTCCGGACACAACACGTCCATCACCAGCCGCGTCTTGAAACGGGCGCCCGCCGGGACGCGCTCCAGGGTGCGCGGGTTGGCCTGCGAGGTGATGCGGTCGATGGCGTTCTCACTCTTCACTTCGGTGAGCTCGTCGTCGAGATTTTCGCGCATCTGGGCCGTGATGCTCTCCGCATCGAGCGGGGAGTCGAATACCGCCAGGCGAGCCGGCGTGGCCTGCGACGTCTCGAGCGTTTCGCCCTGCACGCGCTCCATGCGCCCGGGATTGCGGCCGAACAGCAGGCAGATCTCGTCGTCCGGGCGGTCGCTCTGATGGATGCGCACTTCCTGCCCCTTGCGGCGCGAGAGGAACACCAGCTCGGAGGGAATCGCCAGGCCGGAGGTCTGCTCCAGCAGGGAGCGGATCTTGCCGCGCAGCGAACTGCCAGGCACGTATGGGCGGCCGAACGCGTCCTTTACCACGGGGTTGTCGGAGCCGCCGATTTCCAGCGATCCCTTGCCCGCACCGACGTGCAGACCGGTCTCGCACGTCATCTCGCCTTCCAGTATCAGTTTGCCGACGAGTTTCAACTCGGTTTGAGAGGTATGTGCGCTCATGCTTTACTCGTTGTAGGCCACGATGGCCTCGAAAAGATCCTTGAACCGTTCGTATCCGCGGGCATCGTTCCGGCGCGTCACTTGGAGCAGCAACTTCTCGAGCTGATCGAGGCTGCGCAGACCGTGCCGCGCGATGGTATAAGCCAGACGGGCGCGCAGCATGACGAACTCGTGCTGCCGCTCGCTTTCGGGCGCGCGGACGGCCCGGCGCACCGCGCTATAAAGGCGGCGCAACTGGCTCTTGGTGCCGGAATCCATGTCGCGCATGCGGCTGACTACGGCATGCGCCTGGTTGTCCAGGTAGAGACTGTCGCCGATCAGCTTTTCGAGCTCGATCTCCGGCGGGCCTTCCGGCCGGCCCCCATAGGACGACCCGAAACCGCGGCGGTCTCCGCGATCGCCCCGGTCCCCGCCACCGCCTTCGCGATGGGGCGGTCCGCCCTGACGGTCGCCGCGCGGGCCTCCACGACCCGGTCCACCGCCTTCGCGTGGGGTACCTCCACCTTCCCGGGGGGGACCTCCGCCCTCGCGTGGAGGACGGCTTTCCTTGCGTTGTTCCTGCTCTTGTGGCATGTCCTAAACCTCAGTCACCAATCTGGCCCATTCCAGGGCCACCAGGCCCGCGGGCCGCAGCTTTACTTCCGCCGACTTCTTGCCCACCATCTCATTGATAAGGTGGGTGCGCAGCTTTTGAAACTCGCGGTCGCGCGTGCCGCTCAGAATGCGATTGAACCGCCGTTGGAAACGCCAGGTGCGCTCGGTCGCCTCACCCTCGGTGTAGGCATCGCGGCGATAAAAACTCCGCAATTGATACAGGAACTGCTTCGACATGCGGAAATCGTGGATCAGGCGGGTCACCGTATCCTTGAGCTCCGCCGCGTCACTCAGGTGCCGCCATTCGAGGATGCGGCCCAGCAGGTAGATGCAATCCCGGTCGGCCGACTTCGCCAGATCGAGATTGCGGCCGGCGTCCTCGTATACGGTGGCCAGCGGGTAGTACGTTTCCGGCGCCAGCGCGATGGCCATCGAAATGGTTTTGCCCTCAGCGCCGGGATAGTCCTTCAGGTTCTCTTCGGTGAAACGGTGGAACAGGCGTTGCACCTCGCGCGCCAGGGCAATCAGCGCGTCCCACGAGCCGTACACCGCGAAATCGTCACCGCCAGAATAAATTACGGTCACCTTGCGCCAGAATTCCGGCAAAGAGCACAACACTTCCAATTCGCCGGCGAAGAATTGCTTGTACAGCACCGACAGCGGTACGTGCTCTTCGATGCTGTGGACGCGCCGCAGGCGCAGTCCGAAATTGTCGACATCGCCGCGCAAGACGCCCCAAATGGAGCGGCCCTGCGCCCGCCGCGCCAGAGTTTGCACGGGCGCGATATTCTTGCCGTCGTCGGAAGGCGCCGCGTGGCGCGCCAACATGATGCCATCGCCCGAAAGATTGGCGGTGATGTTCCAGGTATGCTTGCCGGCTCCCGGCACGATCTTCCCGGGATTCTCGGGCGACCAGCCTAGCACTTGGGTCTCCCGCACCTTGGCGCCCAGTTCCTTGGCGAAGTACGTGTCCGCCTCAACATCTCTGGAGTGGACAAACCCATGGAAGGCCGCGGCTCCCAAATCGGCGAGCGGGGCGTTGCGTTTGCGCTGCAGTTCGTCATTCAAGCGGCGGCGGATGACCGCCCAATCGCCCAGGTTATCGGTGGCCGCCCAGATTAGCTTGACGAAGCCTGAGCTGACTTCCGAGACCTGCCGCGCAGCCGCTTTGAGGAAGCCGTCCGCGGCGGCGCGCGCTTCGCCCGGCAGGACCACCAGGAATTGACTGCCGCCGCTCGAACCGAGCAGAATGCGAGCCAAGCCTAGCTCCGCGAGCAACGCGCGAGGAAGCACTTCAGAGAGCAGCGTGATCCATTGTGACCGGCCGGCGAGCAAATCTTCGCCGGCGGAGCGCGCAGAACGCCCTTCCGCGTGCCCAGCCACCAGGAACTCCCCAGTGCCGAGAATTTTACCTTGCAGCAGGATCTGTTCGGACATTCGAAGCGGACAACCCTTGAGAAACCCTCACTTTAGCACAGAATCCTGAGAAGTTCGGAAGTTGGCCGTTACTGTACCAGCGAATGTCACAAACTCCCGCGCTCGCCGCGGCGCTGCTGATAGCCGCAGTCGCGTGCATGGGCCAGACCAAGCCGGTACCCGCCCACCCTGCCCCTCAGACCGCCAAGGCCCCTGTCAAACAGGCTATGCAATCGGACGCGCAAATCGAGGCGATCATTCGCGCGAAATTCTCGCGGTCGAAAATCAACGTTGAGAAATTTACGGTCCACGTGCAAGGCGGAGTTGCCACGATCGAAGGCAAAACGAATATCATCCAGCACAAGGGCACGGCTACGCGATTGGCCAAGACTGGCGGCGCGGTCGCGGTGAACAATCACATACAGATCAGCGATGCCGCCAAGCAGAAGGCCGCCGATAATCTGGATACCGGTCGCAGGCGCGCGCAAGTGACGCGTGGGGACGCCCGGTCGGAGACGGATAGCGGAAAAAGATAATGATCGCCTTTGACGCGCCGGCGGCGCCCTCCAGGTGTGGTGGCTGGGGTGACGTCGGGCAAACAGGTGGAGAAGAGCGGGGGACGGTCCCTGGCCGGAACGTCGTCTCTGGCGGCAGAAACCAAGAACGCCGGCAAGAGTGCCGGCGCTGCAGACTGAAAGTCCGCGCCACGTCGCTTGGCAGCGGTTTCAATAAGATGCCGCGAGGTTTCTGGATACTGTTAGCTTTTTGGCGGGCCGCATGCCACCCCGTGCGGAATCCATCGATCTGCGGTCTCAAAGTTCGTATATGTCAACCGCCCAGACTGACCCGCAGACTCGAAGCACCCGGTAGCCTGTGCCAGGGCAACCGTCTACTCCATAGTTGCTATCACTTCTTTTCGAAGAATGAAGATAAAAGTCCTCAAAAGATACATCGCGTCCGATAAGGTAAAACGGGTGTCGACTTGGACTTAGAATTCCTACAGGATTACCTGACCGAATCGCGAGAACTGCTGCAAAGTGCCCAGCGAGATATTCTGAGCCTGGAAGCAGACCCCGGCAACGACCAAACGCTGGCGTCGATCTTCCGCGCCTTTCATACCGTGAAAGGCGGGGCAGGTTTTTTGGACGCGACCCACCTGGTAAGTTGGGCTCACGATCTGGAAGACCTTCTGGACAAGCTGCGCTCGCATAGCTTGCCGGTGACGCCTGCCCGTATCGACGCGATCCTCCACGGCATGGACGTCCTCAGTGCGATGTTTCAGTCACTTGAGGACGAATGTGAGCCCGATCCTGGGCCGGCCGATCTGGGGCGGACCATCAAAATGCTCGCAAGCCCGGAATCTGCATCATGCATAGGCTCCATCGCCGCTATTGCGTCTGCGATCGCCGATGCGGGGGCCGCACCGGTGAGCGAGGCGCCCGTCACTGGCGAACAGGTAGCCCTCACCGCAGCGGACGTCCCAGCGGCGACGGTCGACCCACCCGCTCCTGCCTCTCCTCGGTCCGCTCCCAGGCGTGCGGAAACTGTGGAGAACTCGCTGCGGGTTGACGCAGATCGGCTTGACGCGGTCATGAATCAGGTTGGAGAACTGGTCTTGCTGCGGAACCGCCTCACCTCCGCGGTAAGTGGGCTGGGCAAGGAAGACGAAATCATGTCCCGCATCGCTCGGGAGATGGACCTGCGGGTGAGCGATCTTCAGCGCACGGTAATGCGCTTGCGCATGCAGCCATGCAGACGCCTGTTTCAGCAGTTGCCCCGGGTGGTCCGCGACCTTTCGCGTCAGTTGAACAAAGACGTCCAACTGGAGATTGTCGGCGAGGATGTGGAAATCGACAAGACTGTGGTGGACGCTCTTTCGGGTCCGATGACACATCTGGTGCGTAACAGCCTGGATCATGGCATTGAGTTGCCGGAAGTCCGCAGGAGCGCGAACAAAAAAACTACTGCCCTGCTGCGAATCGTGGCGATGCATCTGGGCGATAAGGTGCGGATCGAAGTTTCCGATGACGGCAGGGGAATCGATCGCCGGCTCATCATGCAGAAGGCAATCGAGAAGGAAGTGATCACGCCGGAGCAGGCTGCACGCCTTTCGGACCAGGAGATGCTGGAGTTGATTTTTCGTCCCGGCTTCTCTACCAAGGACCAGGCGACGGATCTCTCGGGACGCGGTGTGGGCATGGACGTAGTCAAGGAAACGACGGCCAAGCTGCGGGGCCGCCTCTCGATCGATACCACTCTCGGCCAAGGCACGCGTATTGCAATGGAGTTTCCGCTTACACTGGCCGTGCTTCCGGTGCTCTACCTGCGGGTTCGTCAGGATGTCTATGCACTGCCTATCTCGGCTATCGATAGCTTGACGGATCTTGAAGAGCACCGGGTGCACCGCCTTGCTGGCCGGGTAACCTACCGCGTGAATGGCACGCAGACGGTGCCGGTAGCGGACCTGGGCGAGATCCTGCAGGATCGGCCTCTGCGTCTGGGCCGCGAGAGTGTCGAAGGCGTGTTGACCGAGCGCGGTCTGTTTGTAGTCTCGGAAGTCTTGGGCAACGAAGATTCGGTAGTGAAGCCCATTGACTTTTTCTCCGGCCCCAGCCTATATCAGGGCGCCACGATTTCCGGAAAGGGCAATGTCGTCCTGATTCTGGATGCGGCAGCCCTGAGCGCGGCCGCCGCCGCCCTTGAAGGAGCCTGTTGATGGATATCCAGCGCATTATGCAGATCATGGACGCGTCCTCCGGCACGCGGCGCATCATCGAACGCTCGTTGCATGAGATCGACCGGCGCGCTCTGAATGCCATGGTTCTGGTCAAGCGGCACGGGAACAAGCTGGCGAGCTATGGGGTGGTGGCCCAGGCGTTCCGGGAGCAGGCGGTGCATCTGAAAAATGCGGCCGCTCCCTTACAGCAATCGGTCGCGCCACTGGTGCGGGCGCAGATGCGCATTTTGCAGCACGCCCGCTTTACGGAGATGTTCCGCCGCACAGCGGAGATGGTGAACGCCCACGGACGCTCCGGCACTTTTCTTTCCCAATCGGAAGGGAACTGGCAGCGCGATACCGAAGCGGAAGAAGCCGAAGGAATAGCCATTCTGCGCCACCTGGTGGAGACCGTCACCCGGCTGCAGGAGGGTATCACGGAGCAGGAATATGTAGTGACCAACGGCCGGATCGAGGCGGCGCTTTCGGAACAGAGCGGCGCGCCGCTGATGCGGGTTTCGCATGAGATGGGTCTCGCGGTCGCCAAGGTTAGAGATGCGATCTGGAAATATCGCGCTGAATTGGAGGAAGTACTGCATGAAAGCAGCACCGGTATTTGAAGCGGGAAATCATCGCTGGTGGGTATTGTACGACCAGGAAGAGCGTCGGGTCATCGATTCCAACGTGTATATCGTGGAGTCCAACGGGCAGAGCGCCATTCTGGACCCGGGCGGTTTCGAGATCTTCCCGCAGGTTCTCGCGGCCGTGGCCGAGGTGGTGCCGCCCACGTCGGTGACCCAAGCCTTTGCCTCGCACCAGGATCCGGATATTGCGTCCAGCCTTCCGTTGTGGAATGCGTGCAACAACAAGATGCAATGGCACATCCCTAGTTTGTGGGAAGGCTTCATCCGGCACTACGGAGCGCTGGATGCGGAGCTGATCGGTACTCCGGATGAAGGCGGGGACATGGTTGTGGGTGGGCACAAGCTGGAAATCATACCGGCGCACTACTTACACGCTTCCGCAAATTTCCATGTCTACGACCCGGAAGCCAAGGTCTTCTTCAGCGGTGACGTGGGAACCGCCATCTTACCGGGCGGCCACAGCATCTGGGTCGGCGGACATCAGGGGTCGGAATCCGCCAGGGAATTTGACGAGCATATTCAGCATGCCGTGTTCTTTCACCAACGATGGATGCCTTCTAATGCTGCCAAGAAGGATTGGATCGACCGGGTTCGGCAGTTGGACATCGATTACTTGTGCCCGCAACATGGAGCGATTTATGCGGGTAAGAATGTGGGACGTTTTCTAGACTGGTTTGACGGTCTGACCGTCGGAACCGCAATTTCTCGGTAAAAGGAGCTTTCAATGGGTACCATGGTCATCCCCAATCGCCGTCAGGCCGGCAAGCATACGATTCCGGAAGCAAAGACGAAGCCTTCCAAAACGACACCTTCTCGCCGGAGTGGCGTCAGTTCTGCCGCGCCCACGGCGGGCCGCCAGGCGCCGCACGCTGCGACATCCACGGAGCGGCGGGAAAAAACCTCTGAACGAGAACGGTTGCTGGAGTACGCGCGGCTGCTGCTGGAGCCGCTCTCGAGCCTGGAGATGCTCTGCGATGCCGATGAGGAGATGGTAAATCCCATCGTCTATATGAACCGTGCCGCGCTGGAAGCCATGAGCCTGAATCACAGGCGGCTCAATCCGCTCCTGAGAGGAGCGGACGTACGCAAGGCTTTCGGCTGTTCGATTCACCAATTTCACCGCGATCCGGATCGTATTCGGAACATTTTCCGCACTCTGGCCGCCGACCCGGCGAAAGAACACCGCACGGAACTGGTGCTTGGCGGTGTCACCTTCACGCTGTGCTTCATGCCTGTCTGCAACCGTGCCGGGAAGGTCATTGCATTCCATGCCTCCTGGCGCAACGTCAGTGATGGGAAACTTGCCGAACAGGTGATCGGGAGTATGAGTAAAGCTGCTTCGGAGCACGCTGAATCGCTGATGGACTTGGCTGGAGAGACCGATCGGGCCATGAAGGCTGTCGGCGGCAAGCTGAATGGGCTTGCCCAGTCAGTGGCGGACAGCCGCAAAGCCTCGAAGGGATTGATTGCGCAAGTGGGCGCCATCGGACGCATCGCACAAACCATTCGCGAGATCGCCTACCAGACCAATCTGCTGGCTCTGAACGCTGCCATCGAGGCGGCGCGGGCTGGAGAACATGGCCGCGGTTTTGCCGTGGTCGCCGACGAAGTACGCAATCTGTCGAAGCGCGTGCAAAAGGCCACCGAGGAAGTGCAAGGCAACATCCTCGACATTGACGGCTCAGCCAGATCCATCGAAAAGACCAGCCACTCAGCCGAACAGACTGCGCACGGCGCGGAGTCGGTCACGGTTTCGCTGGGCGAACGAGTTCGGACACTGCACAACATGGTGGCGGTGATGAACATCGAGTCGGCCAGGAACGACGTCAAGATTTTCGTGCGGAACATTCTGGCAGAGATCGCGACCGGGACTGTTTCCGAAGCTTTGCGCGAGTTGCCGGACCATCGGGAATCCAGCTTCGGCCGCTGGTATGAGGGTGCGGGCAGGGAGTCTTTCGGACAGATTTCCGCCTTTCAGGAGGTCGGAAGTCCGTACGCCGCGCTCCATCTTACCGCCGGCGGAATCCGCGCGGCCATGCATACGGGGGACCGGGACGAAGCCCTCCGACAGGGAGCGGACCTGTCGCGCATCGAGCAGGAATTGCTGAATAAGCTGGACGAACTAGTCGCCATCATCGGTCAAAAGCAGAAATAAGGAGTCGCGCCATGAGTGATGTAATGCGGGAAGTTGACGAGCGATCGAAATTAGCCGGCACAAACAAGTTCGAACTTCTGATCTTTCGGCTGGGCCAGGACCGGAACTCGACCACGCGGGAGGTCTTCGGCATGAATGTTTTCAAAGTGCGCGAAGCCCTTATCATGCCCACGATCACGCCGATGCCGGGATCTCCCAAACACGTGCTGGGTGTGGCCAATATCCGGGGCCAGATCATCCCCGTGATCGATCTTCCCGCGGTGGTAGGTTGCACGCCTTCGGCGCGCAACATTCTCCTGGTCACCGAGTATGAACGTTCGGTTCAGGGGTTCGCCGTAGAGGAAGTCGAGGAGATCGTGCGCCTGGACTGGGATCGCGTGGTGTCGGCTGAGAAATCCGCGGCTGGTGCGCTCGTTACCAGCCTCGCTCGCCTGGACGAAAAAGAGGAGAGCGCTCGCCTGGCTCTCATCCTGGATGTGGAATCGATCCTGCGCGAAACCCTGCCGTCCCGTTTCAATACCGGCGAGGAGATCACTCATGTCCCGCCCATGCAGATTCCCCAGGGCTCAGTGATCTTCTATGCCGACGACTCCAGCGCCGCGCGACGACAGATCGAGTCGGTGCTGACGCGGTGCAAGCTTCCCTTTGTGGGCGCGAAGACGGGCAAAGAGGCGTGGGAGCATCTCAAGAGCATGGCTCAAGAGGCCCGGAGCGCCGGATTGCCTATCAATCAGAAGATCGCTATGCTGCTGACAGACCTGGAGATGCCGGAGATGGACGGGTTCACGTTGACCCGCCAGATGAAGGAAGACGATCTACTGAAAAGTGTTCCGGTGGTGATTCATTCGTCCCTGTCCGGTTCTGCCAACGAATCTCACGCGAAGAGGGTCGGAGCGGACGGCTTTGTGGCGAAGTTCGTTCCCGATGAGTTGATCCGCGAAATTGGGAAGGCGCTCTCGCTTGTCCTGGTCCGATAGGGCCGGGGCTGATGGACGATATGCCTGCTAACGGCTGTCAACTCGCATTTATAGGGGGCTCGCGCCTGCACGCGAGCCCGGCTACCTCCTCCCGTTGGTACGGCTGTGCAGGAGTTCCGGTTACGGCACAGCCTGACTGACAGTCCCCCCAGACAATCTTCCCTTTGCCCGAATAATCCTAAATTCAGCAGTTCAGCCACAGTCGACCAGGTACCGCCTTTGCTGCCAGCAGCTTCCAACTGCGGCGCAGGTTACCTTTCTGGTTAGAACCGGCATTTTCACAAGCGGTTGGGTCGTAACACCGTTCGGCGATTCGCCCGGCTACAACTGCCCGGTTTCGGATAATCACTTTCCATTACAAACGAAGTGCCCCCTCGCGCATCTATTCTATTGGAGCGACAATTCGGCGGTTGCCGCGGAATTGTAGACGCAAATCGCAAAAGGAGACAGCTTTACATGAATACCCGAAGTGTGTCAATACGCCCAAAGACCGCCGTTGTGGCGCTGGCCATGGCTCTGGGGATCGGCGGCCTTGGACTTGCCGCCGCGGAGCATGCCTTCAACAACCCACCGGCGTCGCTGAAGCTGGCTGACCCGAACGAAGGTCCCAGCCGCACTGGTTTCGCCCCCGTCGTGAGGAAAGTATTGCCGACGGTGGTCAATATTTCGTCCACCAAAGTGGTCAAGACGCCAACCCAATTTGAGGGCCAGATGCCCGACGACGATCTCTTCCGCCAGTTCTTCGGCGGCAGCATGCGCGGTACGCCGCAGATGCCTCGCGAACAGCGCGAGCGCGGCCTGGGTTCCGGCGTGATCGTCAGTCCCGAAGGCTATATCCTCACCAATAATCACGTAGTCTCCGACGCCACCGACGTCCGGGTGACTCTCTCCGACAAGCGCGAGTTTAAAGCTCGCGTGGTCGGCACCGACCCCAAGGTCGATATCGCGGTCCTCAAGATCGACGCCTCCGATCTGCCTGCCATCGTGGTGGGCGATTCTTCCAAGATTCAGATCGGCGACTATGCCTTGGCCGTGGGCAACCCGTTCGGCGTCGGCAAGACGGTGACGATGGGAATCGTCAGCGCCACCGGACGCTCGCACATGGGCATCGAAGAATATGAAGACTTCATCCAGACCGACGCGCCCATCAACCCCGGCAATTCCGGCGGCGCGCTCATCAACGATCGCGGCGAACTGATCGGCATCAACACCGCCATCCTCGCCAACGGTTCCGAGGGTAATCAAGGGATCGGATTCGCCGTCCCGGTGAATCTCGCCCGAACTGTGATGGATGAAATTCTGAAGAATGGCAAGGTGACCCGCGCTTACCTCGGCATTGTGCCGCAGGATGTGACCCCGGCGATCGCCAAGGCGTTCGGTGTGAAGGAATTCACCGGCGCGCTGGTTGGCGACGTGACTGCCGATGGCCCGGCGCAGAAGGCCGGCCTCAAGAACGGCGACATCATTCTAGAACTCAACGGCAAACCCGTGACCGACGCCAATGAGCTCCGCATGAGCATTTCGATGATGGCTCCCGGCACCTCGGTGAACCTCAAAGTTCTCCGCGAGGGCGCCAGCCGCAACGTGGCTGCGACGCTGGGCGAACTCCCCACGGAGCACGCCAGCGCGGAGAAGCAGTCCAGCGACTCGAAGAGCGAACTCTCCGGCATCTCGGTGCAGGATGTGGATGCGCGCACCGCGCGTCAACTCGGAGTACCCGCCGGCACGTCGGGTGTGGTGGTTACCAAGGTGGATCCGTCCAGCGCGGCCGCCGATTCCGGCTTGCAGCGCGGCGATGTGATTCAGGAAGTGAATCGTAAGGCGGTTCGCAATACCGCCGATTTCGAGGCTGCCATGCGCAACTCGAAAGATCAGACTCTGCTACTGGTGAATCGCCAGGGCAGCACGCTGTACGTCGCTGTCTAATCACCGTCAGCTGGCAGACTCGGCCGGTTCGTGGTGTTTTCCTCCGTGCCACGGACCGGCCCGATTTTTTTGTCACGGTGTTGGCGAGGTTGGCGCAGTTACAATGTAATCACGCAAAAAGGCGGCAAAATGAGGGTCGAGCTTGTTCGCATTGGTAATTCGCGGGGAATTCGCATTCCTAAACCCTTGATCGAACAATGCGGCTTTGGCGATGCTGTCGAATTGCATTTCGAAGACAACCGGCTCGTCATCGCCCCGGAACGCGCGCCTCGCCAAGGGTGGAAAGAAGCCTTTGCCGCGGCCGGCCCCGCCGGTGACGATGCGTTGCCGTTCGAGCCTTTGCCTCCGAATGAATTCGACGATAGCGAGTGGACGTGGTGACGTATCCACGGCGGGACGAGGATTGGCTGGTCGAGTTGGATCCCGCCAAGGGCCCGGAAATCCGGAAGACGCGGCCTGCCATAGTGGTTTCTCCGAACGAAGCTAACGAATATCACCGTCATTGTTGCTCCCATGACCAGCACCGAACGCCCCTATCTGACCCGTGTGAACTCTAAGGCAGATGATCGGCGAGAGAGTAGCGGATCATCGCGCAAGCCTTGTAAAATGCGGGATCAATGGAAATTCTGATCAACCCTGGCGGGGCCGATGATAAGAAGAGCATCGAACTGGCCACGTCGAAAGGAAACCGCATTCGGAACTGGCAGCGCCGCGAGCAGCCGGAGGACGCCTTGCGCGACGCGGCGAAGTTCGCTACCGAGGGCTATCAGGGACGTAAGCTGCGGTCACTGACGGCGCGCTATAACTGTATCGGCATGGCGTTCGCAAACCGCAGGACCTGCATTGAGCCAGACGAAGTGCCGCTGATCCTCAAGGACGATGATTATGCCGAAGTGGCGCGTCCCGCTGACGTCATGGAAGGCGACTTGGTGATTTACGAAGACGGCGACGGCATTTCGCATGTGGCAGTAGTCGTGTCGAACGAGCCGCGCCTGGCAGATGGAGATTCCACCATCACTGTCATCAGTCAGTGGGGCTCGGACGGCGAGTATCTGCACGAGTACCGCGACGTGCCATTGCTGCTGGGCCGCCCCGTTCGGTTCTATAGTGAGAGAAGGAAGATATGACCATGCCACTGGCCGACATCATGCAAGGGATCGAGCAGTACCGGTTCTCGTCAGAACTGAATCTGGCGGCCGGAACCAAAGCCTTTCGCCGGGGCCTGCGCGGTCACGAACTGTTTAGGGAACTGGCGGAGCGGGTGAAAGAGGTCGACGCTCGCGTTGCCGTCGCACGGCGCGTCGAGGAATTGGCCGGCACAGACATTGACGCCCGCTATGAAAACCGATACGATGCGGCGCTGAGCGCCTATCTGATGGTGCTAGCGGATAAAGCGCAGCCGGAGTTGATTGCAAAGGCGGCGGCCGCCGCCGCGCGGGCGCCGAACATCTGGTGGACCGCAGGGATTTCGCGCGAGTTGATCACGCATGCCGTCGCGACCGGATGGGCGCAGGTTCCGTCCTCGCCGCGGCACGCGATACCCGCGGCGCTGGCCAGCGGCGCGGACTGGCACATCGCGCTGCGCAGCGGTCTTCAGAAATGGTGGGCGATGGAAGTGCCTGTTAGTATGCGGACTCTTACCGGCAATCAGATTCTCAAAGCACTGCGTGCTGCGGAGGCCAAGGCGCAGGTGCCGCAATCGAACAACGTGATCGTCATGCCGCCGCCCTCGGAAGAAGGCGAACGCGTCGTGTGGAAGGCGCGAGGCCGCAGTCGGGGTAGCGCGCGGAGCAAGGCCGCGCATGTGGCGACCACATCATACGGCCGGGGCCGACAGCTGGCGCGGGCCTGACAAGGACACCCAAATGGCCGAACAGAATAATCTGCAGGTAGACGCCGCGGGCGGCAACCGCGAACTGGACGATGTCGTTCCTGTTTACGCCAACAACGTACGATTCGAAATGACTGCGTGGGATCTGCGCATGCTGTTCGGGCAGTTGATGCCGAATAGCGAGGGTCAGGGTCAGGTGGATTGGCACACGGACGTCACAGTTCCCTGGGCACAGGCGAAGCTGATGCACCTGTATCTAGGCATGAACCTGACTCTGCACGAACGCGAAAATGGCAAGATAACGATTCCCGCCGCCGTGCTGCCCGCACCGATTTCCACGCCACCTGAAGGGGTCGACACATCGAATCCGGACGCCATCGAGACGTTCAAGATCGTGCAGGGCCTCATCAAAGCTTTTCGCGACGCGCAACTGGCCGGGAAGTGAACTGCACGGCGTAGGCCACTCGCCCGCAGATCACCAATCTGCCCGACTACCGGAACATCTCGGCGGGACATCCTAAACTCTGCACGGCGCCTGTGGCGGTGGCAGCCGCGTCGTTATCGCGATGCATTGTCCGATACAGAATCGCGACGTTTCGGCTCGCCATGCAAAGTTGTTCGCGAACCAGGGGACAGTTGAAATTGATCGCGGCCCCGGCCCCACCGCCCGCTAGCGCACAACTTTCGGGCGCGGTCTGCTTATAGAGATCCACCACCTCGGCCGCCAGCCGGACCTGGTCGGTAACACCCATGGTGATCCCTTCCAGGAGAGCGACCACGGCTTGTGGCGCATCGCCCTTGGCGCGATATACTTTCGAAAGCTCCTCGAAGAACTCCGCCGGCGGATCGGCCCAGGTGGCCGTAGTCAGCGCGTCGAGAGCGTTTTGGTATTGTCCAAGACCGCGATAGGTGCGGGCCAATTCCATATATAACGGGGCCGCGTGAGTGGCTGACGCCGTCTTGCCCGCCAGACGGTTTTGGAACAGGAACTGGCGATTCGCGGCGTCGTCCACCCGCGTCCCTTCGAGCAATACAGCGAGGGCCTTGCGATACCAGGGGGCTCCGCCAATCGGCCCCAACTCATCGGCCCTGGCGCGATAACAGAAGCCGGCGGTGGCGTAGACTAAGCGCACTTTCTCCTCATCGGGCAGCGGTTTCAGGATGGCGAGAGCTCGCTCAGCCTCGCGGTCGGCGGCATCGAACGATTTCACCGGCGAATTGGCCAGCCAGTTCGCCATGTGCTGATGAGGCCGGTAGCTGGATGGACAGGCGCGCGTGGCGCTGGACCACAGGGTCTGTTCGTCGTACCAATCGAAATTGCGCGCGAACGTGCGGGCGCCTAACGCCAGGCAGACGACGGCCAATGCCGCGGGAGCAGCCACGCGTAGCGCCGGCCACTGCGGACGAAAATGTTGGTATGCCTTCCAGCCGGCCCAGGCTACACAGCCGGCAAAGGCCACTGACGGCAGGTAGAGCATGCGCTCCGCCATGATGGTGCCGATCAGAAGGAACAGGTTCGCCGTGGGAGCCATGGCGGCGAAAAAGAATCCGATGAAGAAAAACACCGGCCGCGAGCGTCGAAAGCTGTATACCGCGAGCGCGGCGGCGGCGGCGTACACCACGAGTGAAAGGATCGCCTGCCAGTCCTCCCAGCTTCGAAAGCCCCAGGAAACCAGCGGAATCTGGTTGTAGGAGTAATCGCAGGACAGCCACGCGGGCCAAAGCAGCAGGCACAAGTATTTGCCCAGGACTTTCACGGCAGTCAGGCGTGCGGTAAGGAAATCGGCCGCGACCAGCGGATTATCGGTGAGGGGTACGGGCGCCTGCGGAACGTCTTTGAGGACATCGGCACGAACTGCCAGGAATACCACGATGGGCAACGCCACCGCGAGATATCCGATGGCTCTTGCCCGCAGCGGCGCCTTCCTGCACCACGCTATGTCGTACAGAAAAACGGCCGCGACGACCACGATGCCGCTCTCCTTGGAGAAGATGGCGATGGCGCTTGCCGCGAGTACGCCCAACTGCCAGAGCACCGCGCGACGCCCGCCGGTGATGCTGCGGGCATAGCAAAGCAATCCTGCGAGGACTCCGAATGCGGCCAGCAGATCGGCGCGGCCCACTACATTGGTCACCGACTCGGTGAGGACGGGGTGGACCGCCCAGATAGCAGCCATGGCGAATGCCGGCCAGAATTCCGTCAGCAAGAGCCAGCCCACCAGGTACACCAGCGCGATGTTGCCCGCGTGCAGGGCCAGATTGACGGCGTGATAGCCGGCCGGCGATTCGCCGTTTCCGAGGATCGCGTAGTTGAAAAGATAGGAGAGCGTGGCGAGCGGGCGGTACAGGTTGCTAACGCTATTCTTGTACCAGTAATCCTTGGTGAGGATCAGGTGGATATTTTCGTCCGACACCTGGCGGAGGCGCGGGTCTTGTGTGATTACAAAATGGTTGTCGTAAATCAGGCCAGCGCGGAAGGAATTGGAATAAGCCAGAATCGCAATGCCCCATAGCACCAGTATCGGAACGGCATGACGCCGCCATGCGGGTCGGGCGGCCGGCGCGCTGACAGACGCGGGTTGAGGCGCTGCGGCAGGTGGGGCGGATTTCTCTTTTTCGCGAGGCGGTTTGGATCGGTGGGCCACGAATCCCCATGATACCTGCAAGGGCGGCGTCCCTGATGTCCCTCCGGGACAGGCAAGTCAGAATTTAGGCTCCTCTCTTCTCTCCCCCGCCACCGGGGGAGCTCCGGATTGTACAATCTGTGAGTGCGATGTAGGACATGCTTTAGCTTGTCCAGGCGAGCGCCGCTCGCCCGCACCGACAAGAATGTCGGCGCCGGCAGGCAGGAGTGCCTGCGCCACGTCGAGAGGGAAGTCACAGGCCAGCTCTTCCACCGGGGAGCCAGGACTATACAATCTGTGACCGCTCCTTCGGTCACAGATTGGAGACACAGTGTGCCGATACTGAGCCGCGACCGGAGCGGTTTAGCCTGAAGTCACAGGTCAGAAGCGGCTCCTGGGCGGTCCGTGAAGTCAGAATGAACGCGTGGGCGCAAAATCCTGACGGCTGAACGCATGCCCCTTCCGGTGAACAGGTACCGGACAGGGTCAAGGGAGCAGCCCTTGCTTCTCGCACGTTGTATGCTTTGATAGATGGTCACCAGGCGCGGTTGCAAAGAGAGGTGCAGATGAACCCTAACGACCCATCGCGAGTTCGGGAAGAAAAAGCGCGGCTCTACCAGAGCGCCGTGGAGGCCTGGGGAAAGGGCGAGGTCACTTCGGCCCTCAGCAAGCTCGAAGAATTGGCGGCGCTGGACCGCGATTACCCGGATCCCGACGCGGGCCGGGGCAGCACGTACCGCAATTTCTACAATCAGGTGAACTCCGAAAACGACGCCCTCAAGACCGCTTACGAGGAAGCCAGAGGCAATCTGGCATCCGGCAATCCGGATGCGGCCATGGCGATCTGCAGGCAGTATCTGGCGAAGTACCCCAACCACGCCTTATTTCAGGCCCTCAAGGCTGAAGTGGAAGCGGGGCAGCGGCCGCAGCCGCCGCAGTTGGCGCAGGCGATCGCAGAAACCGAGCGGCAGGCGGAGGAAGAGCCCGACCTGGAGCGCCGCGTCGCCATCGTGCAAGCCGCTTTCAAACGGTACCCCGGCGAACCGCATTTCGAGCAAGCGCTGCAGTCGGCGCTCGAGTTGCGGGATCTGGTGAACTCGATCGTGGCGAAGGCGCGCTTTTTCGAAGACCTCGGCCAGATCAACGATGCTCTGGATCAATGGCAGATCCTGCGATCCATCCACCCCAAGCAGCCGGGGATTGCGGCGGAAATTCAGCGGCTGACCCAACTGCGAGATGCGCAGTCTAAGCCGGCGGTCCCAGCGCCGGCGCCTCCGCCGGTTGCGCCGCTTCCGCCGGTTGCGCCGCCTCCGCCGGTTGCACCTCCGGTTCCGATAGTGGCGCCTAAGCCCGCACCGGCCCAAGCCGCTAAGCAGTCGAAAGGTCCCTGGGCGGAGCAGGCGCAGCAATACCTGGACCTCGGCGACTACCAGCGCGCCATGCAAGCGGTGGCGATCGGATTGGCGGAATCGCCCGACGATCGCGAACTGCGGGCGCTCGACGCGGAAGTGCGCAAAGGCCAGGACTGTGCCGGACGGGCCCTGGAACTGCTAGGGAAAGCGCACGATGAGATGAACCGGGGCGCGAAGGAAGACGCCCGTGAATCGTTGCGGGAAGCTTACAAACTCGATCCGCGAAACGCTGTTATTCGCACGGTGCTGTTGAATTCGCTGCTGGAAGAGGCGCAGCGAACCATGAATTCGGACCCGCAAAAGTCCCAGGCGCTGGTGCAGGAAGTGTTGGGCATGGACCCGGCGCATGCTCAGGCGCTGATTCTGGCGCGCGGGATGGCAGAGCGCAAGCCGGCTCCGGCACCCCCGCCTTTGTCCACGCCGATTGCCCCGGTGAGCGTTCCGCCCGCGGCGCCAGTCGCGCCGCCCCCGCCCTTGCCCTCGCCGATTCCCCCGGTGCGAGTCCCGCCGCCGGTGCCTCTACGGGAAGCGCAGACGGTTGCCGTACCCCCTTCCGTTACACAAGCGCTGTTGAAACAATCGCTGCCCAAAGAAGTGCCGCCGTCCGCGCCGGTAGTGCCGGTCGCACCGGCAGCGGCGATGTCCCCACCCAAGCCGGTAGTGCCGGTAGCGCCAGTCGCACCGGCGGCGGCGATGCCCCCGCGCAAGCCGGCCGCGCCCAAACCGCCATCCGCCGGCACTCCGAAGAAGCTGCTGTTCGGTACCGCCGCGGCCGTAGCTTTGTTGGTGCTCGTGGCGCTCGGTGTCACCATGTTGCGGAACCGGAAAAAACCGCAACCCGCGGCGGCGCCGGCTTCCAAGTTTGCCGTGGTCCTGCGCTCCACTCCAGAAGGGGCGGAAATCAAGATCAACGGCGATTCTTGCGGAATAACCACTTGCAGTAAAGAACTGCCCCCCGGCAATTACCAGGCGGTGGCGACACTGACAGGCTACCAGCCCGCCACCTTGTCGGTTCCCATTTTAGCGGGCGGGCCCAGGGAGTTTAATCTCATTCTGAGCCCACAAGGTCCGCGCGCCGCCATCTTCACCGACCTGACGGATGGGACGGTGACCTTGGATGACGCTCCTGCCGGGCAAATCCAGAGCGGTGGCGCGGAAGTTGCGAACCTGGCGCAGGGCAAGCACGTGCTCGCCGTGAAGGGCGCCGATTCCACGGCCTCAATCCCCATCGAAATCCTGCAGGGTGCGGCGCCCGTGCTGACCGGCGCCATCGACGCCAAGAATGCGCGCTGCTTCCTGGTAGCCGGCTTCGGCGGCGATGCACGCGTGTATGGCGGCGGAACGGGCTTCCGCGCGACGCTTGACGGCAAGCCGATAGGTGTCTTGGCGCCAGCCGGCCTGCCCCTGCAGGGATTGGCGCCGGGTACGCATGAACTGGTGTTCGACTCGGACGCCGGTCAGCACGACCGCATGGTTTTCGAATCGCAACCCTCCGCCTCATTGTATGTTTCGCT
>Ga0182030_10009617_pt1 | contig 19780 bp, 14 predicted proteins | sample 812S3MmetaG_FD_121299 | JGI IMG/M metagenome (GOLD analysis project Ga0182030, IMG submission 121299) | Permafrost microbial communities from Stordalen Mire, Sweden - 812S3M metaG (Illumina Assembly) | ecosystem: Environmental > Terrestrial > Soil > Wetlands > Permafrost | place: Sweden... | reverse complement strand
GCAAGGCGATGGCGCGGCGGGGGCGGTCGCTGAGGTTTTCGTCAGATCCGTGCCACGTCAGGGCGTGGTGGTAATGCACGGTGCCCTTGGGCACGGGACAGGGTTTCATTTTGGAGGCGCGGCTCCGGTAGGTTTCCGGCATGGAGCGGAAGCCGGCCGGCTTGAGCGAGTGGAGATATTCGATGTGGTCACCCCAGGAATGCGAATTGGGGACCATCCACATGCAGCCGTTTTCTTCGTCGACATCGTCGAGCGCGATCCAGGCCGTGACCTGGGTAGTCTTGGGCGTGACGAGCGGCCAGTAGAGCGAATCCTGATGCCAGAAATTGACGCCACCCTTGCCGGCGGGTTTGTATTGGATTTGGTCGTGCCAGAGGCGAACTTCCTTTGCTCTCAGAAGCTGGGCGATTTCGCCGGCAATAACGGGGTTGTGGACAAGCGTTTGGAACGCCTTGCTGGCTTCCCAGATGTTGACGATCTGCCAGATTTGGGCGGCTTCACCACCTATGTTATTAAGACATACAGGTTGGGGAACAAGGGGGTTGTTGTGATCGTGGATGACGCGGGCGAGTTCTTCGCGCAGGGCATCGACATGGTTGTCGTCGAGAATGCGAGAACCGAGCAAAAAACCGTCGGCATGGAATTGTTGAATTTGTTGTTCGGTAAGCATGGATGAAGGGGCCGCAGGTCCGTGTTTCCGGCACCTTTGGCATAATCCGAGCCTAACGCAGTCCGGCGGACTCCACAATGGAGCCGGGCGCTATCAGATGGAATCCACGATCATGGATGCCCGATGAGCAGGGCCTGCCGAAAATGGGTGGGCGGCAGCCCATCGATGCGCCGGAAGACCTTGCTGAAATAGTAGGGATCCGCAAACCCGCTGCGGGCGGCGACCTCCTTGATGGACAGGCGGACATCGCCGAGGAGTTTGCGGGCTTCCTCAACGCGGCGCCGCAGAACGTACTCGCCGGGCGGGAAGCCGGTCCAGCGCCGAAAGACCCGGGAGAAATGGCTGGAGCTGAGTCCGGCGGCGCGGGCGAGATCGGCAGGAGTGAGGCGACGAACGAGATTCGCTTCGAGAAAATCGAGCGCCTGGGTGATGCGGACATGAAGGGCGGAATCGATGGCATTGGGCGCGCCTGCGGCCTGGCCCTTGAACAGGCGGGCGAGAACGTTGAGCAGGAGTGCGTCGGCCTGGAGGCGGGCGAGCGGCTCGCCGCAGGCGAAGAGCGTGACGATGTTGTTGAGCCAGGAATTGACAGGATCGCCGGGACGCAAAACGGAATGCCGGGGCAGCGAAAGGCCGTGGGCGAACTGGACTTGATAGGGTAATCGGCGGGGCAAGCGCGTGGAGAAGGCGGGGAATTGCGCCGCGAGGTCGAAATGAACCGCGATGTGTTCACCCGATCCGGGCGCGGAAACGAAGGTGTGCCGCTCGAAGGGCGGAATGAAAAGAAGGTCATGGGCCTTGAAGACAACAGCGTTCGAACCGAAGGACAAGGCGCCGGTGCCTGCCAGGATAAGCACGAGTTCATGGTCGAGAATGATGCGCTCGGGGACATTCAGCGCGCTTTTCTGTCGATGCGCGATCCGTATGGAGGGGCGCAATTTTTCCAGCGGCAGCACGTACACTTTGCGCCTGCCCTCGAAACGAACCATACGCGGGTCGCGTCCGCCCATGGCAACATCCACCGTCAGTGACGCATCCGGTGTTAAACGGAATGTCTTTGGTGAATTCGTCTTCATGTTCCCCGAGGAGGATAATTCTGAACGAGATCGTACCGCAAGCTGTTAGAACTCATGGCAAAAGCAGCCCCGGGGTGAGTTGCGTTTTTGAGAAGTTTTACGAGAAGGGGCCGCCAAGACAGTGCCGGCCCGGGTGAAATTGCTTTTCGCGGATCGGGCGGAGCGTAGACGCCAACCCATGAGGCAGGGTGCGCGGTCTTCGTTGGTCAGACAGGGAAAAATTAGCTACTAGCGCCATTAGACTGGTTTTAGTCTCGTGCAATCAATTTCCCGATATGCTCTTCGAGAGGTAGATTGGCTCCGTCGAATGATTATTAGCTCGGTTTTTGGGTGGAGTACCAGTGTTAATTCTCCCTCGACAAGGGCAATTTTGGTAAGGCCTTGGGCAAAGGATGGTTGGCGCTGTTTTCGTCCGATCTGTAGTTTCCGCTCAGAAAGTCAAAGCATTTTTGAACGCTACCACCGCCAAACCCGCAAAAACCGCAGCCATCGCTCCATCGCGTTCCATTTGGGAATCGGCCCTCGTCAATTTGCGCAAGACGCATGGCTTGCGTAATGAAAAGCAAGCTGCGAAGGCCTTGCTCGATCAGTTGACGTCTCGCGAGCGGGAAGTATTGGGGTTCGGTATCACTGGTGGGATCAACCGGAAAATTGTCACTGAACCGGGCACGACAGAAAATACCGTCCCACATCAGCGAGGTCATCATTCGAAAAAGTTGAAGGCTGGCTCCGTCGCTGAATTGGGCCACTTTTCTCTTCAGTGCAGCTTGAAACTTGCCCGCCCTTAAGGGCCAATGCTTCCCCTCAGAAAAAACCTGCAAACACGATGAAAATTTCCACGCATTCGTGCAGCAAAAAAGAGCCGGAACTAATGAGAAAACAACCTGTAGATTTCTCAGACCATTCTTTATGAATAATGCAACAGCGGGTGTGTCGTCGCCGGTTGGCGGGCAAAAGGTCTTGTCCATTAATGAAGTGGTGATCCGCATGGCGGGCGATTCGCAGGACGGCATCCAGGCCATCGGCAGTTTCCTCGCACGCCTCGCCGGGCGCAGCGAACAGGAGGTCATGACGTTCATGACGATTCCGGCCACGATTTCCGGAGGACCGTCCATGTTCCACGTCCGCATTGGCAGCGGCGAAGTCCTGAGTTCCGGGGACGAGGCGGATGTGCTGCTGGCGTTTTACCAGCACAGCTACGAAGGCCATATCAACTCGCTTAAAAAAGGCGGCATCGTGATCTACGATTCCGACCATGTGCAGCCGAATCCCGAATGGCAGGGCGATTATCATCACGTTGGCATTCCCATTTCTTCACTGACCGTTGAAGCCATCGGAGGCACGGCCAAGGACAAGGGCAAAAACATTTACGCTCTCGGCCTCATTGCGAAAATGTTCGACCTGAACGTATCGAAGCTGGAAAAACTCATCGGCGAGCGTTTCGGCGCCAAAGACCCGAGCATCCTGAACAATGCGCTTGCGGCGTTTCATGCGGGTTACTCGAACTCGCTCGGAAGCCTCCTCGAAACCTTCAAGTTCGTGGAGAGCCAGAAAAAAAACGGCCACCAGGTCGTGATGAACGGCAATGAAGCGCTCGCCTACGGTCTCATCGCCGCCGGCGTGCGTTTCGGCGCGAGCTATCCGATCACACCGTGGTCGGACATCATGGAATTGCTGCGGCGCGAACTTCCCAAATACGGCGGGACATTTGTGCAGACCGAGGATGAAATTGCCGCCATCGCCATGGCGATCGGCGGAAGCTACGCCGGTCGCGTCGCGGTCACAGGTTCGAGCGGCCCGGGAATTTCACTCAAGTCCGAGGCGCTCGGCTGGGCAGTGATGGCGGAAATACCGCTCGTGGTCGTGGACGTGCAACGGGGCGGTCCTTCGACCGGAATGCCGACACAAATCGAGCAGTCGGATTTGAACATCGCCGTCAATGGCGGCCACGGCGATTCCCCGCGTGTTGTCATCGCACCCGCGAATGTGGAAGATTGTTTTTACATGGCGATTGAAGCCGTCAACATCGCGCGCAAATACAGCGTGCCGGTCATTTTGCTCACCGACCAGGGTATCGCCACGCGCATCGAGGCGTTCATGGAACCGGACCTTGAAAAAGTCTGCCAGGACATTTCGCCCAATCTCGCGCCCATGGCTGATCACAAGCCTTACGACTTGTCCGCCGCCGACGGCATCACGATGCACGTCGCGCCCGGCACAAAAATCAACAGCGGCAAATATCCGATTGTCACCGGGCTCGAACACGACGAACTCGGCCATCCGACCGGCTCGCCGAAACTACGCATGCAGATGATGGCCAAGCGCCGCAAGAAATTGCAGGCGCTGGGCGCGACCCTGCCCGTGCCGAAAATTTACGGCCCGCTGGAAGGCAAGATACTGCTTGTCGGCTGGGGCTCGACGGAAGGCCCGATCAAGGAAGCCGTGGACCGCGCGCGTGCTGCCGGCGATAGCGTGTCCTCGGTCCATATCAAGCACATCCATCCGCTGCCGCCCGGACTCGAAAACATTTTCTCCGGCTTCAGCCACATTTTTGTCGTCGAGATGAACGACGAGGGACTTTACGGTTTTGGACAGTTCGGCGCCATTTTGCGCGCCCGCTATCGCGACTCGAAGATCCAGGGCACCAACAAGACCGACGGCCTTACATGGAAAGTGAAGGAAATTCTCGAACGCACGAAGGTCAACCTGTCGGCCGGATTGCGTAAACTGTAATTTTAACCAGTCACAAATCATATGAGCCACACAGCGAGCAAAAATCCCGCAGGCACCATTGCCTTGGTCAACCCGTCCGCGACTGGAGAACGGAAGGGCCTGACCAAAAAAGAAATCGCCGCTGATCATCCGACGTGGTGCCCCGGCTGCGGCGATTTTTCGGTGCTGGCGCTTTACCTCAAGCTCATTGAGAAGCGCAAGATGTTGCACGAAAACATCACGACCGTCGCGGGCATCGGCTGCTCAAGCCGTTTTCCATATTTCGTGCAAGCCCATGGCGTTCATTTTATTCACGGGCGCGCACTGCCGTTTGCGAGCGGCATTTCATTGACACGGCCTGATCTGCACGTCTTTGTTTTCGGAGGCGACGGTGACGCCTTTTCGATCGGCGGAAATCATTTCAACCACACTGCGCGCAAAAACATCAAGATGACCTATTGCGTGATGGACAACTGGGTTTATGGCCTGACGAAGAAGCAGACCTCGCCCACGTCTCCGCTCGGCTTCAAGAGCAAGACCGACCAATGGGGCTCGGTGGATTATCCGATCAACCCGATGAAGCAGGCGATCTCCGCCGGGGCTACGTTTGTCGCGCGCACCACACATGCAAATCCGAACCACATTTTGCAGATGATGGAGGCCGCGATTGACCACGACGGCTTCAGCTTTATTGAATGTTTGAGCGAATGCGTGCAATTTTACGAAGGCGCGTTTGATGCGAGCAATCCTCGCAAAGGCGGTGTGTTCAACGAAGTTCCAAAAACGCACGATGTGACGGACGAACTCGCGGCTTACAAGCTCGCAGGCGAACCGTTCCCCGGCAGTTTCGGGGTTTTTTACAAGGTCAACATGCCGACGAAGAACGCAAAGGAAGCCGAGATTAACAAATTATACCAGAGCAAGGTTGCCGGCCTGAAAGACTGGCAGATTCTCCAAAAGAATTTCGACCGGATGAAATGAACGCTAACCAGCTTGATCTACAGAATTAGCCCGGTTTAACGTTAAATTTCTCAATTTCCCATTATGCTTTCCGGGCCACCCCGGTCTTGATCACGGCTTCGCTGACGGCGACTACGACCCGTTGCACCACCTTGCGATTGAAGACGCCGGTTACGATGTATTCGGGGGCTCTAGCCCCCTTGTCGTTTGTCCTTGAGCCATCCTAGACGCCGAAGTTGATCCCCACCGCCTGGGCGGTCTTAACGACTTGGCCTTCTGGCGGGACGTGTTTGATCTGGCCGACCGCCTCTTTGATCGTAACAGCTCCGGTCTGGTAATTGAGATAGCTGACCATGTGGCCAAATTTCTTCTCCTGGATTAATTGCACCGCTCCCACTCCAAAACGAATGCCAAGAATGCGATCATTCGTACTCGGGGCACCGCCCCGTTGCAGATGACCGAGAACCACCGTGCGCGTCTCCTGTACCGTGCGCTCCATGATTTCCCGGGCAACCCTTGCACCAATGCCGCCGGGGCTAACCTCGCCTCTGGTTGCGCGGTGGATGCTCAACACTTCGTCACTCTTCGGTGTTGCGCCTTCGGCCACCACGATGAGGGTCGAAGTTGCGCCGCTCGACATACGCTTTTCGACGTGAGTGCAGAGACGCTCGTACGAAAAGGGAATCTCCGGAATCAGAATCACATCAGCTCCACCGGCAAAACCTCCGTAGAGGGCGATCCACCCGGAATCCCGCCCCATCACTTGAAGCACCATCACCCGCTTGTGGCTCGCGGCGGTGGTGCGGAGACGGTCGAGCGCATCAACCACGCAATGGACTGCGGAATCGAAACCGAATGTCCAGGCGGTCGCTGAGAGATCGTTATCGATTGTCTTCGGTACCCCAACAACCGGTAGACCGTTTTCAAAAAGCTGGTCGGCGGTCGTAAGGGTATTATTGCCACCGATACAGATAAGGGCGTGCAGGCCAAGATTCAGAACAGTCTTTTTCGCCTCGTCGATGATCCTCTGAGGAATCTTTACTTTTTCGTCCAAGCCCGACTTGGCAACAAAATGACCATTGCTGGTCGTTCCAAGGATCGTGCCGCCTGTGGCGGTGATCCCTTGGGTATTTTCGAGAGTGAGAGGCCTGTAATTTATGGGGAAAAGAAGCCCCTCGTAGCCACCAATGAAACCGAGAACCTCCCACCCGAGGGTACGAGCTGACGCCACCGTCGCACGGATAACCGCATTCGATCCAGGGCAATCCGCGCCACCTGTCAATACTCCAATACGAAAATGATGCACGGACAATGGCTAACGGGCATTACGAGCGCGTACAACTCAAATGATACTTTTTTTAAAGACTCTGTAACTGCCATCACCTTCCAAGAGATCAAGCGCGTGTTACGCCAAGTTATCCGTGACGTTGTTAAAGTTCGCCCAGTTCTGAAATACGGGGGGCTGAACGTGAGTCAGGACACTTCTGCCGTCGCAAGTTCGCGCTTCTTCGGTTTGCGCTGCTGACGGGTGAAGCCGTCGAGCTTTCTGGCTTCCGCAATATCACTTTCGGTGTACTTGTAGGCAATTTTGATCAGGTCCATCTTTTCCAGGAGCAATAGGATCTGGTAGGTGATGTCGCTGCGCTCTTCTTCCGGCAGGATCGCTTGGGAAGCGGCGATATCCTTTTGATGATGGTTGTTATGCCACCCTTCCCCCAGGGTAAACCAGTTTAGCCAGCCGCAGTTCCTGCTCTGTTCACCGGTATCGAAACGTGCTGCGCCCGCCATGTGGGCCAATGAGTTGATGAAGAAAGTGAAGTGGTAGGTCAGAAAGGTGCTCGCAAAAAATCCTCCGAAAAGCATCGCCCATCCGCCAACGCCCGTCCCGATTCCGAGGAAAAAACACGCGACTCCGAGCAGGATCGGGGCGATAAGGTAGCCCCGCGCCTTTTCGAAGAACATGAGTTCTGGAAATTTTTTAAGATCCGGAACCTTCTCGTAATCTGTTTTTTTGTATTTTTTGAGGAGAACCCACTTCACATGGGAATGGTAAAAGCCTTTCCAGAAACTTCCCGTCTCCTTGCTGACAAAATCGAAGGAGTGCAGATCATCGGCTGTGTCCGAAAACTTGTGGTGGTGACGATGATGGGAAGCCCACCAAATCACTCCTTTCTGGGCGTCCGCCGTCGCGAGGAAGGCTTCAACCATCTGCATGCCTCGAAGATACATGTCCTCGTGACGAGGAGTCCGAACAAACCATTTAAGCCATCGTGGCACTTTGTTCTTAAAGGAACGGTGAGAGAAGTAGCGGTGACGGAATCCCGTGACGAAGAACATCCGCCAGTAACAATTCAACAGGCAGACGAAGAGCATGGAAACGCCACAAAAGAGGCTATGTCGATTCCCAAAGCCGGTGAAAAGCTCACAGAATATCCATACGAAGCCGATAATCCCGAGCAGATTGACGATGAAAAAGCGGCTCTCGTAGAGGATGTCCTTGAGGCTAATCTTTTCACCTTCTTCCAATTCATCTTGTTCTGAACCTACCATGACACTGATGGTAGCTTCAGGATTGATATAATTCAACAAAGACTGCGGAGAGACGAAGGGCCAGAGTTTTCAGGGTGGGTGACAGGTTGTTCCTCCGCGAGCCGCAACGCGCCTTTCACGGATCAATCCTGTCGGACACTTCATCAAAAATTGGTTTTCCCGAGCCTCTCAAGCTCCCAATTTCGTCAAGTTTTCGCCAAGAAAGGTGTAGCTGGATTCGGGAAACGACATTCAATAGTAACAAAAGTGAGCATAATAACTGGCGATCCATTGTTCGCAATCGCCCTTACGAATTTTGGACGGTAGGCGAGGGGACTTCTTCGGCCAGTCGGCCAAAAGCCGCATGATGGAATGACGTACGTTGTAGAGCGCTCTGGGCGTACCGGAGACGGTCGGGAGGAACCGCTCCGCTTGGGATTCGAGGGTGCGGCGGGCCAGATCGGGGTCGGTCAGGGCCAGATCGCGGCGTAAGTCTCCAAGTTTCCGGCGGGCGAGGGGAAGGTCGTCGGTCTCCAGGGTGCGGCGGATTTGCTTGCTGCTCGACTTGATCAGCCCATAGTATGTGCCCGAGGATTTACAACGGAGTGTAGCTTAGCTTGGTAGAGCGCCTGGTTTGGGACCAGGAGGTCGCAGGTTCAAATCCTGTCACTCCGACCCTTCTGCAAGAAGGACTTACGTAAGTGGTACCAAATTTGGTAGTTATCATGTGGTAACCAAATGCGAATCTCTCCAATAATCGCTTGCTGCTTTTTTGCAATCTCGACTCTTCGCTGCATGTCGGCGACGGATCCGTCGCCGCAGGATACGTTGTCCGGATCGAAGGATGTTGTCCTAGCTAAGGTTGATTCAGTGAAGGATGGGAGGATTGCTTTCTCGATTATCGATCTCCTTAAGGGAAGGTCTCATGGTTCTCTTCTCCTAACATCCGGCATGCTGGAGGTTTTAAAGCCCGGAAACGAATGTGTACTTTGCTGGACGGGACGAGCTTCGGGCAAAAGTACTGTCAGCGAGACGTTGCTCAACGGCGATCCCGAATGGATTTGTATGCCAGTCAGCACCGAGGGTGGGAAAGCTACTGTTTCGGGCGTGGGCTCTCTCGAACAGGTAAAGGCCATCTGCGCGTCAAGGTAATGCAATAGGAAGCCGCACTCCCTTCACAAGCGTACCGTGCGGATGGGACATAGCAGATGGATTAGGAGGAACAGTTGCAGGTTCAAATCCTCTCACTCCGATGACTTCGGGTAGGACTAACGCGACGTTAAGCTAAACCCTCCCTTGGAAGCGCGGTTGGGTTCCTCAAGGAAGTAGGTTTCGAGGAATCGGGGCAAATCGCTTCGCAGCAGGGCAAGTGCCGTCGCCATTTCCGGCCATTCACCCTTCAGGTTTTTCAAGTCAACTTTCATTGTGTTTTCCAAATCCTCGACGACACGCTGGAGCGGCTTCTCTTCTTTTTGCAAGGCTTGGCGGAGAATGCAGACGAGATTGGTTTCGCGCAGATGAAAGGCATAGGCGAGTGCACGGGATCGTGCTTTTGTCAGGTCCTCCAAATTTTTCCTAAACCCGCCGGACAGGGTTGCGGGCACAGTTGGGAGCAGCTTCCGTCCCAGGGTTTCAGCTTGTTGCCACGCGTCAGCGGCAAGATGGCAGCGCAGTTGCACATCCTCGAACATCCACGGATCGGGTTGGAGGTTGTCGGTTTTCATGAAGATCGCGTGGCGGGTCGATTCCCAACTCGGTGTGTGGGCCTGTTGTCCGCGGAGCATTGCGGCGGAAAGGCTGTGGGCCGGGTTGCTGCGTCCAAATTCCCGGATATGCCACGATGTTTCCCAGGGGAACAGTTCCATGCCTTTGCTGGTCAACCGCCAGAATTCCGTGATCCCTTTCGCGGCGCGGCCATACGGGCGCGCGAGAGTCTGGAGAGTCTGCTCCTCGGTCGCGGCGGGATTGGCAAAAAAGAGGCCGGTAATGCGTAAGTTGGGGTCCTCGATCGTCGGGTTCAAGCCATAGTATTCCTTGATGCCGGCGATTCCAGGTAGTTCCGAGATCCGTTTCAGGCCGCGGAAGGTGACCAGCGGATGGGCCAGGTGAGCCAGCGGCTCAAGTTCCTCGCTGGAGCCTCCCAGAAAGTATTCGATGAGAGTGGGGATGCCGCGCTGGTGGGCCAGCTGGCAGGTATTCCTTAGCCAGCGGTCGATGGGAAGCGTGGCTTGGACCTCGGCAATATTGACATGCAGGGCGAGTCCGAACCCGCGCGGGTTCACCTGTTCCACGCAGCGGAGGACCTGGCCGGCGGAGAGTTCCCATGGTTCCCACCAGAGCCGTCCCCGGGGACGAGCCTTGCGCCAGGCGTCGACCAGACGATCGAGAAAGGGAACCAACCGTTCGTGGAGCGGAATGCCGAGGCAGCGCGGGCAGGGACCGAATTCGCTGCAAAGCCAAGCGTCCTGATCGTAGGTATAGAGCTGGATGTCATCAACGCCCTTAAATTCCCGCGCGAAAACCTGGAGAAGATGTTCGTATCGCTGCACCGTTTTTCCGTCGAGGAGGCAGTTGGGCGGGCCGTCACCGTAACGTTCGTGGGCATTGTAGGGAGCGCCAAAATGAAAGAGGGTGCGCAGTCCGAGTTCCCGGCAAAGACCGATACGCTCCTGCAGATCGGCCCGGCGCTCCTGACGCCGTCCCGGTGAGGGATTGCACCGGAGAGGAACCGGTTGCGGAAACTTTCGGGCAAGCTTCGCCGGAAGTTCCACCACATCTTCGATATTTAGCGCTTCATCGCCGGGCCGGCTTCCCCATGCCACATTGATCTGGATCGTGTTGAATCCGAGTTTTCGGAGCTTCGAGAGGTTTTCCCGGGTCCAGGGAACCCGGGTGTGCCAGCCTTTTTCTCTCTCTGGTGGGTTTTCTCCATCCATAATCGAATCGGGAATGCCAAGAAACCCGACTTTGTATTTCAGAAAATCTTTTGCTTGGGCAACGGCCTTGCTCTTTCTTTTTTTCATAACTTAAAAACTTTTATTTCTCGAAACGGGCATTTATGCGAAAGCCGCTTTACTTACGATTAGGGCTCAAAACCGGATAAAGACGAGATGAAAAAGTGACAAGCATAGACTCGCAAGGAGTTTCAGGCTGCGGTCCGGCAATTTTCGCGCGATGACGCAGGTGGTTTTGGACTTGTTTGCCGCTCGACAAATCAATTACCCATGCGACGACGCAGATCTATCCGATTTAGATGGAAACGGTGTTGCTTGAGTCGGGTTAAAGGCGGTTACCTGCCAAGCGCCGAGTTGACGCGTTTCCCGGCCTCATTTTAGGTGGCGCGTTAATCGCTACTCTTATAGGTTTTAGCCGGTTCAACGCCTGAAACAGAGACTTTCGACACGCACGAGAACGAACCACCATGGCCCCGCTTAAATTTTCCGTCGTAATTCCCACCTGCCGTCGCAACGACCTCCTGGCTCGATGCCTTGAAAGTCTTCGCCCCGGTGTGCAACTGGCCGAGCCGGATTCGTACGAGGTGGTCGTCACGGATGATGCCCGGGCGCAAACCGCCGAAGCCATGATGCGCGCGCAATTTCCGTGGGCGCGATGGGTGCAAGGCCCGTCGCGAGGTCCCGCGGCCAACCGCAATAACGGAGCGCATCATGCCAAGGGAGAATGGATTTGTTTCATCGACGATGATTGTATTGCCGGCAAGGAATGGATTGCTGCTTTCCGCAACGCTTCCAGCGACGCGTCGATTGATCTCATGGAAGGCCGAACGACGATTCCAGATCGAACTGACAATCCCTTTCAACACGCTGTTGCCAACGTGCAGGGCGGCGCCTATTGGAGTTGCAACATGGCGGTCCGTCGCGAACGATTCCTGGCCCTGGGCGGTTTTGACGAGGATTTTCCGGAAGCCGCCTCCGAGGATATGGAATTTGCCCATAGATTTCATACCCGCCATTTTCGTTCCCAATTTTATCCGGAAGCACTGGTTTATCATCCGGTCCGATTAACCGGCTGGCGCAGCATTTGGAAACGGGTTTTCATGATTCGGTGGACGGCCATGTATCATTACAAGGTTGATGAGGGTCTTCACCTGTCAGATTCGCCGGGCAGGAATATTCTGCGCGCGCTCAAGGATATGATCCTGAATCACCTGCGCGTAACGTGGCGTGATCTTCGCAACTGGAACAGGCCTTACTGGAAAACCCGGTCGTTTTGGTTTCTGGTGCGCTGGGCAGCCTTCCCCATGGTTCTACCTTATTACCTCTACTGGGTATATCGGTATCACGGACTGCTTAACGCCAAGCGACAGGACGCGGTGGGGGCTTAACCCCATCCATCTTCACGGCCGGTTAAAGCGCCGCACCACAAAAATCCAGGCGATGACGCCGCAGACGATCGCATGCAGGGAAAGGACGAGGAGGCAGACGTTGAAATCGGCGATATAGGTATTGGTGGATTGCTTGACGATATCGTAATGCGGAGAGTTCGAGAGGGTTTTCAGGTATCCGCTCCAGCCCCAGTAAGCGGCAATGAACGGACGGCAAAGGGTGCTCACGAGTTCGGGCAGGGCCAGGACGGCGCCGGAAAGCGGCAATTGCAGCCCAACGAGGTAAATGGCCAGCAGCGAAGCCCGTTCCGGCGATTTGGATGCGGAGGAAATGGCGAGGCAGGTGACGCTCATGGCGAAGGTGGCGGCGAAGAGGATTTCAAACTGGCTCAGGAGGTCTCCTTGAAATCCGCAGATCGTCTTCACGAACCAGGTCATCCAAAAGGCCTGCGCCAGGCTGAGGCCCAGGACCAGCAACACTTTGGTGGTGACATAGGCCCACGGGGACAGTCCCGCGCGCAGCTCTTTTTCGAGAATCTCTCGTTCCCTGGCGATTTCCCGTGCGCCATTGTTCGCTCCCATGAGCGTGAGCAGAATGACCTGAAACATGGCCAGACCGGAAACCAGCGAGGCGACTGAAAAGGTTTCCTTCATGTTCCCCAAGGCTTCCAGCATGGATTTCACAACATTCGGCTCGATGACCAGGCTCATGGTTGGCACTTGTGGTAAGCCGTTGGTGGCAAAGATGGCCACCAGGCAGGGAAAGCTAAGGAGCAGCGCCAGGTGCAGCCACATCTGGGCTTTGTCGCGCCAGATGAGGATATTCTGGCGACGCACCAGGGTGAAAAGCTGGCTCAGGCTGCCCGGGGGCGGAGCCGTATTTAGCGCGGAGGGTTCTGGCGCAGGGGGCAATTCTCCGGAGCGGTCCCGGTCGAAGCCGACGAAGTCACCCGTTGCCGTGGCCTGCTGATAGCCTCCAAAAATGGCTTCGATCGAATCAGTACTATGGGCCTGAAAAAGCTCCTCGTAGGAACCTTGAAAGCAAAGCTGGCCATCGTGCAGAAAAACAATCGAGTCGCACAGCCCCAGATTGTCGACGGCATGGGAGACCAGGACGACGGTCTTGTTCAAGCCGTGGGCGAGATCCTTCAACCAAACCATCAGCTCATGCTCGGAATGGGCGTCCAGCCCGCTCGTCAGCTCGTCCAGAAAGAGAAAGGCGGGATCGCCGATCAATTCCTCGGCCAGGGCAATACGCCGCATCTGACCTCCCGAAAGCGTCCGGTATTTTTGATGGAGGAAGGGGCGGATTCGGGCCAGGTCGATGACGTGTTCGCTCCACTGGTCGCGGGTCGTCCTGGGCACGGTGGAGGGCAGGCGTAGCGCGACGGCAAAATCGAGGATTTCCGCCACCGTAAGTTCGCCATGGAACGCACCGAACTGGGGGAGATAGCCCACAGCCAGGGGCAGTTGACGCCGCAGCGTTTCCACCGGATGACCGGCGAGCAGAACGCTGCCCGCGGACACCGGCTGAATCCCCACCATGGCTCGCATCAGTGTGCTCTTGCCGCAACCGGACGCGCCGATGATGGAGAGGAATGATCCCTCCGGAACAGCGATGGAAATATTGCGCAGCAACGCCTTGCGATCGTCGCCCTTGCCGACCATCACCGACACGTTGTCGACTAAAACTGCCGCGGCCATTTTGGAAGTCATAGGCATGGTCGCTTTAAATCCCGGTATTCCGCACCTCTATAAACCACATTATAATCCACCATTTTCCGATGCGCTTGGTACGTCAATGCAGCAGCCCCAGCGGGGTGGCCAAACTCCAGCCCGGGGCAACGCCTCAGGAGAGTTTTTATAAAGAACAAGCCCTGAAGGGGCGGCCCAAATGCGACGATGGCGTTTCGACTGACTTTGATGCGCCCCTTCAGGGCTTGGCTGAGGCTGGACTTTTTCCCAGGGCGTTGCCCTGGGCTTGGGTTAGCTCGCCCCGTTGGGGCTGGGAACAGGTTCATGGATAATTTGACGAGTGATGATGGATCGATTTAATGCGAATTGTTTGAGAATACAGCGTAACTAACTTTGACCTTCCCGTTTCATCCGGGTCACAAAAATCCAGGCGATCATGCCGCCCGCCACCACATGGAGGCAAAGGACCAGAAGACAGATGTTGAAATCAGTGATGTAGGTATCGGTCGATTCCCGCACGATATCGTAATCGCGATCGGCGGCGAAGGTTTTCAGGTAGCCGCTCCAACCCCAGTAAGCGGCAATAAAAGGGCGGCAAAGAAAACCCGCGAGTTGGGGCAAGGCCAGCACCACTCCGGAAAGCGGCAATTGCAACCCCACGAGAAAATTTGCCAACAGGGAAGCGCGTTCCGGCGACCTGGAGACGGAGGAAATCGCGAGGCAAACCATGCTCATGGCCAGGGTTGTGACAAAAAGAATTTCGAACTGGCTGGAAAAGGAACCGGGAAACTTGCAGACCGTCTTGACAAACCAGGTCATGCAAAGAGCCTGGGCCACGCACAGGCACACAATCAGCGCGCTCTTGGTCGTGACATAGGCCCAGGGGGAAAGGCCCGCGCGCAATTCCTTTTCGAGAACATCCCTTTCCTTGGCAATTTCGCGCGCCCCGTTATTTGCCCCCATGAGCGTGAGTAGTATGACCTGGAACATGGAAAGGCCGGAAACCAGCAAGGCGGTGGAGAAAGTTACCTTCAAATCCGCCAGCCCATTGACCATCGTCTGAATGATGTCGGTCGGAAGCTTTGTCACCTTCATCGCCTGCAAGTGGGGCAAGCCGTTCGTGGCAAAGATCGCCACCAGCATCGGAAAGGTGATCAGGAGCGAGAGGTGCAGCCAGAGTTGGGCCCGATCGCGAAAAAGCAGGATGTATTGACGCCGTATCAGGGTAAAAAGCTGGCTCAGATTGCCGGGAGGCGGAGCCGTATTCAGGGCGGAGGGTTCCGGCGGCGGGGGCAATTCCCCGGAGCGATCCGTGTCGAACCCGACAAAATCCCCTGTGACCGAGGCGTGTTCATAGCCTCCGAAAATGGCTTCGATCGATTCAGTCCCGTGCGTTTGCAGAAGTTCGTCATACGGGCCGTGAAAACAGAGCCGGCCTTCGTGCAGAAAAACGACCGAATCGCACAGGCGCAGATTGCGCGTCATATGGGTGACCAGGACGACTGTCTTCTTCAGGCCGTGGGCCAGCTCCTGCAGCCAGACCATCATCTCATGCTCCGAATAGGGATCGAGACCCGTGGTCATCTCGTCGAGCAAGAGAAAAGCAGGATCTCCGACGAGTTCCTCCGCCATCGCGATGCGCCGCATCTGCCCTCCCGAAAGCGTCCGGTATTTTTGATGGAGGAAGGGACGTGCGCGCGCGAGGTCGATCACATGTTCGCACCACTGTTCACGGGTTGCTTTGGGTACGGAGCCGGGCAGACGCAACGCCATGGCAAAATCCAAAATTTCCGCCACCGTCAGGTCTTCATGGAACGCCCCAAATTTAGGCAGATAACCGACGGCCAGGGGCAGTTGCTCCCGTAGCGTTTCCACCGGATGCCCCGCCAGCAGGACGCGACCCGCGGACACCGGCTGAATCCCGGCCAAAGTCCGGATGAGGACGCTTTTGCCCGATCCGGACGCACCGATGATGGAGAGGAATGATCCCTCCGGAACGGCGATGGAAATATTGCGCAGCAGGGCCTTGTGATCGTCGCCTTTCCCGACCATCACCGAGAGGTTCTCAACGAAAACGGCCGCATCCATTTTGGCAGTCGTATGCATGGCTGGAGGAGGCTATCCGAAAAATTTGCGAGGGTCGCGTTGAAAGAATTTTCGCGTTGAGGTTGAAAAGATGCCCTGCCTTTTTTTCTTCAGGCAAGTTCTTCTCCTGTGGAGGATTGATCCGCGGTCAGGAAAGTCTTCACGAGATCGCCTTCACCGCAAACGGTCATGCCGGGAAACCGTTTGAACCAGCGGCCTTGCGGGACTGAGGGACGAGTATCCAGCCAAACGGCCAACAATCCCAACTGATCGGCTGGAATGCTGCGGAGCCGGATACGGTCAAGCAGATGTTGAAGCAGCGCGGGAGGAAGATTGGCGCGGCGAATCTGAGGCATCAGGAGTGGCTATCGGCGCCGTAGAAACCGCGAACAATGGCGTCACGCACCAGCGCGGCTTCAGCAGGATCGGACGCGTGAACCATCTTATCAGCCAAAGAGCCAAGCTCCGGGCCGGTCAGTTGCCGCGCCGCATCCAGGCGATACGCGAAACGGATCACCTCAGCCTGCGCATCGGGCGGTAGAGTTTCCAGTTCATGGATTACCTGGCTTGCTGTCATATTTCAACCATAGGATTCCAAGGCCGTTGGGTCAAGCGAAGGAGCGAAGGAGAAGTCCTTAGTATTGACACCAAGTTGAGCGGATAAAGGGAATACGCTTTAGTTCATCCCGGCGGCAGGTGCGGAGGGCTGCGGCGAAAGGATCAACTTGCTGACGCGGTCGATGCCTTCATTGGCGATCGCGCTCGCGGGGTAGCGGCTCTGGGCGTTGACGTACCAGGTGAGGCTGTAACCGAGTTCTTTTTTGGATTCGGCATCACGCGCCTTGTTGATGGCGCTGACAAAATCGGCGGTCCGTCCGGAAAGGTTGGCCAGAAGCTTGTTCAGCTTCATGTCGTCCGGCCAGTCTTTCGCCGCCAGTTCGATGGTTTCCCAAGCTCCGTCAACGTCCCCGTTCATCATCAGCATATTGGCCTTTTCCTCGGCCATTTTTGCTTTTCCGACTTTCTCGAGAGCATCCTTGAGTTGCTGCTGGCGGGCGGCATCGCCCTTGACCGCCAGGGCAAATTCGAGCTGCCGGTCGAATATCCCGCGAGCGTCTTGATTCTGGATCAAACGATCAAAATCGCCCGTGGCTTGATTTTGATTGTCCTCCGATTTGAAAAAGAGATTGGAGGAAGTGTTCAGGTCGGGATTTCCGGGCCATAGTTCCGCCGCCGTTTGGAACGTGTCCATGGCCTCCGCCAGCCGGCCTCCCTGGGCCAGCAGTCGGGCCTTGCCCAATTGCAGGCGGCTTTCCAACTTGATGTCGTTGACCATGGCTATTGGTTTGGTGGAGTCGAAGTCGCTGGCTACTTTTTGGATGGAGGCGACTTGCGCATCCACCTGCTCGAAGGCGCGCACTTCCAATTGATTTTTAAGCACGGACAACTTGTCTAAAAAGTCCCCGACCTTTTCTTTTTCGTCCCGGGGCAGTCCCTGTAACCCCGGGTGGAATTCGTTGCCGACGAAAGCCTCCTGCAACTGCTCGGCGGCGGAGGCGATTTCTCCCTTGTCGGCCTTGTACCTGAAGACCTCGATGGCCTGGCTCACCCGGTTGTTGATTTCCAGGGCTGACGTCACTTCGTCCGCGATAGTCAGGGGTTGTTCCGCCTGCGCGCCCAGGGTATCGCCTCCCAAGACCCCGCCGAGTTGGTTGATCGCACTGGCCGGTCCGGTGGCATTGAGCCCGAGTGATTTGATGGTCAGGTGGGCCGAATCAGCCGCGGTGCGGGCATTGCTTCCCACTCCAGACACAGCCTGGTTGGTGAGATCAGAGGGGTAATCACCCTCGTTGAAAAGCGCCCGGTAAAAATCGGCGGCGATAATGACATGATAATAACGATGGCTCTTGTAAAGGGTTTTGATGTAGTCGGAGAAATCCATCCTGTCCTGGTCGCTCATCTTGTTCGCCCGGATTTCGTTGAGTTTAATCTTGGCCCGGGCCTCCAGAAGGTTCAGGTATTCAGCCCCCATCTCCAGCTTGCCCTGCAGGGAGCTTCCCATCGTGGGCATCAGGGCGGCTTCGGCGGCGACCGGATCGGCGTTTGGGCTCAACATCGGCGAATTCGTTGTATTTTGAGCACTGGGATTGGAAGCATTCGAATTGCTTTGCTTGTTTTTTTGCATCTCCTGCTGTTCCGCGTAATGCAGGTCCGCGGCGTCCAAATCGGCGTTATGATTGTATTTCTTGATGTCACCGCGCAATTGATCATTGGCGATGGCGAGGCCGTTTTTGGTGCGGTCGGTGTTCCAGAAAGTCTCAACTCGATTGGCCAGTTCCCGGCTGATCCCCGCGTCGAGGTCCTGATATTCACTCAAGGAGTAAAGAATCTTCCAGGCCGCGAAGGTATCGCCTGCTTTCAATGTTTGGGTGACCTGGGTCATCTTCCCGAAATATTCCATGATCCGGTTCCCGGGAACTTCCTTCATGCTCAGGTAGGTTTCAAAACGGGCGCGGGTTTCCGGGTTATCCAGCCCCGGCGTTTTGAGGACGTCGACAGCCCTGAGCTTGTCCTCGAGCGCGCTCATCACATCCGCGGTGTGCTTGGCGGCGGTGCCTTCGCGGGGTTTCTCCTCGAAGAAAGATTTGAGAGCTTGCGAGGTGCTGCTGTCAATTTCCGTGGCGTTGTTCGATGGAGCAGGCGCCGGCGCGGCTGGCGGCGCGCCCTGGGCAAAGGCAGGGTGCCATGTCAGCGAAAGTGCGAAGGCCAGAAAACTATTCTTTTTCACATGAATCCGCATAAACGAGTCCTCCTTCTTCTACCGAAAGCGATGCCTGGTAGTTCTGTCCTTTGGTGAAATAAAGGTCCTTAAGCTTGCTGGGAATAAGCACCACGAGTGACCGGTTATCATTTTGAACGGTGAAGACCATGAGTCGGCCTTTTTCGGGTGTGTACCCCAAATCGGCGGACACTTTCAAGTCGGCTTTAAACTTGGCGCCGGTCATCGAGCGGTAATCGGCAAGGTATTTATCCATCGGAAAAGGTTCCAGAGTCCGAAAAGGATCGCTCAGGTACTTGTAGGTAAAGTAGCCCATAATCCCAACGACCACAATGACCAGCAGGCTGGACACGAGCCATAACGCCCACGAGCCTGAGCCTCTGCCGCCTTTCGGCTGCACGGTGGAGGTTGTCTCCGCAAAAGGAGAAATGACACGCGGGCTTTCGCTCTCGTCTTCAAGGTTGGGGTTTACCGCAGGCACTCTTATTCCAGTTTAAGAAACATCCGGCTCTTCTACAAGATAAACCACCAGATGCAGAACAAGTTGCGCGGATGTGTAAGCAGGAGATCAAGGCCACTCAACAACCAATAATCAATGCGAACTCAACTGGTGTCAAAAGTAAGGACTGACCTGCCCCTTTTTTCGTTGTGGATGCCATCCAACGCGGCGTTGACAGATCGCTTCCTGTCGCTTCGCGACCCGGGCAACACAGGCACGCCTGTCGTTGCCGGTCCACCCGAATGCGAACTCGCGTCTTCGCGATGATCGAATCGAAAGTGAGCCATTGAAACCACAGGGGGGGCATGTGGATATTCCGTTACGGGGTGGTATGAGTAGTTACGGCGAGGACCTTTCGATAGTGTTCCATCCTGGCGGAGTGGAGTTGCTCGTTGCAGATTTCGTCGTCGATTCGCTCATAGTATTTTTGTCG
>Ga0182030_10009616_pt1 | contig 19780 bp, 19 predicted proteins | sample 812S3MmetaG_FD_121299 | JGI IMG/M metagenome (GOLD analysis project Ga0182030, IMG submission 121299) | Permafrost microbial communities from Stordalen Mire, Sweden - 812S3M metaG (Illumina Assembly) | ecosystem: Environmental > Terrestrial > Soil > Wetlands > Permafrost | place: Sweden... | reverse complement strand
GCTCCTGCGTGACGCTGATGCCGCACCGGATGATGGGGGCGCGGGCGACGACATCGGACTTCTGCTCGAAGTCGGCGGCGATGCGCGGGTCGCCGGGCGCGTGGCAACCGTTGCCGCCGCAAGAAGCCGTGGGGTTGTGGCACTGGACGCAGTAGTCGCGCACGAATTCGCCGGCCCACCCGTCCCAATCGACGGTCCCGCCGTCGGCCGGGTCTGGAAGGAGGACCTCTTGCTGGCCTCCCGGCAAGCCGTCGTTGTGCGGACCGCAGCCGGCAAGCGCCGCACACGCAAAGACAGCCATCCACCCAGCCTGCACCCCGCGCAGTTTACCCGGCGCGGCGAAAGGCGCTCGAAGAGTCGCCCGGGACGGTACGATCCTGGCAGGGGGTCACCGACGTGAGACATCCTCTGTTCTTCGCTCTCGTGCCGGCGTGCGCTGTGTTCATGGTGGGGTGCGGCTGCGCGGCGGCCACCGACAACCCCCCGCTCGCCTTCACCCCTTCCAGCATGGCCGCCGTTCGCACCCCGTCGGGCTGCGGCGTCGCCGACCCGCCCTACGGCGCGAACGACGTCTTCACGCTCACGGTCGTCGGCAGCACGTCCGGCCCGGCGCCCTACAATACGCTGACGCTCAGCATGCACGATACGTCGGCCTCGACGACAGCCGTCCCGCTGACCGTCCCGATGGCGTCCGGTAGCGCCCCGGCCACGCTCCAGACGGCGACGAGCGCGGACTCGGACATCACGTTCTCGTTCTCCCGCGGCTCGAACGCGGCGGAGATCGACAGTAACTTCCTGAGCTCAGTCCTCGTCACCGTCGTCTCGGTGCCCGCCGCGGACGGTCAGAATCTCAGCGCGAGCCTCGCGCTCACCTTCACCGATGGCAGCGAGCTCCAGGCCACGTACACGGCGGCGGTCGCGACGACCAACGCGACCTGCGTGACTTCGGGCATCCGCAAGCGCTGAGGCGACCTCAGAGATGCGCGAGCAGGCGCTCCGCGAACACGTCGGGGTGCTCGCGATGGAGGAAGTGTCCCCCCGCATCTCTTCGACGACGTACTCGCCGGAGAACATCCGCTTCGCTCGGTGGAAGTCCGACGGCTCCGCGACGCCGTCGTCGAGGCCTGCGAAGGTGACCGTCGACGCCGCGATCCGCCTTCGAAGGCTCTCGGTCGGGCGAAACTTCAGCTGCCGGTAGTACCCCATCGCCGCGTCGAGGCTCTCGCGGTGGGCGAAGCACTCGCGGATGGCGGCGAGCTCCGCGGCGGGCGGGCTCCACGCCGGGGACCACCGCCGGTAGATCGCCGGCAGCGCCGCGAAGTCCGAGGCGGCGAAGCGAGACGCCGCGCCGGGCAGCTTGTACGCCGCGAAGTGGCGAACACCCCAGAGCTTCTTCAAGGTGGGCTTCGTCGCGGGGTGCGGGATGCCGACCGTCACGAGCTTGCGCACGCGCTCCGGCCCCAGCCCGGCGGCGCCGTACGCGGCCGAGGCGCCCCAGTCGTGGCCGATGACGATCGCGTCCGACGCGCCGAGCGCCGGGATGAGCGCCAGCACGTCGCGTACGAGTGTCTCCTGGTCGGCGTCGTGCTCGGGGACCTGCGTCGGATGGTACCCGCGCATGAACGGGCTCACGGCGCGATAGCCCTTCGCCGCGAGCCGCGGCCGGACGTCGTCCCACGTGTGGGCCGTGTCCGGGAAGCCGTGGAGTAGCAGGACCAGTGGCCCCGTCCCCTCTTCGAGGAACGCGAAGCGGAGGCCATTCGCCTCGACGTACGCGAGCGTCCTGTCCGTCATCGATTCACGCCTCCCGCACTTCTCTCAGAAGCAGATACGCACGCCCGCCGTCCGTCGGCGTCCTGTACACGCCCTCCCCGCCGGCGCGATCGCACACGAGCGCCCCCAGCACCCACGCCGTCGCCGCGTCGGTTGGGAAGAGCGGCGTCGACACCTCCCAGATGTCCCGCTCCGGCACCGCGTCCGCCAGCGCCGCCGAGGCTTCACGCACCGACGCCGGGAGGTTCTTGTTGTAGCCGCCCCACGCCCAGGCGCGCGACGCGTCCGAGAACGTCGCGATGAGCACGGCGCGCGCGACGACGCGCGGCTGGCCGCCCTTCGCGAACACGAGGGTCTGCTTCTCGAGATCGACGTCGTAGCGATCGTGGTCCCCGAGCCCGAAACGCGCCTCGAGCGCCGCGTTCTTCGCCTCGAGCTTCGCGCTGAGCGCATCCCACTCGGCTTCCAGCGCCCCGCTCGGCAGGTGCACGAGACCCGGGAGCCACGCGAAGCCGCCCGCCCGCTGGCGGAGGAACGTCCCCCCGCGGACATCCTCCAGCTCCACCTCCTCCAGCTCGCACAGGGCCTCGATCGCCTTCGCCAGCACGGGGAGCAGCGCGCGCGCCGACTCGTCGCCGAACACCGCGTCGACCCGCGCCTCGTCGCCCACGATGTCCTCGACGTCGATGCCCGCGACGATCGCCTCGTCCCCGTCGCGCACCACCTCGACGAGGACGCGGCCCCACTCGTCGGCGGCGAGCTGCTCGCGCAGTAGCTGGCCCACGTCGGCGAGGATCTCGCTTCGCATCCGGGACTTCTCGGCGTCATCCATCGTGGCGAAGGGTGCTGATAGCCCCCCTCGGGTCACCGCGCACGTCCTCCAGGACCGGTACGGGACCGTTCCACCTCGCGAAGGCCTACGACCCCTGCCGAGGATCCTCGACCTGGCCCATGAAGAGGATGCTGCCATTGCGAATGTCGCGGATGAGAAACAGGAACGGATGGTCGATGGCGACGAGCGGCGGCTCTTCGGCGAACGCGGCGCTGCTGACGGTCGCGGCGGTCGCGGCGGTCGCGGCGGCGGCGACGGTGCCCGACTCGTCGACCTCGACGATCGCCTGCTGGACCACGGCGCTCACGAAGAGATCCATCTCTCCGTCCATCCCGGAGAGGTTCGCGACGTGAGGCATGAAGAGGTCCTTCACTCCGAGGCCCTGGAGGATAGGCACGAGATCCAGGGTCGTCGTGAACGAGAACTTCGGGAGCAGGAGCTCGACGCCGCTCACGGGCGATCCCAGAGACCCGACGGCCGCGCCGAGCGATAAAGGGGTGAGGCTGGCCTCGTAGTCGGAGAGGGACCCGGTCGGCAGGATGAAGTCCATCGCGAGCGCATTGCCCTTGTAGCCAAGCTCGTAGATCGCCGTGCTCTGGAGGGCGCCCTCGTTCAACGTCACCAGCGCATCCATGGTCGGCACCGACGCCGGGGTGGCACCCGCCTCCGACGCGGCCGTGTGCAAGGCCGGGACCAGCGCCGGGGAATCCCCTGATCCTGCGATGATTCGCATGGCAAGAGCGAGACCGCGTGGCGTCGGTGTCGCGGTCGGCTCAACCCGGCCACCCCACTCGCCGCTCGTTGCACTACAATCCAGAGCTATGGTGGCGCGCGCCCTCCGCACCGTGCTCGTCGTCGCCGCGGTGCTCGCGTCCGGCCGGGCCGCACAGGCGCAGTCGAGCGATCCGGTCGCCGCGCAGGCTCTCTTCGATGCCGGCAAGCGGCTGGTCACGGATCACAAGTACGCTGACGCCTGTCCCAAGTTCGAAGAGAGTCAGCGGCTCGATCCGGCCATCGGAACGCACTACGCGCTGGCCGAGTGTTACGAGAAGGCGGGCCGTCTCGCGAGCGCCTGGGTGGCTTACCTCGACGTGGCATCCGAGGCGGGGGCGCAGAAGAGGTTGGATCGCGAGCAGTACGCCAAGGCGCGCGCTGCGGCCCTGGCGCCGCGACTGTCGCGGATCACGGTCGTCGTGCCGGCGGCGAGCCGGACGGCCGGCCTCGAGATCAAGCGCGACGGCGAGACGCTGCACGACGCGCAGTGGGGGGTGCCGGTGCCGACCGATCCGGGCTCGCACGTCATCGCCGCGACGGCGCCGGGCAAGCTCACGTTCCAGACCAGCGTCGTCGTGCAGGACGAGGGCAAGGTCGTCGAGGTACAGCTCGCGCCGCTCGCCGACGCCCCGGCTCCGCCACCGACGGCCATCGGCCTCACGACGCCCGCGCCTGCCGTGGAGCCTTCCCCGGCGACGCCCGCCGAGGGGCCGCACGGCCTCGGGACGCAGCGCATCCTGGCCATCGCCGCGGGGGCGGTCGGTCTGGGCGGCGTGGTCGTGGGCACCATCTTCGGGCTCGAGACGCTGTCGAAGCATTCGAGCTCGCAGCAGCAGTGCCCGGGCAATGTGTGCAGTCCCGCCGGCCTCCAGGACGTGACCGACGGCAAGAACGCCGGCAACGTGTCGACCATCGCCTTTGCCGTGGGTGGCGCGGCGGTGGCGGCCGCCGTGGTCCTGTGGCTGACGGCGCCCTCCGGCGCTCCGGCGGTGGGCTCGCTGCATGTCTCGCCGCTCGTCGCGCGGGACGCCGGCGGCTTCTCGCTGGGGGGGACGTGGCAATGAGCCTGCGCGCGTGGGCGGCGTGCCTCCTCGGTGGCGCGGCCGTGCTCGGCGTCACGGGTTGCGACAGCCTCGTGGGCTGGGGGGACAGCTACGTGCTGGCCGACGCGAGCGTCGCCTCTGACTCGGCGACGGCCGAAGGCGGCGGGACGGGCGACGACGCCACCGCCGACGCGGGTCACGACGCGACGGGCGACGGCGCCCACGACGCCACGGCGGATGGCGCGCCCGGCGATGACGCGGCGACCGACGCGACGAGCGGGGGCGACGCCGATGACGGCGCGACGAGCGAGAGCGGCAGCGAGACCAGCGTCCCATGCACCCCGACGAGCTGCCCCGGCGGCTGCTGCTCCACCGGCGGGCAGTGCGAGACCTCGTCGGACGGCACCTGCGGGCTGAACGGCGTGTCGTGCGCGATCTGCGGGACGACCGAGACGTGCACCACGGGGACGTGCGGCCCGAAGTGCACGCCGACCAACTGCGCCAGCGGCTGCTGCGACGCGACGGGCACCTGCATCACCGCGACGTCGAGTCAGGCGTGCGGGACGAACGGAGCCGCCTGCGGTCCCTGCACGGGGAGCAACCAGTGCATCGCCGGCGCCTGCGGCTGCAACGCCACGGCGGACTGCCCTGCGAACCAGGCGTGCAACGTCTCGACGCACGCGTGCAGCGGCACGTGCGTCGTCAGCGGCGTCACGCTCCAGTGCAACACCGGGTGCTGCGGGCTCGCCAGCGGGCTGTGCCAGACCGGAGCTGCGGGCGGAACGCTCTGCGGGGGCACCGGAGGCGCCTGCACCGACTGCTCGACGCAGAGCGCCGGTCACGTGTGCCAGCTCGGCGGCACCTGCGGCTGCGGCGCGGCGGGCGATTGCCCGACGGGAAACGCGTGCTCTTCGACGAAGACGTGCAGCACCACGTGCACCGGCCCTCTCACGTGCAACGGCACGTGCTGCGACGGAACGAGCTGCCAGCCCGGCAACACTCCCACCGCCTGCGGACCCAGCGGCGGCGCGTGCGTCAACTGCTCGACCTCGACCGCCGGAACGGCGTGCGAGTCGGGCGGGACGTGCGGGTGCACCACCAGCGCCAACTGCACCGCGCCGGACACCTGCGGCGGCGGCGGTACCGCCGGCGTCTGCGGGTGCACGAAGGTCACGTGCGGCGCCGCGTGCGGGGCCATCTCGGATGGATGCGGCGGAAGCCTCGCGTGCGGGGCCTGCGCGTCGGGATGCTGCACGAGCAGCCACACCTGCGCGGCAGGCACGTCGAACACCGACTGCGGCGGGACCGGCACCACGTGCCGCGTGTGCGTTGCCCCGACGGGTACCTGCGGCACCATCAGTAGCTTCGGGACCGGGTGCTACTGCACGCCGGGCTCCTGCCCCAGCCCCGAGACGTGCAGCCTCTCGACAGGTCAGTGCCAGTAGGCCTCAGACGAAGAAGTCGGGGATGAGGTCCGATCCGGGCACGCTCTGATACTTCGCGAGATCGGTCACGCCGGCGCTCGCCAGCACTTCGTCGTCGATGAAATACTTCCCCGTGTGCTCGCGGCTGCTGCGCGTGAGAATGACGTGCGCCGCGTCCGCCATGATCTCCGGCGTGCGGCTGCCTCCCATGGTGGCGTCCCCGCCGAGCAGGTTCTGAACGGCCGCGGTCGCTATGACGGTGCGCGGCCAGAGCGCGTTGACGGCGATCCCTTGGGCGCGAAACTCGCCCGCCATGCCGAGGACGCACAGGCTCATCCCGAACTTGGCCATCGTGTAGGCGACGTGCGGCGCGAACCACTTCTCCTCGAAGTTGAGGGGTGGCGACAGGTTGAGGATGTGCGGGTTCTCCGCCAAGAGGAGATGCGGCAGGCACGCCTGCGAGCACGCGAAGGTGCCCCTCGTGTTGATCTGGTGCATGAGGTCGTAGCGCTTCATCGGCGTCTGGAGAGTGCCGGTGAGGCTGATGGCGCTCGCGTTGTTCACGAGGATGTCGATCCCGCCGAAGGTGGCGACGGCCTTCTCGACCGCGGCGCGGATCTGCTCCTCGTCCCGCACGTCGACGATGCAGGCGAGGGCCTTGCCGCCGGCCTTCTCGATCTCCTCGGCGGCGGTGTAGATCGTCCCCGCGAGCTTGGGGTGAGGCTCCGCCGTCTTGGCGGCGACGACGACGTTGGCACCGTCGCGCGCGGCCCGCAGACCGATGGCCTTTCCGATGCCCCGGCTCGCGCCGGTGATGAAGAGAGTCTTGCCTCGAAGCGTCATGGGGCGCGCATTCAAGCACGCCTCCCGGAGAGCGGCGACCGGCCTTAGGCGCTGGCGCGGATCTCGGCGTGGAGGATGTCGCGAAGGGCGTCGGCGAAGGCGCGGAGGAAGGCTTCGTTCGGGTCCGCGGCCACGGCGCCGCGCCTACGATGCGTCCGGAGCCCTGTCTCGCTCGCCGGATGCTGCTCTCCCCGTCCCTTGGTCATGGGCGACATATTGACCGCTCCTTCCAGGAGAGCAATACGCAAAATACACGGCGTCTCCCAGTTCCTGGTGAGACGGTAGTGGCGGTCGACCGCGCGCGCTCCCGTGCTACATGCGGGAGAGCCTCATGTATCCTCGACACGGGATGTCGGGGAAGATCACGGGCAACGAGCCGACCATCGCCGTGTCGGTGACGCCAACGCTCGAAGCGGCCGTCTCTTCCGGGTCGCTGCCGGCCGTGTCGACGCCGGGGCGCCACATCTTCGCCGGGCGGTACGAGATCCTCGGCCTCGTCGGTTCGGGAGGCATGGGCACGGTCTACCGGGCACGCGACAGCGAGCTCGACGAGGTGGTGGCGCTGAAGCTCCTGCGGCGCGAGGTGATGGACCAGTCGGGCATGCTCGATCGGTTCCGGCAGGAGGTGAAGCTCGCGCGCCGGGTGACCCACCGGAACGTCGCGCGCACCTACGACATCGGCGAGAGCGAGGGCGACAAGTTCCTGACGATGGAGTTCGTCGAGGGGGAAGCCTTGTCGGCGCGTCTCACGCGAGAAGGGGCGCTGCCTCTCGACGCGGTGATGACCGTGGCGGACGGGATCTGCGCGGGCCTGCAAGCGGCGCATGCGGCGGGCATCGTCCACCGCGACCTCAAGCCGGACAACGTGCTCCTCGGGCGGGACGGACGCGTCGTGCTCACCGACTTCGGGATCGCGCGCGCGCTCTTCGACGCGGGGCGCGCCGTGACGATGGGCCTCGCGCTCGGGACGCCCGCCTACATGGCGCCCGAGCAGGTGGAGGGCGCGACGGACCTCGACGAGCGCGCCGACATCTACGCGCTGGGGGCGATGCTCTACGAGTGCGTCACCGGCGAGCGTGCGTGGTCGGGCGACAGCATCTGGGCGCTGGCGGCCGCGCGGCTGATCCAGCCGCCTCCGGATCCGCGCGTGAAGCGACCGGACTTGCCCACGGCCGTGGCGGAGCTCGTGCTTCGCTGCATGGCGCGGCGGCGGGAGGACCGCTTCGCGAGCGCGGCCGAGGTCGCGGCGGCCCTCGCGTCGATGACGATGCCCGCCCCGCGGACCCGGCCCTCGGTGCCGCCGCTCGCGCCGGCACCAATCGACGCGGACGCCAAGACCGTCGCCGTGCTGCCTTTCCAGAACCTGGGTGCGCCCGGCGACGACTACATCGCGGACGGGCTGAGCGACGACCTCCTCGACACGCTTTCCATGACCCCCGGCCTCCGCGTGCTCGCGCGCGGCGCCGTCGCCAAGTTCCGGGGCGAGACGCGGGACGCGCGCAACGTCGGGCGCGAGTTGCGCGTGCAGGTGGTGGTCGACGGGTCCGTCCGCCGCGCCGGCGACAAGCTACGGATCGCGGCGCGCGTCGTCAGCGTGGCCGACGGGTTCCAGCTCTGGGCCCGGCGCTTCGACCGCCCCGAGAAGGACGTGCTCACCACGTCCGACGAAGCTGCGAACGCCATCGCCGAGGCCCTCACCGTGCAGCGCAGCGCGCCGGTTCGCGCGGCGCCGAGCGACCCGCGCGCCCTCGACCTCTACCTCCGGGCCCGCCACGCCTTCCGCCGTGGATGGCGTGAGAATACGCAGGAGTCCATCGCGCTCTTCGAGCAGGCGCTGGCCCTTGCTCCGGACGATCCGACGATCCTCGCGGGCTACGCGCGCGCGCAGTTCCGACGCTTTCTCTTCGACACCGAGGCCAGTGGCGCGCTCGAGGCCGAGGAGAAGGGGCGTGCGGCGGCAGAGCGGGCGCTCGTGCTGGCGCCGCGCCTCGGGGAGGCTCACGCGGCGCTGTCGAACGTGAAGTGGATGATGGGGGAGTACCTAGGCTCCGCCCGCGATCTCAGAGAAGCACTGCGCATCGCCCCCAGCTCGCCCGACGTGGCGGAGCTCTATGGCCGCATGCTGCTCGAGGCGGGGCACCCGGAGCGCGCGGTCGCCATCTTCGGTGCGGCGGCGGCCCTGGAGCCGTTACTCGACCTGACCAGCGGTGACCTCCTGCGCGCGCGCGCGTTCGTGGGCGACTGGTCGGCCTTCGAGGCGGCGCTCGAGCGCGAGCCGAAGGACGACGCGCAGACCAACCTCCATTTCTTCCTGATGGCCCGGCTGGTCGCATGGCGACGCGACCGACCCGCCGCGGCCGCGTTACGACCGCAGGTGGAGGCCCGGACGTTCCCGCTTCGCAGCGAGGTCCTGGGCCTGCTCGATCTGGTGGAGACCGGCACACTGCCGGCGGGGACGGAAGCGGCGCTGATGGAGTGGGGCCGCGTCGTGGGGCGAGCGAGGCGACGGCCGATGTTCCTGCGCCAGATCGCCGCCGAGATGCTCGCCTTCACCGGGCGCGATGACAGCGCGCTCCAGAAGATCGTCGAGGCCGAAGCGCTCGGCCTCATCGACCTAACGTGGATGGACCGCTGCCCGCTGCTCGCGACGATGCGCTCGTCGCCGGCGTTCGAGGCGGTGCGTGATCGCGTGGCAGCGAGGGCGAAAGAGACGATGGATGTGCTGGAAGGGCGCGCCCCATAGTCGGCTTTACGGAGTGCCGAGCCATTTCAACCGGCCAGAAGCCCGCTGGCGAGATCGATCCCAATGTGAGCGGCGATCCCGGGGAGGAGGCTCCGCCGCCATCGCGCCAGCGCCCCGAAGACGACGCCGTACAGAGTGAACCGGACCACGACCGCGAGTCCCTGCTCGCCGTGGGCCATGCCGAACAGCGCCGCTTGCAGCACGACCGCGAGGCCGGCGCGACCGGTGAACGCCGCCAGCTGCGTCTGCAGGTACCCTCGGTAGACGACCTCCTCGCAGACCCCGACGGTCACCGCGACGAGCACCCACACGGCACGCTCGGGTCCGCCGTGTGGCAGTAGTGCGACGACCGCGGCATTCCGCCACATGCCGGCGGCCGCCTCGGCGGCCTCGACGGCGAGCCATGTCGCAGCGGCGAGAGCCAGGTCCGTGGCTGCGCGCCCGACGCTGTCCCAGCCGCGCCCGAGGAGCGGCCGGAGCGCACTGCGCGCGCGCCCCACGCGGCAGACGTAGATCGTGAGCCCCCAGTTCACCACGATCAACGGGAGATACGCGGTGACGATCCGCCCGCGTGGGGAGGGCGCCTCGAGACTGCCTTCTCCGCGCGCGAGCAGCGTCCCGGTCGCTGCGACGGCAATCATCAAGGAGATCAGCACGGCCGTATGCCAGCGCGGCGCGAGCGGCTCGACCGGTTGCTCCGCACGCTCGAGGCGGTCGATGGACACGGCTGGCAGAGTCCTTGCTCGGTGTGGGATGCGCCGCCGCTGGCTGCGCGTCACCGACAACCGAACGGAGAACTCCCATGATGACCGAAGCTATGACTGCTGGCACGCCCGTCCTCGCGGCGGGTTGGTCGCTCCTCTACTTGCTCCTCGGAGGCGGAATGGGCGGCGCGATCCTGCTCTTCATCGGCCTCAAGGCGATCGGCAAGTGACCTCGATCAATCGGTGGTGACACCGATCGAGAAGGTCTGGTCCTGGCCGTTCTGCGTGAGGACGGCGAAGCCTCCGACGCCCATCGACTCGGCGCTCATCTTGGTGATGGTCAGCTGCACCGTCGATCCAGGAGCTCCGGTGGCGGCGCTGAGGGTCAGCGACAGGACGCTGGGCTGCCCCGTGAATTCGTTGAGGTCGATGGCCTGCAACTGCATCGACGTGACGTCGGCCGATCCCATGAGCAAGACGGGGATCGTCACCGACGAGCCGACCGGGACGTGGACGACCGCGGTGGGTACCGGGGTGCCCGTCCCGACGAGATCGAGCGACGCGGTGTCCGGCACCTCCGGGGCTGCGTAGAAATAGTCGGGCGTGTCGGCCGGGACGCAAGGGTTGGTGCCGGCCCACGCGGCGCGGTTGGAGTAGATCTTCTGGACGTACCAGGGGAACCCGGTCGGCAGGTAGAACGCCGACTGGTCGAACTCGCACATGTGCCGTAGAGCAGGGCGGCGGGGAGGGCGAGAGCGACCAGAAAGGCGGGGAGGACGCGCACGGGTCGGGAGGATGGACGGAGGCGCTACGCGCCCCCCCGCGCACGTCGAGTCCCTTGATCCCCGTCAGCACGACCGTCCCCACGCTGGAACTTTCTATCTGGCGGCGACGACAATCTCCGACCTCTCAGACCCATACCTCACCGAAGATCGGCACCGTCCCCACGCGCGCCCCACGCGACGCGCGCGCAAGCCGATCCACGAGCCGCGGCATCTGCATCGTGGGCAGCAGCCGCGCCGGCCGATCGATCGGGCGAAAGAAGTCGTCCCAGTGCGAGAGCAGCACCGCGCCCGGCGCGAGGCGATGCCCCACACGTTCGGGAAAGTCGCGGCTCGTCGTCCAGCCCGCGACGCACATCAACAGAAGATCCACGTTCTTCACGTCGACGTTCGCGTCGATCAGCTCGGCGCTGCCCAGGTGGTAGAGCGTCCGACCGGCGACGCGGATCTCCACGCCGAAGACGGCGCCGCACTTGTAGGCCTCGGTTCGCATCGGCACGTCGCCGCAATCCGCGATCTCCCCCGGAAAGGGGACGCGCCCGAGCACCAGCCGCGAGTGCGCACTCGGGATGAAGCGTAGCGAGAACGGCCCCACCTCTCGCTCCACCGGCTCGCTCCCGGCGTCTCTCTCGACGACCTGCACGCGGTCCGGCTCGACGCCCTGCGCGAGGCACAGCGCGGCCGCCGATCGCGAGCCGAAGACACGCGCCCCCGTCGTCCGGGCGATCCGCGGGACGTCGAGGGCGTGATCGAAGTGCGTGTGCCCGACGACGACGGCGTCCGCGCGCGGTATGCAACGGCGGATTGCGTCGCGGTCCGGGTGGAGCGGCGCCACGACGCATCGCGCGAGGGAGGCGCGCGTCACGTACGGATCGAGGAGGAGCGTGTGCCCGTCGTGCTCGATCACGAACCCGGCAGTGCCGAGCCACTGGACACGCACGGTGTCCCGTCCGGCTTCGCGGCCGAGCGCGTCGGGCTTCCAGGCGAGATCTTCGGGCCGCATGGCACGCCCATCTTGGCACGCCCGCTATCCCCCGTCCTTCATGCACGAGGCCAGCTCGGCCAGCGTGGCCTCGGCGTTACCGAGACCGTCGCCGTCGGCGAACCGACGCGAGAGGCGCATGTCGGGCGTCAGCTTCCACGCGCCGTGCGTCTTCTTGATGAGAGCCGTGATCTTCACCGGATCGAGCGGCGTGTCCTCACGGAGATGCAGCGTGACGACGCGCGCGTTCGCCTCGCAGCCGAGGGCCCGCAGCCTCCGCAGCTCCGTCTTCAGGGCCATGAGCTTCACGAGGCGTCGCGCCTCCTCGGGCGGCGGCCCGAACCGGTCTTCCATCTCGGCGGCCAGATCCGACACCTGCGCCTCGTCCGGCGCGCTCGCCAGCCGCTTGTAGAGCGAGAGGCGCACGCCGACGTCCGTCACGTAGTCCTCGGGGAGCAGGGCCTCCACGTCGAAGCTGAGCTCCGGATCGACGTCGTGGGCGACCTCCTCGCCCTTCATCTCGTGCACGGCGTCCTCGAGCATGCGGCAGAAGAGATCGAACCCCACGCTGGCGACGTTGCCCGACTGCTCACCACCGAGGAGGTCTCCCGCGCCGCGCATCTCCAGATCCAGCGACGCGATCTGGAAGCCGCTCCCGAGCTCGGTGTGGCGCTCCAGCGCCTCGATGCGCGAGCGCGACTCGTCGGTCATCGCGTTGGTCTCCGGCACGACGAGATAGCAGTACGCGCGCTCCTTGCTGCGCCCGACACGCCCGCGGAGCTGGTAGAGCTGCGCCAGGCCGAAGAGGTCGGCGCGGTCGATGACCATGGTGTTGGCGCGCGGGATGTCGAGGCCGCTTTCGATGATGGCCGTCGACACCAGCACGTCGTAGCGCCCGTCGACGAAGTCGAGCATCGTCTCCTCCAGCGCCGCCTCGTTCATCTGCCCGTGAGCCACCGCGATGCGCGCCTGGGGCACGAGCTCTTGCAGGCGCTGCGCCTTCTCGTAGAGCTTGTCGACGCGGTTGTAGACGTAGAAGCACTGCCCGCCGCGCGCGAGCTCGCGCTGCACCGCCTCGCGGACCACGTGGTCGTCCCAGCGGGTCACGATGGTGCGGACCGCGCGGCGATCGACCGGCGCGGTGGTGATGAGGGAGAGGTCGCGCATCCCGGTGACGGCCATCTGGAGGGTGCGCGGGATGGGCGTCGCCGTCAGGGTCAGCACGTCGACCTGGGCGCGGAGCTGCTTGATGCGCTCCTTGTGGGCCACGCCGAAGCGCTGCTCCTCGTCGACGACGAGGAGCCCCAGGTGCTTGAAGTGCACGTCCTTCGAGAGGAGGCGATGCGTGCCGATGACGACGTCGACCTTGCCCTCTTTGAGGCCCGAGACCGAGTCCTCCATCTCCTTCTTGCTCTGGAATCGCGACAGCGCGCGGATGGTCACGGGATACCCCGTCATGCGCGCCTCGAACGTGCGGAAGTGTTGCTGCGCGAGCACGGTAGTGGGGCACAGGAGGGCGACCTGCTTGCCGGCCATGGCGACGCGGAAGGCGGCGCGGAGGGCGACTTCGGTCTTGCCGAAGCCGACGTCGCCGCACACGAGGCGATCCATGGGTTGTGTCGACTCGAGGTCCTTGTTCACCTCGTCGATGGCGCGCGCCTGGTCGTGTGTCTCGTCGAACGGGAACGTCGCCTCGAAGGCGCGGTAGTCGTCGTCCGCCGGAGGGATGGCCTCGCCGGGGAGGGCCTGACGCTCGGCATAGAGGCGCAGGAGCTCGTCGGCCATCTTGCGCACCTCGCGCGCGACGCGGGCCTTCGTACGCGCGAACGTCGAGCCGCCGAGGCGATCGACCTTGGGCGCGGCGTGCTCGCCGCCGACGTACTTCTCGAGCTGGTTGAGCCGCCAGACCGGGAGGTACAGCTTGTCGCCGCCCGCGTACTCGATGGCGATGAGGTCGACCGTGAGGCTCCCGACGGTCTTGTGCACCAGGCCTTGGTAGCGGCCGATGCCATGCTCGGCGTGCACGACGAAGTCGCCGGGCACGAGGCTCCGCAGGTCTTCGAGGAACGGGCGCGTCGTATCGACCGAGCGCGCGCGGTCGCGACGGCGGTGCACGCGCGAGCCGAAGATCTCCTCCTCGGTGACGAGGACGAGGCCATCGGCCGGGAGGACGACACCGTGCGCGAGCGGCCCCACCACCACCTGCACGTCCTCGACGTTCTCCTCGAGCCACGCCGGATCGAACGCCGCGAGGCGCGCCTTGCAGCCGACCCCCTGGTGGCGGAGGAGGGTCACGAGGCGCTCGGCCTGCGTGTGCGCGCGCGCCGTCACGAAGACCCGCAGCCCGTGATCGCGCCAGTGGACGATGCGCCTCACGAGCGGCGCAAGCGTTGCGTTCTTCCCCTTCGAGGCGCGGGCGGTCTTCACCGCGCGCGTCAGGTCGTCGTGGTCCCGCGACGCAAGGTCCAGCGGCTCGCGAGCGACCTCGAAAGCGCCGAGGCCCCCGTCCGCCTCGCCCGCGACGGGGATCCTGTGCAGCGGGACGGCGACGCGCCCGGAGATCGCCTCCGCGATGGTGGCCTCGTCGAGGTAGAACGCCTCCGGCAGGAACGTCGGCGCCGAGCGCTCCTTCTCCGCCGCGTCGCTCGCCGCTCGCGTCAGCTCGTCGCGCACGGCGCGCGTGATCGACGGCGGATCGTCGAGGACCACCACCGCGTCGGCCGGGACGTACGCGAGCAGCGGGTCGAGCTCGTCGTAGTACGCGGGCAGGTACCCCTCGGCGCCGAAGAACGCGCGCCCGTGCACGACGTCGTCGACGAGGGCGCGGGTCTTCGTCGTGGGCCAGTCCATCATCTCCGCGAGCTGCGTGACGCGCCCGCGGGCCCGCGCGGCGGTGCGTCCGTCGAGGATGGCTTCTCGCACCGGGGGGAGCCAGAGCTCCTTCACCTCCGGGGCGTCCTTCTTCGTGGTCTGGTCGACAGGGTCGAACGCCTTCATCGCGAGCACGAGCTCCCCGTAGAGCTCGACGCGAACCGGCGTCTCGCTCGAGGGAGGCCACAGGTCGAGGAGCGCGCCGCGCACGGCGAAGCTCCCCGGGTCCTCGACGACGGGGACGCGGAGGTACCCGGCCTCCGAGAGCGAGCGGAGGAGCGCGTCGCGGTCGATCTCCGACTCGGCGACGATGCGGTCGGCGCGCCGGGCGAGCTCTTTCCGCGGGACGACCTTGCGCGCGAGGGCGGCGGCCGGCACGACGAGGATGCTCCACGGTTGCTCGTGGGCCAGGTGGTGCAGCGTCGCCATGCGGCTCATCGCAGCGCGCCGATCGGGGTTCACGTCGGCGTAGGGAGAGACCTCGCTCGCTGCGAAGAGGAGGACCTCGCCCTCGCCGGTGTCCTCCGCGTCGTCGTCGAGCGCACCGCGGACGAGGAAGCCGACGTCCTCGGCCGAGCGGCGCGCGGTGTCGAGGTCGGCCGTGATGAGCACGACGCGGCGCCCCGTCCGGGCGATCGCCGCCGCCACCGCCGCGCCGCCGCAGCCGCGCACCCCGGCCACATCGACGCGACCCGCGCGGAGCGCCTGGACGCGCGCCGCCACTTCCCGCACGCGCACCGCGACGATCCCCTCGGGTGGGAGCAGCGGAGGCAGCGGCTCGAGCTCTTCCGCGGATGCCGCGCGCGCCAGCGCATCGGCGGTGAGGCCGGTTTGCTCGTGCAAGGTCGAGGTGAGCGACGGAGAGCTCGGCATCGGGGACGTGGCCCAGCGCTTCGTAGAGCGGGGACCACGGGCGCGCAAGCGCACGAGAGGGCGAGCGCGCAGGTCGCCACTTCCGAGTCAGTCGCCGTGCAGGCCGCCGTCCTGTCCGTCGACCTGCGACGCGTAGCAAGGCGCGTCGGCCGTGACGAGGCACATGAAGAGGTCCGTCTCGACTTTCCCCTGCGCCGCCGACATGCACTCGATGGCTCCGGCGGGGTCGGTGCCGTTCAGGCACGTTGTCGTGAAGCTCGAGCAGGTGTCGTCGGCGGCGCACGCTTCCAGGTTGATCTCGCAGCTCGAGTGCATGTGCGCGAGGCAGGCGGCGGCGACCGGAGAGTCGGCCACGATGGGCGTCGGGGACGAGCCTCCCTGGGAGCCACCGCAGCCGACGAGGGCCCCGCACATCAGCGTGCCGGCGAAGAGCGTGAGAAGCGAAGCGAGGGAGGCGCTGGTCATGATGCCCTGACAGGAGCAAGCGGTGAGCCAGCGATGGAGACACGGGTTCCCTGCGCGCGTTCCAGCGCTGCAACCCGGGGCGGGCACACGGTGGCTCAGGGGGGGGGACCTCCGCGTCGGAGCCCCGAACGGGTGACAGGGGCCGGCCCTACTCCGTCCACTCCTCCGCGGTCATGGCGAACACCAGGTGGTCCTCCCAGGCGCCCGCGATGCACAGGTACCGCTGGGCCATGCCCTCGCGGCGATAGCCGACCTTGTCCAGCACGCGCTGGCTGCTCGCGTTGCGCGGCATGACCGCCGCCTGGACCCGGTGCAGCCCGGCGGCACGGAACGCGAACATCGTCGTCGCGCGCACGGCCTCCGTCATCAGGCCGAGCCCCTGGTGGGCGTTGTCGATCCAGTACCCCAGGTACGCGTTCTGGAAGGCGCCGAGCAGGACGCCTCCGAGCGCGACGCGGCCGATGATCCGGTCCTCGTTCCCGCGCGGGGTGACCATCAGGACGAACGACTGCCCTCGCTTCCACTCACGGCGGTTACGCAGGATCGTTCGCGACACCGAGGCCAGCGACGACGGATCCTCCCCCGGGACCGGGGCGACGCTCCACGGGCGCAGGTGCTCGTAGTTGGTGCGCATCGCGCGGCGAAGCTCGGCCACGTCGGTCGTCCGCGGAGGGCGGAGGACCAGCCGCTCCGTCACGACGTGGGTCGCGATGGGCGGAGCCTCCCAGGAAGCGCGCGCGTTCAAGCGGGACTGGGTCATAGCAGCTGCACGGGGTCGACGTCGATCGACGCGCGCACCCCCCGCGGCAGCGAGGCGCGGGCCTCCTCCACGGCGGCGAGGACGACGCGGAGCGGAGCGCGGTCGACGGACCGCAGCATGACGCGGAAACGGAAGCGGTTGCGCACGCGAGCGATGGGCGCCGGCGCAGGGCCCTGGACGCGGACGACCCCCGTTCGCACCGGCTCGCAGGCCAGCGCGACGCGAGCCAGGGCGTCGCAGGCGTCGCGCGCTTCTCCCTCGTCGACGGCGTCGACACGGACGAGCGCTGCGCGGGTCAGGGGCGGGTAGCCGAGCTCGCGGCGGTCGCGGAGCTCCTGGACGAGAAAGCCATCGACGTCGTGCTTGGCGCCGAAGGCAATGGCCGGGTGGTCCGGGTCCCACGTCTGGACGAGGACGCGTCCCGGCGCGTCCCCACGCCCCGCGCGCCCGGCGACCTGGACGAGGAGCTGGAAGGCGCGCTCGCTGGCGCGAAAGTCGGGGATGCTGAGCGCCGCGTCGGCGTTGACGACGCCGACGAGCGTCACGCTGGGGAGATCGTGCCCCTTGGTGACCATCTGCGTGCCGACGAGGATGTCGATCTCCCGCGCGCGCATCCGTCCGAGGATGGTCTCGACCTTCTTGCCGCGGGCGACGTCGCGGTCGAGCCTCGCGACGCGCGCTCCCGGGAAGGCGGCGACGAGCGTCTCCTCCAGCTTCTCGGTGCCGACCCCCTCCAGCGTGAGCGCCTCGGCGCCGCACTTGGAGCATCGCGACGCCAGGGCGGCCTCGAAGTCGCAGTAGTGGCAGCGGACGACGAGCGCCCGCTTGTGGAACGTGAGGGCGACCGAGCACGACTGGCAGGTGGCGAGCTGGCCGCACGCCTCGCAGCGCACGCTCGGCGCGAAGCCCCGCCGGTTGAGGAAGAGGATCGCCTGCTCCTTGGCCCGGAGAGTCTCCTCCAGCGCGCGGTAGAGCGGCATGCTGATGCGCTTGTCGCCGGTCGGCCCAGGCCCGATGCGCCGGAGATCGACGATGTCGACCCGCGGCATCGGCTGGGCGCGGGCTCGCTCGGTGAGGCGCAGCTTGGTCACCCGCCCCGTGCGCACGAGCTGCTCGCTCTCCAGCGAAGGGGTCGCGCTCCCCAGCACGCAGACGCCGCCGAGGCGATGCGCCCGCCAGATGGCCATGTCGCGCGCGTGGTAACGGACGCCCTCTTCCTGCTTGAAGCTGGGATCGTGCTCCTCGTCGACGACGACGAGCCCGAGCGCGCGCACGGGAGCGAAGAGAGCGCTGCGCGCGCCGATGGCGACGTCGACCTCCCCGTCGTGCAGGCGCTTCCACATGCCGTGGCGCTCGCGCGGCGTGAGCCCCGAGTGGAGCACCGCGACGTCGTCCCCGAAGCGGGCGCGGAAGCGGGCGACGAGCTGCGGCGTCAGCGCGATCTCGGGGACGAGGACGATGGAGCCACGCTGCGCCGCGCGCGCGGCCGCGATGACGCGCAGGTACACCTCGGTCTTGCCGCTGCCGGTCACGCCGTGCAGGAGGAACGTCTCGGCGCGGGGTTCGCCGAGGGCCCCGGCAATGGCCTCGATGGCGGCGTTCTGGGCAGCCGTCGCGTCGTGCGGGACGTCGCGCGTGGTCGGCTCTCCGAAGAGTGACTCGCGCGGCGCCTCGCGCTCTTCCACCGTCACGAGCCCCGCCTCGGCTAGCCGCTTCACCGCCGCGCGCGCCGCCTTCCAGCGCTCCTCGAGCTTCGCGATCGGCTCGGCCCCCACGGCCCGCACGTGCGCCAGGAGCGCCGCCGCCTGCCCACGGAGCGCCCCCGCCTCCTCCACGCGCGAGGTCGGCACCACCCACTGGATCCGTCGCGCTCCCACGCCGCGCGCCTCACCGAAGAGCGAAGGCTCCTCGACCTCGCGCGCCGTGTCGCGATCGACCGGCGGAAGCGCGAGCCGGACGGCCTCGCCGATGGGTGCGAAGTAGTACGTCGCGAGATCCCGCAGGAACGCGAGCAGGTCCTCCGGGAGCGCGGGCTCCTCGTCCACGGCGTGGGCGATGGCCTTCGCGTTCTTGGGCGCCTCGCCCTCGCGCACCGCCAGCACGACGCCCACCAGACGACGCCCGCCGAAGGGGCACACCACCCGCGCTCCGGGCCGTACGCGCGACGCGTGCGCCGCCGGCACCACGTACGTGAACGCGCGCGCGATGGGCACCGGCAGCGCGACGTCGGCGAGGAGCACGGGGGGAGTCTTAGCTCGCCTTCACGACCTCGTTCCACCTCGTGGAATCGCGACTCGACCCGGTCCGACCCTCGCTCCACCTCGTGAAATCGTGATTCGACCCGGTCCGACCCTCGCTCCACCTCGTGGAATCGTGATTCGACCCGGTCCGACCGTCGTTCCACCTCGTGGAATCGTGATTCGACCCGGTCCGACCGTCGTTCCACCTCGTGAAATCGCGATTCGACCCGGTCCAACCGTCGTTCGACCTGATCCGACCGCGATTCGACCCGGTCCAACCGTCGTTCGACCTGATCCGACCGCGATTCGACCCGGTCCGATCGTCGTTCGACCTCGAGGAACCGCTATTCGACCCGGTCCGACCGCGATCCCCTTTCGTGCGACCGCGGCCACGCGCCACCCGACGGCCCTTCCCCTTCGTGGAACTCTGGTCACGCGTCCTCTCATCGCGTTCCCACATCGCCCGACCTCCGTCACGTCTTCTCCGACGGCCCTTCCAGGCGAGAGGAGCCCGCGCGCGACCCCACAGGTTCTCGCCGTCTCGCCCAAAGAGCCCGCCGTCGTCGGATCGGAGCGCAGCGACCGAGGGCGGCGAGGACTGTCCGAAGGCGACGGACGCCTCCTGGCGGCCGTCGCCAAGTCTCCGCAGCCGCCCTCGGGCGCGAGCACCG
>Ga0182030_10009615_pt1 | contig 19781 bp, 20 predicted proteins | sample 812S3MmetaG_FD_121299 | JGI IMG/M metagenome (GOLD analysis project Ga0182030, IMG submission 121299) | Permafrost microbial communities from Stordalen Mire, Sweden - 812S3M metaG (Illumina Assembly) | ecosystem: Environmental > Terrestrial > Soil > Wetlands > Permafrost | place: Sweden... | reverse complement strand
ATTGCTACGGATAACAGGGCTTTGAATATGTAATTTATTAGTGCCATACAAGCACTTCTCCGCAGAGTCTCCCTTCCGAAGGTTGGGGACTCTGCGTTAAGGTAGACTGTTAACACGCAGAGTCCCCATTCCGCAGAGCCGGAAAGGGAGACTCTGCGAAGAAAGAATATAAATTTAGGCTCGTTATTCTTCTACCTTCAATCGCTGCCATTTATCGTACCAGCGGTCAACCTTTTTGTCGTTCACTTTTGTTATTACCCATTTATTTTTCGGGCTGCTAAGCTGGTAACTGATAACTCCGGTTCCTGAAAGGTTAAACTGATTTTTCAGGTTCAAACCTGCATTATCTGCAATCAGTTTGTTTAGTGTTTTTTCATCGGGCGCACTTGCGCTGTTGGCTACCATCATCAGGCCAATGTCTTTATCGGAATAAGTAAAGATGCTTAGTTGCAAGGCAGAAGAGTAGAAGGCTTTCCAGCTTCCTTTTTCAACTACAGGTTTGTATTGTGGAGGTATTACTACCGCTTGGTTTGCACAGGCAAAATTGCGGTAAACACCGGTGTTGTTCCATTTGGGCATTTTCCCTTTTCCGCATAGCCTGAAGCAACTATCGGCGTGCATTACTTTATCATTTAGTATTAAGATGGTTGGGTGGGCAGCCAGCTGAGATAATTTACCCCGTTGAACACCACCTGCGCTTAAAACATAGTTCGTTCCGCCGGTATAAATTTCAGGTGAGCCTTTTCGGCCGTGGCCTAACTTCGCAAAATAGCTTGTGTTTTTATTGAGTAATAATTTGGTTAATCCATCATTCAAATTGTAATTCAACAATAAGGTAATTAGACCATGTTGCCTTTCGCGGATAGGATAGGCAGCGTTGGTTTTACGGTTAACCAATACCCTAAGTATAGAGCTTATCGGGTCCCAATCAAATGAAGTATTAGATGCCCGCCACATTTGCCTTCTGTAAGGTGGATACCTGCTGAGGTTAATGCTGCTGAGCGAATATTCGTACACCAACTCATTTAGTAATTTATTAACGGCATGTTTTACGGTATCGGAATGAGCAAAAGAAAAAAGTGTGTTCATGGCCTGGAAAGAATACCCGGCATAAGGATTAGAGTTAAATTCATAAAAACCACCACGGAATTTTTCGTCCAGATGATTGAGCATCCACTGTTCAATTCCATTTTTTTTATTGTCGAAAGCAAACGAGGTGTCGCCATGCTCGTGCAGCCACTGGTTTTTGAGGTAACGCGATACTTCGCCCATTAAAATATGGTTTTCCGTTTCACGTAATAATCTGCCGGTGCCGGGCATAATGGTATTGGGTTTCGCCCCGCTGTTTCCAATCAAAACATTTACAACGTGGTCGCGGGTTTCAGGATATAGTAATTCGGGTTTATCTCCAAAAAGGTACAGCAGGCTGCACCAGCTTATTTCGCTGAAATCATAATCGCCGCTTTTATGAAAAATACCGGTGCTTCCATGGCCGGCCCAGGGTTTAAGTTTTATAATGCTGGCATTTACCTGCTCAACCTCGCGTCCCTGCGCCAGTTTGGCTAAAAGTATTCGCACAAAATCCCGGTCTACAATTTCGTGCTTTTCGGGTATGGGCATACGGCTGTAAAACTCAATAATGCTGTCATTTTTATTGTATTTCGTTACCGCCGCCGGGATTGATGCACTGTAATCATAAACAGCTGCATTGGTTGTTATAGCACTTTTAAAATGCCGGGTTAATTTATTAGGCCCAAAATAATAGGTGCATGACGACATGCCGCTTAGTACAAAAACGCATACTAAAAATTTCAAGGCAAAATTATCAGGCATCTTCATCACATTTTGCATGGAAGGTTATTTATTGTTGGTTGAGCGAATGCCATGGTCAATTTCATATCGCAGGCCAAATTGAATAAACATACCGATGGCATAAGGCCTGCTCTTTTTCACCGCTCGTTTAAAATAATAATCCTTATTACCGATGCAGGTGGCGCTGCATACATTTTGCGGGGTAAGATATTTTTCAGATACCGGCACTAAGCTGTATTGCCGCAATCCTTTGTAAGCCAGGGTAACACTATTGCTATATGCAGTGTCATTAACAATTCCCATTCGCAAAGCAGCTTCTATGCCATAGGCAAACATGGCGGTGCATGAGCTTTCAATAAAATTTTCAGGGTCTTTGTTTCTTACCGGTAACTGGTACCAGTGCCCGGTTTTTTTATCCTGCAATTGGGGCAGGTGTTGAATCATTTCTTTCAGGTAGCCTGCCAGCTCTTTCCAGTAAGGGTCGCTTTTGGGTATAGTTTCAAGGGCATCTGAAAGGGTTACTATAATCCAACCATTTCCGCGGCCCCACATTTCCGCACTTCGTCCTGTAACTTTATCCGGCCAATGTCTTTGGCTGAAAATGGTTACATGGTTTTTGTTATCGCCATCCCAGCCATGGTACCAGAGGCCATAATCTTTATCCAGCAGTTTTTCTCTATGTAAACGAATTTGTTTAACCAGTTCATCCAGGTATTTTTTATCGCCGGTGGCCTGGTACATACCCAGCAAAAACTGGCCTATCATAAAAATGGTATCGTCCCAGTACTCGGTGAACAAGGCGATATGCGAAACGCCACCTTCCTTTGTGCGCCGTATTTTCAGATATCCGGCGTAAATTTTATCGGCGCGTTTTTTGTATTTTTCATCTTTGGTTACCCGGTATAAAAATGCCAGGCCAAGGCCTGAAGCTACATCGTTGGGCGTGTGTCCGTTGGCAACAATGCGGGTGTTATCCATGGCGGTTTTAATGTAACTGAGGTAAACATCTTTTTGCGCTGATGCGTTCAGGTCGTACTCTTTTACAAAGGTGTTCAGCAACGCAGCATCAGTCCACAGCCACATATATTTTTTAGCGGGCAGGTAAGATTGACGGGCATAATTATCTAAAGTATCTACCCAGGTTTGACTAAAGCCGGGCAATGCAAACAAGCAAAAAGCGAATGGTAGATATGGCATGAAGGTTCTTAGCATTTATCTGCATCTGGTTAATTATAATTACTTTTCACGCAGGTGCATTACAATGATAAGGATATTGAAAAGAAGGATAAAGGTTTATGCGAATCATTTTTACAGCGATACTATTAGCATTAGGAAATTATGGGGCCTATGCCCGTCCGCCACAGGACTCAACCATCCATGCGCCTGCTATGGTATTGGTTGAAGGTGGTACTTTTAAAATGGGTAGTGCAAACGGATTGAAAAATGAACAACCGGTTCATTCCATTACTTTAAAAAGCTTTTACATAGGGCAATATGAGGTAACCCAAACTTTTTGGCAGCAGGTGATGGGCAATCAACCTGCTCATTTTGCCGGTTGTAGCAGCTGTCCGGTTGAGGATGTTACTCCTGAACAGATCCGGATATTTATATCCAAACTCAATCAACTAACCGGTAAGCATTACCGCTTGCCCACCGAAGCAGAGTGGGAATATGCTGCTTTAGGTGGAAATAAAAGCAAGGGTTACAAATACAGCGGAAGTAACAGTACGGACGAAGTGGCCTGGTTTAAAGATAACTCGGAAAGCAAAACCCATCCGGTGGGGCAGAAGAAACCCAACGAACTGGGCATTTATGATATGAGCGGAAACGTATGGGAATTGTGTGCCGATTGGTTTGATAATAAATACTATAAAAAAAGCACCGCATCAAATCCGCTAAACAATAAAAAAGCTACTCACCGGGTTATGCGTGGCGGCTCGTGGCGAAGCCCGAAAGAGCGCTGCTATTCAAAAGCACGTAACCGGAACATCAGCGACCATCACAAACAAAACGGCGGTTTCCGACTGGCGCTGGACGAATGACCAGTGAACCGGTAATGATGTTATTTCTAACAATGAAGCCAATATTTTCATCCGTTTTGCGTATAGGTTTTTCACGGTTCAGAGAATTTTTCTATCATTGAAAACGTAATTTAACCTATAACCCCCAATATGCTATGAGTAAAACCGTAACTGAAGAGAACATATTGACCCGTTTTTTAGTGCCTGTTTTTTTGGTTTTTGTTTGCCCTCCGTTTGCTATGCTGATGTGGCATGTAAATGTTAACCTGGATGGCTCGTTTGCAAAATTATATAATGAGTTGGTTGCAAATGGCTTGTTAAGTGTAATTACCAACGTTTGGTGGGCGCATTTTTTTGGTTCGGCCGTGGCCTGGAAAATGATAGGCATTTTTGCGGGCTTACAATTGCTGTTGATGCGCATTTTACCTGGCAAAAAATTTACCGGAACAATTACCCCCATGGGTAACCTGCCTGTGTATAAGGATAACGGCCTGGCTTCGTACATCATCACCTTTGCTTTGTTTTTTGGCTGTTCGCTGGGCTTAGGTTGGTTTGAACCATCCATTGTATACGACAACTTTGGCGATATTTTGGGAGCTTTAAATTTTACTGCACTTGGTTTTTGCCTGCTGCTTTACTTTAAAGGCAGATTCGCCCCCTCCTCAACCGATAATGGCTCAACCGGTAATTTTCTGTTCGATTATTATTGGGGCACAGAATTGTATCCGCGCATTTTAGGCTGGGATGTAAAGCAATTTACCAATTGCCGTTTTGGTATGACCGGTTGGGCTATTGCGGTTACTTCATTTGCTTTTGCACAGGCGCATATTTATGGTAAAGCGGACTGGTCTATCATTATTTCCGCAGCGCTGATTGTTATTTACCTGTTTAAATTTTTTATCTGGGAGTCGGGCTATATGCGCTCTATGGATATTATTGTTGACCGTGCAGGCTTTTACATTTGCTGGGGATGTTTGGTTTGGGTACCTGCCGTTTACACCAGCCCGGTTATGTTTATGGTGAAGCATCCGGTGGGCTTACCTTTGTGGGCAGCTGCCTTGATTTTTGCCGGTGGCCTGGGTTCCATATTTCTCAATTACTGGGCCGACAGGCAAAGGCAGGTGGTGCGTTCCACCAACGGGAAAACTACAATCTGGGGCGAAGAGCCGGTATTGATACACGCCCATTATACAACTGAAACCGGTGAGAAAAAGAAGAACCTTTTGCTGGCATCTGGTTTTTGGGGCATTAGTAGTCACTTTCACTATGTGCCCGAAATTATGTCCGCCTTTTTTTGGAGTTGCGCTACGGGATTCTCGTTTTTCGCGCCTTTCTTCTATGTTATTTTTCTTACCATATTGTTAACCCACCGGGCTTTCCGGGATGAAGCTAAATGCAGCAAAAAATACGGTGAGTATTGGGAAGAATACCGGGAGTTGGTTCCTTATAAGATTATACCGGGGGTGATTTGATATAAATCCAACTGAAATTATTTTTTCCAATTGGCTATTTGCAAACCATTAACTCTTTTAAAATGATCTGTGTTATTGGTAATCAATTGCATTTGATTTGCTATGGCAATACCTGCAATTAACGTGTCCGTATGACCTATTTCCGCTCCTTTTTTTCTCAATTTGGCTTGAATCGTTGCTGAAACTCTTACTGTCCTCAGCGTTAAAGGAATCACATTATTGAACTCCACAAATTTTTCAAATTTCGCTAATTGCTTTTTGGCATCCTTATACAAAAGGCCATTCAGTATTTCGTAATAAGTAATTATACTCAGGTTGATAATGCCAAATTCCTTCAAATGTTCCTCGAATCTGGCAATTACCTTTGGATTACCTCTCAAAAATTCCGATAGAATATCGGTATCTACCATTGAAAGTTTCATAAATCAAAATCTCTGTCAAAAAGCTTCGTTCTTGTTTTTATTGTTTCATTTATGAAACCAGAGTAAGAATTGCCATCCATATCAGCAAATGCCCCTCCGAAGGAAAGGATTTTTTTTCGCTGTGATTCGGTGTTCTTTGCCTTTGGTGTTAGCGAGTGAACAAATTGATATAGCTCTTCCAACCTATCGGCAGGAACATCTTTCATTTCTTTTAATATGGAATTACGGTTAAACATTACTGTAACGGATTTATTTCAAAGATAATGAAAACCCGGTTCATTATTTTGGTATGTCATGGAAGAATTGTGTATTTATCCGGGGCCTGAGAGAGTCATAGATTTGCCAACTTTTAAAAAGTTGCCAAATCTGGATGCTTAGGCTAAATTTACCTTCCTATGTCTAACACTGCTACAGCCCCAAACCCGGTAAACAGTTTACCGCCCTCCCCCAAAAAAGCACACTGGTTTTTTGGTAATGTCTGGTACCTGCTTAAAGGGCCTATTGATTATTTGAAGGAATGTTCTGAGCAGTTTAACGGTATATTCAGGCTTACTTCGCGTTTTCTTAAAATGGTGGTTGTTACCGAGCCCGAATATGTAAAGCATATTATGCAGGATAATAACAGGAACTATACCAAGTGGTTTAAGAATGACGTGCTGGAGTTGATACTGGGCCATGGCTTGCTGACCAGCGAAGGGGATTTCTGGCGTAAGCAAAGGCGGCTTGCACAGCCTGCTTTTCATAAAGAGCGCCTTGCCAGGATGGTGGATACCATGGTAAACTGCACCCAAAAGCAAATAGAAAAATTAGAACAGTTGCCCGGTAAAAAGAACCTGGATATTAGTAAAGAAATGATGGAGCTTACTTTGAACATTGTTGCCGAGGCTATGTTCAGCAGTGAAGTAAAGGGAGCAATTGATGTGGTAAGCCACGAAATTGAAGAGGTAAGTGTTATGGCTACTGCACGGTTTAATAATCCACTCAGATTGCCTATCCGGTACCCTACCCCTGCCAATTTGCGCGAAAGAAAATCAATTAAAAACTTAGATGATGTATTGAACCCTATCATCAGGGAGAGGCGGAAAAGCACTGAGCATTTTGACGACTTATTAGCCATGCTAATGGAAGCCAAGGATGAAGACACAGGCGAGCAGATGAATGACCGGCAGCTGCGGGATGAAACCATGACCATATTTTTAGCCGGACATGAAACCACCGCACTGGCCCTTAGCTGGCTCTGGTATTTGCTGGATAATAACCCGGTGCCGGCGCAAAAGCTTTATGATGAAATTGACGCGGTAACACAGGGACGCACACCTACACTTGAGGATTTGCAACGCATGCCATATACCCGCATGGTTATGGACGAATCGTTGCGGCTTTACCCGCCTGCGTGGCTGATTATGCGCGAGAACATAGAGGACGATGAGGTCGGCGGCTACCGGATTGTAAAGGGCACTACGGTGCTTATACCTGTATATACCATCCACCACGACCCCCGTTTATGGGATGAGCCTGAGGCTTTTAGGCCGGAGAGATTTAGTAAAGAGAACGCAAAAAGCCATCACCGGTTTGCTTATTTCCCTTTTGGTGGAGGCCCCAGGCAATGTATTGGCAACAATTTTGCCTTAATGGAAATGCAGCTGATTATTGTAATGATGTTACAGAAATTCAGGTTTAAAGTAAGTGCCGGGTTTATGCCTGAAATGCACCCCATGGTTACTTTACGGATGAAAAACGGGATGAGAATGGATATTGAAAGACGCACATAGAAGCTGTTTAAAATTAAAGAAAAGAAATACCGGTTAACACAAAGCACACAAAGTTCAATACAAAGAACACCAAAAAATGTACTCTTTTGTGGCCTTTGTATTGGCATTTTCCTTTGTGCTCTTTGTGTTAAATTGCGTTTGGATTTAGTTTTAAACAGCTTCTTAGCACCGGAGGCAAATTTGACAACTTTCAAAAGTTGCCAAATCTTAATCCGTAATCTTAACGATTTCTTTAATCTGGTTTGATAAAAATTTCCTTTATTGCATATGTGTTTTAGTGCATGAAAAAGAAATTATTGCTTACCGGTGCTTCCGGATTTTTAGGGTATCATATATTAAGGGTGTTTGCCCGTGATTGGGAGATATATGGCATTGGCAACGCTAAAACTTTTGATTTTGCCGGCGCCACTGCTATTAAATGCGATATTACCAACTACATTGAACTGGGCAATTTTATGGATGATATTGAGCCTGATGCGGTTATTCATACTGCTGCCATTGCAGATGCCAATTTTTGTCAGCAAAATCCTGATTTGTCGTATAGTGTGAATGTAGATGCAAGTAAGAACCTGGCCGGTATTTGCTGCGATTTTCAGATACCTTTTGTTTTTACCTCAACCGACCTGGTGTTTGACGGCAAAAAAGGTATGTATCAGGAGGAAGATGAAAAAAGCCCGGTAAGTGTTTACGGGGAGCAAAAAGCGAAAGCCGAAGATGAGATATTGAAAATATATCCCGAATCAACCGTGTTCCGGTTGCCCATTATGTTCGGTTACCCCCAGGCAAGCACAGGTAACTATTTGCATAATTTTTTGAACCAGGTTAACAACCGGCAGGTGGCTAATTTGTTTAATGATGAGTACCGGAGCGTTTGCGGAGCAAAAAGTATAAGCGAAGGAATATTGCAGCTGTTGGGGAAAAGTTCGGGCGTGGTGCACCTGGCAGGGAAAGAAAGGCTATCGAGATATGATTTTGGGATGAAGGCGGTGGCTGCTTTTGGTTTAGACCCTGCTTTTGTAAAGGAAAGCAGCCAAAAGGAGATGAAGAGTGCGGCGCCCCGCCCTGCAGATGTTTCTTTAAATATAAATAAAGCTATAAATTTAGGGTTCCTCCCATTGAGCGTTCATGAAGAACTGGAGCAGATTGTAAACGGAAAATATTTTTAAGTGAAACGGTTATTACTGATTATATCCTTAATGGTTTTACGTGTGTATATGTACGCACAGGGCGAAAGCCTGCTCAAACCCGGAAGGATAGTCTTTTATAACGTTGAGAATTTTTTTGATACCATCAAAGACCCGGTGGGGCATGATGAAGAATTTTTGCCCACTTCAAAAGCGAAATGGGATACCAAAAAATACCAGGTTAAGCTTGAACATATATCTAAAGTACTGGCTGCACTTTTTGATTCTATTCAGCCAATTGCCATCGGGCTTTCGGAGATAGAGACACGGGGTGTGCTGGAAGACCTGATAGCACAACCGGCCCTGCAAAAATTTAACTTCGGTATCATCCACCACGACTCGCCCGATGAGCGGGGAATTGATGTAGCCCTGTTGTATAATAAGGATGTAATTGAAGAAGTGTTTGATGCTTTTTTAAGGGTGAAATTTTCGTTTGATACCCTCGATAAAACCCGCGATATCGTTTATTTTAAAGGCTATATGACTGAGGAATTCCCTGTTTACTTTTTTGTTAACCACTGGACCAGCCGCCGCGCCGCCAATGGCGATAGTGAAAAAAAGAGAATGACCGAGGCCATGATTCTGAAAGCAAAAATTGAAGACATTTATAAAGGCGAGCCGTTTGCACGCATTGTGGTAATGGGCGATTTGAATGACAACCCCGATGATAAAAGCCCGGAATACCTGGTATCGGGCAGATATAAATACCCGTTGAGCGAAAACCTGGTAAACCTGATGCGGCTACCACAATCGCGGCATGAATTTACTTTAAAATACCGCGACCAGAATGATGTGTTCGACCAGTTCATCGTTTCAAAAAACCTGCTTACTTCCGAGAGCCCTTATTACGTTAAAAATTCGGCTGCACATATTTTTAAGCCGCTTTGGATAATGCACGAGAGTGATAAATATGGTATGGTGCCTAACCGCACGTATGTGGGCAATTTATGGGTTGGGGGCTATTCAGATCATTTACCTGTTTATATAGATATTTGTTTTCACTGAAAAGCGCTCTGAAAGCTATCTCAGGCAGGATATTCAAAATAATTCCGCTCTGTTTCCCAAAGGCGCACTTTGAGGTCGTATTTTTCGGGTAATTTTTTGCGCAGCAGGTGATAAATAACTACCACAATATTTTCGCCGGTAGGATTTAAGTGGCTGAATTCGGCGCAATCGAGGTTTAGGTTGCGGTGGTCGAAACGTTCGGTTACTTCTTCATTAATCAGATCGTTCAATAGTTTCAAATCAATAACATATCCGGTTTCGGGGTCAATTTCACCAACCACCTTTACATCCAGCCGGTAGTTATGCCCGTGGTAATGCGGGTTTGCGCAAAGGCCGAAAACCTCTTTATTTTTTTCATCGCTCCAGTCTTTACGAAAAAGGCGGTGTGCGGCGTTAAAGGTTACTTTACGAAAAGCAGCTACTCTGTTTGACATCTTTAATTAGATTATAGGTACAAGAATTGAGATTTAAGACGGGGCAAATTTCGGAAATACAAATGAAGGGGGCGCTGATTTTTTATGATGATTATGATTAATGCCCATGAGCATTAGTAGAATATTCAAAAACCGGAAGATAATAGCTCCGCGTTTTAGTGCTTGTTGCACAACTCAATACAGGCCTCTCCCGACCGGCACTTCGTGCGGTCACCCTCTCCATTCTTCGAATAGAGAGGGCAATACAACGTTAAGGGCATATATCCCTCTCTATCGCTTGCGATGGAGGGTCGACAAGCGAAGCGATGTCGGGGAGAGGCCTGTATTAGATTTAGCTGGCTATTAACTCCCTTGCATTGGCCAATGATGCTTCACTCAGTTTATTGCCGCTCAACATTTTTGCAATTTCAATTATCCGCTCCTCTCCTTTCAGTTCTTTCATGCGGGTTTGGGTGCGGTTATCTTTGGTTTCTTTGTAAATATATAAATGCATATCGCCGGTGCGGGCAATTTGCGGAAGGTGCGTAATACAAATAAGCTGGTGGTTGCGTGATAACTTTTTCATTATTTCGCCAACCTTTAAAGCTACTTCGCCCGAGATGCCTGCGTCAATTTCATCAAAAATCATGGTTGGTAATGCATCGGCATCTGCCACTAACGATTTGATACAAAGCATAAGGCGCGATAGCTCACCACCCGAAGCAACATCTTTAATCTCGTGCGGCGCAAAGCCTTTGTTGGCCGAAAACAAAAACCGCAGGTCGGTTAGGCCGTTTTCATTCAGTTGCCTGGATTCCAGCTTGCGGATGTCCACTTTAAAAACGGCATTTTGCATACCTACTTTTGCCAGCAGCACTACCACATGGGTTTGAAAATCGCGTAATACTTTCTCGCGGGCTGCATGAAGTTGATCTGCTATGCTGCATAGTTCTTTAAACTGTTTGTCTAACTGTTTTGCCAATACTTCAATTTCAGTTGAGTTCACTTCAACCGATGAGATTTTCCCCTCCAGGTCTTTCTGTATTTTCAGTACCTCATCTAAACTGATGACATTGTGCTTCTTCTGCAAGCGGTAAATTACACTCAGGCGGGCGTTGATTAACTCCAGTTTTTCAGGGTCAAGCGAGGTAACATCCTGCACGCTTTCCAGCTCGTTGCTTATATCTTTTAACTCCTCGTAAACGCTTTGCAAACGTTCACTAAGGGCAAGAATATCTTTATTAAAACTCTTAACCGGCCTTAACCGGCTTTGTACTTCTATCAACTGTCCAAGAGCCGAAACTTCATCATTGGTTAATATCTGAATAGCGCTTTGAACGGCCACCTTTATTTCTTCCACATTAGCCAGGGTTCCCTGCTCCTTTTCCAGCTCATCCTGCTCACCAGCTTCCAGTTTAGCTTCAGCCAGTTCTTTTAACTGAAAATGCAGGTAATCCATTTCGGCTGAGGAACTTTTGGCCAATTCAGTTAATTCATTCAGCCGGGCCAAACCCTTTTTATAAACCTGGAATTTTAGCCTGTAATCCGCCAGCAGGGCTTTGTTGCGCGCCAGAACATCAATAACCTGCAACTGAAAACCCGCTTTTATCAGGTCTAAAGTTTCGTGCTGGTTGTGCAGGTTCATTAATTTTTCGCCTAATTCTTTCAAAATATTCAGCGTAACCGGAGTATCATTAACAAATGCCCTCGACTTACCCGATTGGTTAATTTCCCTTCTGACAATTGTATGGGTTTCAAAGTCCAGTTCGTTGGCTTCGAAAAAACTTTTCAAATCCTTATTTTCTATTTCAAAATCGGCTTCTACAACACATTTTTCGTCTTTGTCGTATAGCACTTTGGTATCAGCGCGGTCGCCTAAAATAAGGGATAAGGCACCCAGCAAAATTGACTTACCGGCACCCGTTTCGCCGGTAATAATATTCATACGGTCGCTAAAGGCAATTTCAAGTTGCTCTATAATAGCGTAGTTTTTAATGGTAAGCTTATGAAGCATGGGGCTAAAATAAGTTTTATGGATGACAAATACAGCCGCGCCATTGTATATATTTGGCTATTATGAACCTTATTTTTAAACCTGGTACAGAAAAAGATATCCCGGTTATTGCCGCGCTTGCCTATAAAATATGGCATGAGCATTACCCTGCAATAATTACTGTTGAGCAAATAGATTTTATGCTGAATAACCGGTATTCATCCGAAAATATCCGGGAGCAGATGAACGCCGGTGAAAAGTATTTTCTGGCTGAATCAGACGGGCAGCCGGTGGCTTACGCCTCTATTGAACTGAAAGACGGTTATTATTACCTGCATAAGTTTTACATTGATGTTTCGAAGCACCGCGGGGGGATTGGCCAGGATTTTTTTAATTACCTGCTGCAGCAGATTGACACATCGAAACCCATCCGGTTACAGGTAAACAGGCAAAATTACAAGGCCGTTAATTTTTATTTTAAAATGGGATTTACCATTGAGAGAGTGGGTGATTTTGATATTGGCGGGGGGTATTATATGAATGACTTTGTGATGGTGAGGCTACCAATTCGGTAATGTGCTAATTCGGCAATTCGATAATGGAGCAGCCAATACAATTTCAGCGTATCCGGCTGTTTAATTATCAAAATATCACATTGCCGAATTAAAAACTAATTCTTCGTCAGCTTATCGTACTTGTTGGCGTTGGCGGGGTCTATACTTCGCAGATAGTTGGCAGCTTTTGTTTTTTCGGTGGCATCGGCACCCGAAAATATACCTACCAGTTCATCGCTTTTGGCCTGGAAGAAAACGGCAATGAGAATTCCGTTCGGATTGTCCTTCGAAATTTGCTGCAGTTTATCCAACGCATTCATAATGTTGGCGCGGGCAAGGGCTGGTTTATCGTAAAAATTATCCATGCCGGCAAAGTGGTAATCCCAAAGGGCTTTGCGGAAAGGGTCGTATTTGCTGGCTTGTATGTTGTTGATTAACCAGTAGCGGTTGCGGGTGCCATCGTATGGCCTCCAGCCTTTGGCATCGGGGGCGCTGGTGGGCACCATATTCATTATCTGCTCGGCGGTATTAAAATACTTGGTACCGCCGCCTTTCGAGAAGCTTTCGTAATCCAAACCGATTATCATGTAGGCATAAAAACCAAGGATGGAGGAGAGATTAGAGGTATAAGCCGTAGGGCTGAAATCAATGGCCTGATTTTGCACGTAGGTTATTTCGCAGTCCTTATCAAGGAAGTTGAACATGGGCGAGTTATAACTGCTGTTAAACACGGGCCGCGATGACTGAACGGTGATAGTTGCATTGTAAACGTCCTGCGCAGCGGCTGATACGATTTGAATAGATATGCTGCACTCTATCCTTTCCTCCGGCGAAAACACATCGGTAGTCCACGCCTTGGTATTCATGTATTCGTTCAGCGCGGTTTGCATGGTGGTAAACACGCTGGGGTCAACCCCCGAAATTTTTTGCGCGTTAACGGTTAGCAGGCATTTGAGTTCCTGCGCCTTTAAGCTGGCAACTGAAAGGCACAGCATAATTACAAGTGAGCACAGGCGAAACACTCCGGGTTTTTGAATCAATTTCATTTTACTTGTTCCCTTCCATTATTTTAAAAACATAATCGGCTATATCGGCGGCCACTTCAGTTTTCGGTTTCAACTCAAATTTAGTGACATTTCCGCTATTATCAATAATAGTAACTTTATTTGTATCGTACTGGAAAGCCGCACCCGCATCATTTACCGAATTTAACACTATAAAATCCAGGTTCTTTGCTGCCAGCTTACTGCGGGCGTTTTCCATTTCGTTATCAGTTTCAAGGGCAAAACCCACAATTACCTGCCCTTTGCGCTTTAATTTGCCCAATTCGGCGGCAATGTCGGTGGTTTTAACCATTTCTATCGAAAACTCGTTTTCCTTCTTTTTAATTTTAACTGCACTGGGGTGTTTGGGGGTGTAATCAGCCACCGCGGCGGCAAACACTATAACATCGTTTAACGTAAAATATTGCGCGCAGGTTGCATACATCTGCGCTGCAGTTTCAACATTTATTTGTAAAATATTGGGGTTGGTGGCGTTTAAACCGGTGGGGCCTTTTACCAGGGTTACCTCAAAACCCCTTTTGGCAAACTCTTCGGCTATGGCAATGCCCATTTTACCCGATGAGCGGTTGCCTACAAACCTGACAGGGTCTATGGGCTCGTGGGTGGGGCCGGCGGTTATTAATACTTTCATGGTTGGGTTTGCCTTTTAGTTGGTGGAGGCAATTTTAGCAAATGTGGGGATTGTTTTTGGGGAATGCAATACAAACTCACCCTGTCCTGGCGGACATCCCTCTCTTTGAAAAAAAGAGAGGGAAATACAGAACAGCCGGGCCTCTCCCGGTCTTTGCTTCGCTCGACCACTCTCCATCGCAAGCGATAGCGAGGGAAATTCTGTCGAAATAGGTTGGTTTTACCGTAATCTGTGTCTTGATGAAATGCAAAATACACTAGCTTGACGCTAGAAACATAGCAGAGCGAAGCGAGATGCTTCGCTCAAGGTACAAGCTACGCTGAAAGGGGGCCTCGTATTGCGCACAAAGGCAGGCCTCTCCCCGACATCGCTTCGCTTGTCGACCCTCTCCATCGCAAGCGATAGAGAGGGCAAAACTACCTGGTTAGGGTGGTTGACTGTTTTGTATCAGGAGATTAGGAATGTAACAGCCAACTCACCTCTTTGTCTGCCGGCATTTCTCCTGGTTCGGCTTCGCTCACCATGACATTTTTAAAGCAGAGAGGAGAAAACGTATTGGGTTATTGCGGTTGGCTGTTTTGCATTAAGGCCTTTGCCTCAGCCTTTTGTCTGTCGACATTTTCTCTGGTTCGGCCTCGCTCACCATGACAATTTTCAGAGCAAAATAGAGAGGGAAAAGCGTAATTGTTTATGGCGGTTGGTTGTTTTGGATTAAGCCCCAGCGGGGCGAGAGCCTGGTAGCACCGGGTGATAACCCGGTGTTGATGATTTTAATTTTTTACGGCGCCGTAGGTGCGAAACATGGATTTTAGACGCATTATAAATGCGGATGCCTGTTCTATACTTGTTACAGACGGTTCCGGTCGGGGCAGATTAGCCGGCGTTTAAAATATCCTGAAGGTCTTTTTTCAATTTGGGCAATTCAATCTTGATTGTTCGCCAAACTATTTTTTCATCCACACCAAAATATTCATGGGCAATAAAATTCCTGTAGCCGTTTATTCCGGCCCAGTCAATTTGCGTGTTTTCGCTTTTAAATTTTTTGCTTAATCTCTTGCAGGCCTCACCAATCAAAATAAAATTCATCATTACAGCATCATACACCATCGTATTATCAAGCAAATCTTCAAGCGTGAAATATTTTCAAGGTATTTTTCAATATGCTTAATTGCGAAGAACACTTCTTCTATGTTTGCTTTGTCCCGCTCTTCAGGCATAAAGGGCTTGCTTTAAAATCCTTTCCTTATAATGTGGTTTTAAAGACCTGGGATTAGCCAGATCCACTTCTCTGCCGAAGGCACTCTTCAGATAATTATGCAGTGCTTCCTTGGTTTCTTTGTAAACTTCTAAAGGGGCATCAATTTCTACTAAAAAATCAATATCACTTTTTTCGTCCGCTTCATCGCGTGCAAATGAGCCAAATATTCCAATTTGCTCCACGCAGAAATGCTCGTGCAGGTAGGACTTATTCTTTTTAAGGAAAAATAATATTTCGGTTTTGGTTAACATTTATAAATGCACCCTGGCAACAGAACCAGTCTGCTACCGCCGGAGGCCACTACAAAGATATGCATTTTTAAACAGTGAATTATAACAGACATAGCAGAGCGTAGCCGCAAAGCTACGCAAGGTTAGGCTACGCTGAAAGGGGACAGTGGAGTTTGTTTGTGTACTCAAATAGCAGAAAATACACGCATTATAAATGCGAATGCCTATGAATCCTCGTTGAAAACGAGGACCAGTGAGGGGCTACGCCCAAAGGGGGCGCAGCTGGAAACTATGCTCAAGGACAGGCTACGCCCAAATGGGGTAGTGCCCGGTTACTGCGGTATCAAAACAGCGATATCATAACTACCTCATCGTCTTTATCCAGTATGGGCGATATTACTTTGCACATATCGGCGCAGAGTTTAAAGTCGGATTCATCTGTATCAAAAAGCAGGTTGCGGATGGGTTGTTGCGGATCGCGCAGGTATTTACGTTCAAATGGCGGATAGAGGGATTGGGAGTGATAGAACTGTATGGTGCAGTTATCGATGGTGTTTTGGTAAATGGTGTTGATGTGTATGCTGAACGACCCGTTTTTGAGATAGAGTTTTTTGGGTATCGCTGCAGGTAAATTGGCGGGGAGGATGATTTCCATGATGTTAAGTTGTTTGTTTTGTACTAAGATATAACAATATTATGAAATTGGGCGTTTATGACAAAATATAATCGCAGAAAGTTTTTGAATATTCAGGGTGAAACAAACCCGACATAATAAATCTCAGAAAGCTTTTGGCATGAAAGTGCGGGAGATACGAAAGGCCAAAGGACTTACCCAGGAAACGCTCTCTTACATGGCGGATGTTGAGCTGAGCACGCTTAACAGAATTGAATTAGGTAAAGCAGGCACCAGCCTGAGCAATATTTTTTCAATAGCCGCTGCGTTGGAAATTCATCCTAAGCTGCTTTTCGATTTTGATATAACTAAGGGCGATAAATAGCTATTATCCCTTTGCGCCCGGCTGTTTTGAATAAAGCCCTGAAAGTGGCGTAATATAACAGCCTTTGTCTGAACTATGATTTACATGATTATAGGATTAAAGGCATGATTAATACAGAACAGCCGCCCGGCTGCTAAAACTCTCCTCCTTTTTTCGAGGAGAGCCTGTCCCGCGGTTTTGGGCAGGAAGCAGCCCTGGAGGTGGTTGTATTTGCCTGTTTTGTATTAAGCCCTGAAAGCGGCGTAATATAACAGCACCGGGTGAAGCCCGGTGGAAATGGAATTAATTTTATGCAGCCCTGGAAGGGCGTAAGACGGGATTTGTGGCACATTATTAAATGCAAATACAATAGCGTGACGCTATAAACATAGCAGAGCGAAGCAAGATGCTTCGCTCAAGGTACACGCTACGCTGAAAGGGACAACGCTGCTATTCATATAGGCTTTTTCGTAAGCGATGCATTTTACTCCTTCACAAACTTCCTGACCCAATTTTCTCCATCACTCTCCACCCTCAAAAAATAAAGTCCCGCAGGCAATGCAGAAATATCAATTTCAAACCTTCCCTGTTGTATTACTATATCATCCATCAAAACCTGCCCATCAGGTGCAATTATTTTACCTATTGCTTTCTGAGAATTTGAATTGATAGTGCCGGTTAACATATTGGCAGTAGGGTTGGGGTAAATCGTAATCCTGTTACTCTCTATTTCCTGAATACCGGATATAATAATAGGAAGCGACGTAGTTTGGCATCCGTTTGAATCAATCGCTAAAACGGTATATGAACCTGGCCTTGTGGCAACATAACTATGCAGGTTACGGGTAAACGCCGCAACTAATGAGTTATTCAGAAACCATTCATAAGCAGTTTCCCCACTGGCAATAAGAGTATCCCCCGATTGAACAACCGGCACCGGTAGTATTGAAAACACATTAATGCCGACTGTATCTGACACGCCTGAGCAGGTTGGGTTATCAGTAACCGTCACATAATAATTACCCGCTTGTTTAGCATAAGTATATGAATTGGTATCCCCATTATTCCACAAATAAGAAAGAAAACCATAAGGCACCGCCACCATAACACTATCACCCGGACAGAAAATAGAATCACTGGCCATAACTTGTAAATGCGGATTGGTATAAACATTTAAAGTAAACGTTTGCGAACCATTATTGCCACAATATGATTGCCCGGTAATAGTATATGCCATTGTAGTATCAGGATATAAAAGCCAATGAACCGAATCAAGTTTGGTTATAGCTGTATTAGGAGTTACCTGCGGGTTTACATCACCGGTCAGGTTAAGTAAAATAGTATCGCCCTTGCAGATGCTTGTTTTGGAAATTTGAGCATAAATATTGCTGCTTTGCAATATTGGCATACACGAAGTATCAGGAATATATTTCCAAACATCATTAAGGAAAAAAAAAATTTGATAAACCAACTGCGCACCGCCAAAAATCCAGATTGTTCCCTGGTTATCTAACCACTGACAATGCCCTGCACGTGCTGAAGGCAAATTACCAGGACTCGCAACTCCTGTACTTCCATAGCTGCCGCTATCGTTACGTAAGGTACTTCCACTTGCCCAAATCCATTCAGCCTTATGCGTATCAAAAAACCACAAATCGTTTAGCGTCCATATTTCATCCACATAAAGCGAGTCGTACCTTACGCCGCCGAATATTAAACCATTATTGCCTTTACATAAAGGCTTACATGAGCCCGAATAAGATTGGGCAGCAGGCCGTATATTTGAATTTTCATTACAATATTGACCATAATTACCTGAGGGATCCCATAACGAATCTCCTGCTATCCACGTCCATGCATTATTAACCGGATTATATTTCCAAACGTCGTTAAAAAGATTTGGATATAATTGCTGAAAAACCATTAATCCCCCACCATACATATAAAAATTACCGGCACTATCTTGCCAGGCAGCAGCTCCTTCCCGCGTCCACGGCAAATTGCTTAAACTTTCCACTCCGCGCGTCCCAAAGCTATATGATCCTGTAGCACCTTGCGGTCCATTCATCCATGTCCATTCATTAGTCGATACATTATATTTCCACATATCATTAAATGTAAATTCTGGAAAATCGTAACTTACCGACGCTGCCCCACCGAAAAGCCAGAGATTATTATTGTTATCTACCCAAGTACTAGAACCTAATCTGCCACAAGGCGTATTTAAAGGCGAGGGCAGTCTATAAACACCATAAACGTTTGTATCTTCTATCTGTTCCGTGGTTCCATTCATCCATGTCCATTGATTTGTGGCAATATTATATTTCCATAAATCGTTTAGGTTTAAACCCAGGTCAGCAGGCTCACCCCCAAATAACCATAAATCGCCATTGGCATCAGTCCATGTGGCACATTTATACCTGGCCCCGGGCATTGTTGAGTCCGAAGGTACACCCTCTGTTCCATAAACACTATTTTGAGATGGAATACCTGGCCCCTTCACCCACGTCCATATATTAGTCAAAATATTGTATTTCCATAAATCACCATATACATAATAATTAGACCCACCAAATATCCAGAAATTACCGTCTAAATCAGTCCAGCTTGCTGGTGCATACAGTGCCGGTGGATTCGTTGCTGTATCTGCCACCCCCTGAACAGGATATGTTATTGAAGGGTTAATGGTGTCACTACCCCGAACCCATACCCAGGTACCACCTTGCGCATAGGATATAAATGGAAACAGAAAAACCAGTACAAATTGCCATAACTTAAACTGTTGGACCAATTTTGTACTTTCCATATAATCTACTTTATAATTGACAACTTAACTATTTTCCTGCCGTCCGAACAAAGAGCCTCCACAAAATACAATCCGCCCTCTAAGCTACTAATATTATAATCAGCCGACAAACCAGCCGTTTTGCCCGTAAATAATTGCTTTACCGGTTGTCCTAAAGCCGTAATTAT
>Ga0182030_10009614_pt1 | contig 19782 bp, 19 predicted proteins | sample 812S3MmetaG_FD_121299 | JGI IMG/M metagenome (GOLD analysis project Ga0182030, IMG submission 121299) | Permafrost microbial communities from Stordalen Mire, Sweden - 812S3M metaG (Illumina Assembly) | ecosystem: Environmental > Terrestrial > Soil > Wetlands > Permafrost | place: Sweden... | reverse complement strand
CGATGTGGCATCGAAAGGGCGCCATGAACCACCGCTCGCCCCTCACCCTGGTTGCCGCTGTCGTGATCGGTCTCGCTGCTGCCTGCGGCGGCTCGGAACCCGCGCCGGTGACGCCCCCCCCGCCCCCTTCGGCCGCCCCGGCCGACACGACCCCGCCGGTGGCCACCACGCCGCCCGTCGCGACGACGCCGCCGGTGGCCAGCACGCCGCCTGCCGAGCCCCCGGCCCCCACGCAGCCCGGCCCGGGCGACTGGGACAAGTGGTCGCACGAGCAGAAGCTCGCGTGGATGAAGGTGGCCGTCATGCCGAAGGCAGCGCAAATGTTCCACGACTACGATCCGGCGAAGTACGCCGACGTCAAGTGTGGCCTCTGTCACGGCGCGGGCGCGAAGGACGGCAGCTTCAAGATGCCGAACCCAGACCTGCCCAAGCTGCCGGCGAGCATGGCCGGCTTCAAGCCGTGGATGGCGAAGCACCCGAAGATGAGCGACTTCATGTTGAAGCAGGTCGCCCCGACGACGGCGTCGCTCCTCGGAGAGGCGCCCTTCGACCCGAAGACGGGTCAGGGCTTCGGCTGTCACGGCTGCCACACCGCGGCTGCGAAGTAAGCCAATCTTCGACCTGGCTCGGGCGTCTGTGCATGGACGCCCATGCGCAGCCACCGTCGTCGCGCCACCGCGCCTTCCAGGGCGCGGTATTGTGGTGGGCCCTTGCACCCCGCCGTACCCGATCTCCTCTGCGCCGAGCCCGCCGTGCGGGTCGAGGTGTCGGCGCTGCGGACCGCGCTCGTGTTCGCGTTCGCCGCGGGAGGCTCGCCGGAGGTCTTCGACGAGCTCATCGCCGGCGCGCGTCTGTCGCCCTCGACCTGGGACCGGTCGGACTTCGCGCGGGACGTGTACCTCGACGATCTGGTGTCGCGCTGCCTGCCCGTGCGCATCGGCGGCAAGACGTTCCCCGCGTGCACGCGATACATCGCGCGGGTCCTCGCCGAGCCGCCCCGGGCGCGGGCGGACGTCGAGACACGTCGGGCCGTGCTGTCCGAGCTGACGTCGTCCGGCGACCGCCGCGCCGAGCTCGAGAAGGTCTACCTGTCCATCGTGCGTCTGCGGGCCCTGCTCTGCACCGCGCGGGCGCTCTCGCAACGCGGACGGCGGGTAGAGGTGCTGCGCGCGGCGCGCGAGGTGTTCGAGACGCTCGCGACCTCGTTCGACGGAGCCGAGTCGGCGCTGTCGCGGCTTCGCGCCTTCGGGGCCGAGGTGGTGGCGGCAGAGGCGCACGGCCGTGTCGTGCAGCTCCTCGACCATGAAGAACATCAAGGCTCGCTCGAGCTCCGGGTGCGCGTGGGAGCCGATGGCGAGGTGCGCGCGATGCAGATCGTCGGCGTGAGCGAGGACACCTCCAACCCGTTCCACGTCAGCGCCCTCCAGCGCTTTCTGACGCGCATCCTCCTGTTCTTCCGCGGCTGGAGGACGACGCGTGACGAGGTGGCGGAGCGGTTGCTGAGCGAGGTGTTCGCCGGAATCGAGGACCCGGTGGCGCAGCTCTTTCAGCTGCTCGGCGACATCGAGCCGTACCTGGCGAGCCTGGGCCTGCGGGACCGCGCGTCGGCGGAGGGCCTGGCCATGTCGCTGCCGGAGCTCGTCGACGAGCGCACGCCCCCCGGCGGGATGGTCCTGGAAGGCCTCTTCAACCCGCTGCTCCTCGCCGCCGGTGTTCACCCGATCGCGTGCGACGTACGCGCGGCGCCGGGGGCCGTCGTTCTCGTCACCGGGCCCAATTCGGGAGGAAAGACGCGCCTGCTCCAGGCCATCGCCATCGCGCAGATCTTCGCGGAGGCGGGCCTCCTCGTGCCCGTGCGTGCCGGTCGCATCCTCCGCGCGCCGGGGCTCTTCGCTTCGCTCTACGAGGAGCCACGCGCCGATGCCCCCGAGGGTCACCTGGGGATGGAGCTGCTTCGTATCCGGCGCCTGTTCGACCAGCTCGACGTCGGCGCCGTCGTCGTGCTCGACGAGCTCTGCGCCGGGACCAATCCGTCGGAGGGGGAAGAGATCGCGCGCCTGGTGCTGTCTCTCCTCCCCGAGCTCGGCGTGCAGGCGTTCGTGACGACGCACCTGCTTCAGTTCGCGGCGCGCCTCGCGCAGGAGCGGTCCCCAAGCGCAGACGGCGTGGCGCAGATCGACTTCCTCCAGGTGGAGCTCGACGAGCTGGAGCGCCCGACGTACCGCTTCGTTCCGGGGGTCGCGAAGACGTCCCTCGCCGCGAAGACCGCCGCGCGGCTGGGCGTGACGCGCGAGGAGCTGCTCGAGCGCATCGAGAGCAAGAAGCGAAGCCGCGGAGAGGCGTGAGAGGCTTCCGTTCGGCTCGTCCTCACCCCATCAGTGTCTCGTGCGTGCTCGGCGGCGCGAGCCCCAGTGTCGTCGCGTCTTCGGCGATGACGTCGAGCGCGTGCAGCAGCGGATCGCGCGTGAAGTCGACGTAGCCCCAGGCCTCGGCGAGGAGCGCGTCGGGCAAGCGCTTGCCCAGCAGGCGAGCGAGCTCGTCACCGACGACGGCGCGAGTCTCGTCGGGTAGCCGCTTCGCGCGGTCGATCTCTTCGCCCATCGCTCCGGCCAGCTTCACCATCCGCGCCGTGTGCTCCCGCCCGTAGTCGCCGCGCGCGACGACCAGGGCCGTGGGAAACACGCGCTCCGGCCAGAGGCTTCGCTCGTCCACCAGCCTCACGGCGCCGAGGTCGCGCACCACGCGCGTGGCCCAGGGCTCCGCCAGCCAGGCGCCGTCGAGCGCGCCACGGCGCATCTCGGTCAGGATGGTCGCCGCGTCGAGGGCCGTCACGGCTACGTCGCCGCCGCGCTCCCCCGGGGCGTAGCCGTGCTCGTGCAAGTACTTGCGCAGCGAGATGTCCTGCGTCGTCCCGATCTGGGTGGTCGCCAGCGTCTTGCCGCGGAGATCCTCCCATCCGGCGATGTGCGACGCCGGCCCTACCACGAACGACGCCCCGCCCGAGCAGCAGCCCGCGACAAGGCGCAGCGTCCCCGCCCCATGCCGCGCGTTGTTGTAGACGATGGCAGAGGGCCCGGCGGAGCCGACGTCGATGGCGTCTCCCATCAGGGCCTCCAGCACGCGTGGCCCCGACCGGAAGCTGCGCGCCTCCACCGGCACGCCTACCGCCTTCTCCAGCCTCCCCGACGCGATCCCGGTGATGACTGGAGCGTGCGTCAGGTTCGTCATGAAGCCCAGGCGAAGCACGTCGCTCTTCCGCGACCGGCACCCCGCCAGGAGGGCCGCGGCTCCGGCGCCCACGAGGAGCTCCCGGCGAGAGAAGGCGCTGCTCATCCGCCGTGTGTCAGGCCTCTTTGGCCTTGAGGAACGGGTGGATGCCGCATTCGGTCTTGGCCGTGCCCGCCCATCGGCCGGCGCGTTCGTCCTCGCCCTCGGGGACGGGCTGGGTGCAGGGCCAGCAGCCGATGGAGAGATAGCGCCTGGCTTTGAGCGGGTGCTCGGGGATGTCGTGGGCTCGCATGTAAGCCTGGGCCTCGGCGCCCGTCATCGACGCCAGTGGGTGGACGTGGACCGGGCCGTCCTCGGTGCGCTGCAGGATGGAGACGTGCTCGCGGGTCTTGCTCTGGTCGCGCCGCACGCCGCTGACCCAGGCCAGCGAGCGCGCGACGTACGGCTGGAGCGGGGCGATCTTGTTTCTCGCGCAGCAGAGGTCCGGATCGCGCGCCATGATGTCCGCGCCGTGCTTCCAGAGGAAGTCGTCGCGCGGCACCGCAGGTCGGGCCACCTCGACGCGGAGGCCGAGCTGGCGAGCGAGCTGGTCGCGGTAGGCGAGCGTCTCGTCGAAGAGAAAGCCCGTGTCGACGACCACCACGGGAAGGCGTGGGGCCACCCGGCTCCACATGTGGAGGAGCACGCCGCTCCCCGCCCCGAAGGACGAAGTGAAGAGTAGCCGCTCGCCCCAGCGCTCGACCGCGAAGGCCAGCCGGTCCTCCGGGGTCGCGCGCTCCAGGCGCTCGCTGTCCCGACCGAGGTCGACCGTGCTGCTCACGCAGCGCACTCCCCCGCGCCGATGGCGACCTGAAAGCCCGTCTCCTCGCCGATGTCGGTCTCCTCGCCGGCGTGCGGCGTGCGCGTGGCGATGTCGCCGAGCACCACGATGACGCGCTTGGGATCGACGCGGCGGTAGAAGTCGGCCGGTGTCTCTCCGTCCGTCCTCTCCGTCTCGTAGAGTTTGAGCAGGAGGGCGACGGCCTCGGGCACGCGACGGGCCACGACCTTCACCACCTGACGCCCGAACCTCGCGCCCGCGGGGTCGACGCCGCCGCCAAGGTGCAGCTGGTACATCGGGTACGCGGTGCCGTTCACGGTCTTGACGGCACCGTGCCACCCGATGTCCGCGATGTGATGCTGCCCGCACGAGTTGGGGCAGCCGCTGATCTTGATCGTCGTGTCGGCCATGCCGGCGGACGCCGACACGTCCGGCAGCTCGAGCCGCTCGCTGATCGCCCGCGCGACGTTCCGCGACGACGTCACGGCGAGGTTGCACGACTCGGCGCCCGGGCACGACGTCACGTCGCTCGCGGTGTGGACGTCGTTGCGGGCGAGGCCGATCTCGCGGAGGGCCAGGAAGAGCGCGGGGAGCGACCGCCGATCGACCCAGGGGACGAGGATGTTCTGGTCGATCGTGAGGCGAAGCGTCCCGTCGCCGAAGCGCGGGAGCAGCTCCGCCAGCGCACGAAGCTGCACGCTGGTCACGTCGCCCAGGAAGAGGCGCACGTAGACGGCGGCAAAGCCGTCCTGCCGCTGGTCGACGACGCACGCGCTGCGCCACTGGAGGTAGCCCCCGGGCAGCGTTCCGCGAGCATCCTCGACGGCGACAGCCGACGCGGGCTGGTTCTTCGGCGCGTCCGGCAGGCGAAGCTCCGCTGCCGCTTCCGCGTCCACCTGCGCCTTGAGCTCGGCGTACCTGGCGCGGAACGTCTCCTCGCCGAGCTTCCGGAGGACGTACTTGAGGCGTGCCCGGGCCTTGTTGTCGCGGTTCCCGAGCGCGTGAAAGAGACGCACGATGGCCTCGCCGACGCGGCCGATCTCCGCAGCCGGGACGAACTCGTGCAGCGTGATGGCGGCCTGCGGGCTCGTCGAGAGGCCGCCTGCTGCGTACACCTTGAACCCACGCTGTCCTTCGTGCACCTGCGCGACGAACCCGAGGTCGTGGATGGCGCCGAAGGCGCAGTCCGTGCTGCACCCGCTGAAGGCGATCTTGAATTTTCGGGGCAAGGCGCTGGAGAGCGGGTGACGGAGGAAGTGCCGGACCACAGCCTCCGCGTACGGCGTGACGTCGAAGGCGGCGTCCGGGCATACCTCGGCGAGCTCGCACGCGGTCACGTTGCGCACCGAGTTGCCGCACGCCTCCCGGGACGTGAGGCCGACTTCATCGAGGCGGCGCATGACCGTCTCCATCTCGACCATCTGCATGAAATGGAGCTGGATGTTCTGCCGCGTCGTCACATGGCCGAAGCCCCGCGAGTGCTTGTCGGCGACCTCCGCGATGGCGACGAGCTGCTCGGGTCCGAGGAGCCCCATCGGGATCTTGATGCGGAACATCTGCACGTCCGTCTGCCGCTGGCCGTAGACGCCGCGCAGCAGGCGGAAGGCGCGGAACTGCTCGGAGGTCAGCTCTCCGCTCTCGAACGCCTGGAGCTTCTCGACGAACTCGTCGATGTCCTTCTTGTCCGAGAACTTCGGCAGAAACACCTGCTCAGTCATGACGGCGGTCTCCGCGGGTCAAAATTCGGCGCTCTGCGTCGTGCTTTCGGCCTCGAGGTAGCCGAGCTCGCGCAGCTTGCCGAGAATGCGGCCCGCTCCTTCGTCGACCGAGCCAAGGCTCGTGTCGATGCGGAGCTCCGGCGCGGTGGGCTCCTCGTAGGGATCGCTGATTCCCGTGAACTGCTGGATCTCACCGGCGATGGCCTTGGCGTAGAGCCCCTTCACGTCCCGCTTGATGCACTCCTCGAGCGGAGGCGCGACGAATACCTCGATGAAGTCTCCGATGAGATGCCGCGCCTTCTCGCGCGTTTCGCGGAACGGGCTGATCGCCGCGACGAGGACGACGACGCCGTTCCGCTGGAGCAGGTGCGCCACGAACGCGATACGCGCGATGTTCGTGTCCCGGTCCTCGCGCGAGAAGCCGAGACCCTTGGAGAGGTGGGTGCGGACGACATCACCGTCGAGGATCTCCACCTTCTTGCCGTGGGCGCGGAGCTTGGGCGCGACGGCCTCGGCGAGCGTCGACTTTCCGGCGCCGGAGAGGCCAGTGAACCAGAGGACCAATCCTTCTCTCTTCTTCGACATCGATCAGGCTCCGTGCGAAGCGGCTTCGCGGTAGGCGGCGATGAGAATGGCGGCCACTTCGGGCCGCGAGAACTCCACGGGAGGCGCATCCCCGGCGGTGAGAAGCTCGCGCACGCGCGTTCCCGAGAGGACGAGGCGCTGGTCCTCGCCGTGAGGGCACGTCTTGATCGACGCGACGCCTGCGCATGCCCTGCAGAAGAAGCTGTGCTCGAAGAAGAGCGTCTGGATGGCCAGCTCTCCGGGCGCGAGGGTGTCGAAGATGCGCTGCGCGTCGTACGTACCGTAGTAGTTCCCGACGCCGGCGTGATCGCGACCCACGATGAAGTGCGAGAAGCCGTAGTTCTGACGCGCGATGGCGTGAAGGAGCGCCTCGCGCGGCCCCGCGTAGCGCATGGCGAACGGGAAGACGCTGAGGAGGGTGCGCTCCTTCGGAAAGTACCGGTCGAGGAGGACCTCGTAGCAGCGCACGCGCGTCGCCGCGGGGACGTCGTCGCCCTTCGTCTCGCCGACCAGCGGGTGCACCACCAGCCCGTCGGTGATCTCCAGCGCGCACCGCAGCAGGTATTCATGAGCGCGATGGATGGGGTTGCGTGTCTGGAACGCGACGGTGCGCCGCCAGCCGCGCGTGGCGATGAGGCTCCGTAGCTCGGCCGGATCGCGGTGGTGCTGGGGAAACTTGCGCTCGATGGTCCGCCTGGCCAGCGTCACACGCCCGCCAATCGCGACCTCATCGCGATGCTCGAAGAGCCAGGCGACCCCCGGGTGCTTCGCGTCGGTCGTCTTGTAGACCTCGGTCGCCTCGAGATCGCGGTCGAGCTCGTAGACATCCTCGACTGCGATCGTGCCGACCACGTCACCCGACGCGTCCACGAGCGCCGCCTCGCGGCCCTCGTGGAGGGCGGCGGCCTCGGCTCGCGGGACCCCGAGCGTGATAGGGATGGGAAAGAGCTCTCCGGTCGAGAGGTGAGCCTGGCGGATCACAGAGAAGTAGTCGTCCCTTCGCAGGAAGCCTTCGAGCGGAGACAGAGCGCCCGTGGCGATGAGCTCGGCGTCGGCGCCCGTACGGGCATCCAGCCGGACGCGGGGGAGTTCCCTGGCGCGGAGCAGCAAGTCCGCCGCTTCGTCGGCGTGGACGAGACGATCGACGAGCTTGCCACCGTGGGCAGGCACTTGGTCCACTCGTGCGCGTGGTAGCGTGGCTGCTCCCGGGTGGGAGCCGTTCTTCCCGTCTTTCGTGGGTGTAGAAACTTCCGCAATATCGACCATGTGTTCACTATAATGGAGGACGAGGTGGTGACGCGCAAGGCCAAACGGCCCAACGCCAGCCCTGGCGACGACGTCGGCGCAGCCGATCTGGGCCGCCGCGTGGCGGAGAATCTGCGGCAGCGGCGCAAGGCGCGCGGCATGACCCTCGACGACCTGGCGCGCTCGTCCGGCGTGAGCCGCGCAGCGCTGTCGCAGATCGAGACCTGCAAGAGCAACCCGACCGTGGGCGTGCTCTGGAAGATCGCCGTGGGCCTCGGCGTCCCCATCGCGGAGCTCATCGGGGCGCCCCGCTCTGGGGTCGTCGTACTCCGGCGAGGGGACGCGCAGCTCCTGCGCTCCGCCGACGGCAAGTTCGAGAGCCGCCCGCTCAGCCCAGCCGGGGCGTCGCCCCTCGTGGAGCTCTACGAGCTGCGCCTCTCGGCACGGTCGACGCACGGGTCGGACGCCCACTCCCCGGGCACCCACGAGGTGCTGGTCGTGCTGAGCGGCGTGTGCCGCATGCACGTGGGCGACGAGACCCACGAGCTCAGCGCGGGAGACTCGGTCGCCTTCCCTGCGGACCGCCCTCACTCCTACGAGAACCCGGCGGGCAGCGAGGCGCGCTACCACAACGTCATCGTCTACGAGCGCTAGGACCGAGAGGTCGGCCAGGGGCGGTTTGACGACGAAGGCGGCGTTCGTTATAACGACGGTGTGTTCGCGTCTGCGAAGGACTGGCTCGGCGGCGGTCTCGTCGCGTCGCAGTCGCAGCCCGTGCTCGTCCCCGCGGGCCAGGCTGGGTCGGCCATCGCGCTCGAGGACGTCTCGCTCCGCGTGGGGGCACCCGAGGGGGAGGTCGAGATCTTGCGAGGCGCGTCCCTGCGCGTCGCCGCGGGCGAGTTCGTGTGCCTGCTCGGCCCGTCGGGAAGCGGCAAGTCGACCATCCTGAACCTGGTCGCGGGACTGGCGCGGCCGACGTCGGGTCGCGTGCTGGAAGGGGAGAGGCCCGTCTCTGGCCCGGGGCCCGATCGCGCGGTCGTCTTCCAGGACGCCGCGCTCTTCCCGTGGCTCACGCTGCGCAACAACATCGAGTTCCCGTTGAAGCTCCAGGGGCTGAAAGCCGGCGCGAGAGCGCACCGAAGCGAGGAGCTCCTGCGGCTGGTGCACCTCTGGCGCTTCCAGGATCGCTATCCCCACGAGCTCTCCGGAGGAATGAGGCAGCGGGGCGCCATCGCCCGGGCGCTGGCCGCCAACCCGGCGGTCCTGCTCATGGACGAGCCGTTCGCTGCGCTGGACGCCCAGACCCGCGAGATCCTGCAGGGCGAGGTGGAGCGCATCTGGAGCGCGACGCGCAAGACGGTCATCTTCGTCACGCACAACGTCCGCGAGGCCGTGCGCCTGGCGGACCGCGTCGTCCTCATGGGGACGCGTCCGGGGCGCATCCTGCACGAAGAGACCATCGATCTACCGCGCCCGCGTGCGGCAACGGACGAGCGCGTGTCGGTGCTGGCGAGCGGCATCGCGCTCCGCATCGCGAGCGAAGTGGAGAAGGTCGTACGAGAGGAGGCGGACGATGCGTGGGTGGCTCCGGGGGCTCACGGCGGTGGCGATCCTCGTCGCCATCTGGGCCGCGGCATCTGAGATCGCCCGCACACCGCTCGCGCCGGGGCCGATCGAGGTCGGCCGGGCGCTCCTCGGTGGCGTGCGTGACGGGACGCTGGTGCGGGCGCTGGTCACCAGCGCCGTGCGGTTGTCCATCGGCTACGTGGTGGCTCTCGCCCTCGGCGTACCGCTCGGCACGGGGCTGGCGCGCTCCCGCTTCGTGAAGCAGTCGCTGGGGCCGGTGGTCCTCGGGTTGAGCTCGGTGCCGTCGATCTGCTGGCTACCGCTCGCCATTCTCTGGTTCGGACTGAGCGAGTGGGCGATCCAGCTCGTCGTCGTGCTCGGCGCCGCGCTTCCGGTCGCCGTGGCCACGGAGAACGCGGTGAAGCACGTCCCTCCGTCCATCGAACAGGCCGCGCGGACGATGGGCGCGCGCGGCGCTCGGTTGATGCTCACGGTGACGCTGCCCGCAGCGCTTCCGGGCATCCTCGGCGGCGCGAAGGTCGGCTGGACGTTCGCGCTGCGCTCGCTCATGGCGGGCGAGCTGCTGTTCGTCTCCGGAGGACTCGGTCAGCTCCTGGAGACGGGGCGCGATCTGGGCGACACGGCGCTCGTGCTGGCCGTCGTCGTGGTCATCGTGGCGCTCGGTCGGGCGAGCGAGGTGTTGCTCTTCGCGCGTGCGGACCGGGCCATTGCACGTCGGTGGGGAGTGGAGGGCGCATGATCGGTGGACGAGACGGGGTGCGAGCGCTGCGGCGCGGCAAGGTGTGGCTCGTCGGAGCGGGGCCGGGCGATCCGGAGCTCCTCACCGTGCGCGCCCACCGCCTCATCATGCACGCGGAGGTCGTCGCGTACGACGAGCTGGTCTCGCCGGCCGTCCTCGCGCTGCTGCCTGCGGACGCGGAGCGGATCCCCGTGGGCAGGCGCGCGGGAGGCTGCCGCCATCACGAGGCGCGCATTCACCCCCTCATCGTCGTCCGCGCGCTCGAGGGGCGCGAGGTCGTCCGCCTCAAGGGAGGAGACCCGTTCGTCTTCGGACGAGGCGGGGAAGAGGCGGAGGAGCTCGCTGCCGCGCGCGTTCCGTTCGAGGTGGTGCCGGGGATCTCGGCGGCGCTCGGCGCGGCGGCGAGCACGGGCATCCCGCTCACCCATCGGGAGTGCGCCTCCAGCGTGACCCTGGCCACGGCGCACGCAGCTGTCGAAGACGGCGAGACGATGCTCCCGTTGGACGTGCCTCGGGAGGGGACCGTGGTCTTCTACATGGGCCTCGGCCGCATCGAGGCGACGTGCGCGGCGCTGGTCGCGGGCGGTCGCGCGCCGGAGACGCCGGCTGCGGTCGTGTCGCACGCCACGCTGCCCGATGAGCGGGTGGTCGTGGGAACGCTCGCGAACGTGGCGGAGCGCGTACGCGCCGCGGGGCTCGAGCCCCCCGCGCTGCTGGTGGTCGGGGAGGTGGTCGCGCGACGCGTGCTGAGCGTCACCGCCCGGGCGGTCGACGCGACCGATACGCGGTCGACGCACGTGGGGTGAGATCGAGCTATCCTGTTCCGGATGATGCGGCTCTCGACGATCCTGCTGGTGGCGCTCGGGATCGTCGTCGCCGCGTCGTGCGGCGGGACAGCGTTCTCCACGAGCGGCGGCACCGACGGCGGTGGCGAGGGAGGGAGCGACGCGCCGGGCGCCGACGCGTCGTCCGGAGGAGGCGAGACCTCCATGGGCGAAGGGGGAGGAGCGGACGCGCGGGCAGACGCGTCCTCGGTGCCGGATGCGCTGGGCGAGGCGTCCCCCGTAGCGGACGCACACGCGGACGCTGTCGAGGAGGGACCTCCGGCGACCTGCACGGGTACTCTCGCTTGCGTGCCGACCGTGCCCGGCGGCTGGTCAGGTCCCTTCGAGCTCTACGCAGGGGCGAGCCCCGCGCCTTCGTGCACCGCTGATTTCACGTCGGCCTACGACGGCAACGCCGGCTTGAGCGCTCCGCCGGGCAACTGCTCGTGTTCGTGCGTCGTTCCGAACACCGAGTGCACCACCCCTACTCTGGCGTTCTACTCCCAGACAGCCTCCTTGTGCCTGACGTCCGCCTGCTCCACCACAGCCCTGGCCCCGGGGGTCTGCAAGACCGTCAGCGACGCGACCGGCTGCGGCACTCCACAGACTTCGGCCATCTCGGCGTCCGCGCCCGTCGTCGAGCTCGCGAGTTGCACTCCGCAGGCGTCGAAGTCCATCACGCCCACCTCCTGGGCGACGACCGCGCAAGCTTGTTCCTCGACCACCGCCGTCGTGCAGGACGACTGCCAGGCCGGCTCCGTCTGCGCGCCCAAGCCGTCCGCTCCGTACGGGGCGACGCTGTGCATCTCGCAGCTCGGCGACGTCTCGTGTCCGCCCGGCAGCGGCGGTGCTGGCTACAGCTCCAAGCAGGTCTTCTACGGAGGCGTGGACGACCTGCGCACCTGCACGGCCTGCACGTGCGGAAGCCTCGGCGGGGCGACCTGCTCGGCGAGCTTCGAGGCGTACTCGTCGACCGATGGGTCCTGCACGGGGGGCGGTGACACCTACGCTGCGCCGTTCTCTTGCGAGGCGGTCGATCAGCCGGCCGATTTCCGTCTCACCATCATCGCCCAGAACGGCTCGTGTGGGGCGAGCCAGGTCACCGCCACGGGCAGCGCGACTCCGACGAATCCAACGACGTTCTGCTGCTTGCCCTGACGGGCCGCTCACCTGTCGCCGTTCTTCACGTCGCGCACGAGCTCGGCGAACCGGTCCCTCATCGGGGTCCCCTCGGCCAGCCACTTCGCGCGCAGACGTGTCGCGTGCTCCACCCAGTCTTGCTCCGGGAGAACGTTCTCCACCACCTCGCGCACGAGGCGCGTGAGGGCTGGCGTCGCGCCGCCCGACGAGATCGCGACCGTGAACGGCGGTCGTCGCACGAGCGAGCCCGAGTACGCGCTCGCGTTCGTCGGATCGTCCACCGCGACGCAGAACACGAATCGCGCGCTCGTCGCCCGGGCCACGCGAGCCTGCACCTCGGCGTCCGACGTCGCCGCGAAGGCAAGCCATGCATCCGCGGCGTCCGCGTCGTCGAACGGGCGCTCCTGCCACTCGATGCGGCCTTCGCGTGCGAGGCGCTGCACGCCCTCCGTCGCCTGCGGTGCGACCACGCGTACCCGCGCGCCCGCGTCGAGCAGCGACTCGATCTTGCGCTCGGCGACGGAGCCCGCGCCGACGACCAGAACCGTCTTCCCCGCGAGCTTCAGGAAGAGCGGGAGGAGGCTCGTCTCGCCGTCGGGTTGCACGTCGGGGAGTCTACCCGCAGCTCGAAGGGGATGCCCTCGGCGCGTAGCCGCTCGCAGGCCGTCTCGATCGCCAGGTCCCCGATGTCGCACCCGACGAAGCGCCGTCCCAGCTTCGCCGCGGCGACCAGGCTGGTCCCGGACCCGCAGAACGGGTCGACGACGAGCGCTCCCTCCCGGGTCGACGCGCGCACGATCCGGTCCAGCAGCTTGAGCGGCTTCTGGGTCGGGTAGCCCGTGGCCTCGCGCCGCAGCGGAGTGTTCGCGACCATCGCGGGACAATCGGTCCACACGCTCCCGAGCGCGCGGCCCTCGTCGGCGTAGTAGCGGTAGGTGCGGCCGCCGATGGTCCGCTCGCGGTAGCGGCGCTCCTGCGCGTCGACGGCCGTGAAGTGCATCGCCAGGCTGGTGGCCGCGAAGGGCTCCCGCAGGCTCGGATCGCGCCCGTTCCAGACGAAGTCGCGCCCCCCCGCGTAGAGGAGCAACGTCTGGTGCGTGACGCCGGGGCCTCGCCGGGCGCCGCGGGCTCCGTTGCCGGGGACCCAGATGATCTCGCCGAGGTAGGCGTCCCCGCCGAACACCCGGTCGCAGGCGAGCTTCGCGGCGTGCACGGCGCGATGGTCGAGGTGAAGCCACATCGTGCCGTCCGTCGCGAGGAGTTCGCGCATGACGGCCAGCCGCGGCTCGAGCCAGGCCAGGTAGGCGTCCATCGACGGCCAGCGGTCGTCGTACGCGACGCGGCCGCGCGCGCGCCAGCCGCCTTCCCGCGCCCGGGCGCCGAAGGAAGCGCCGACGCAGAAGGGAGGATCGAGGTAGGCGAGCTGCGCGGAGCGCGAAGGCACGTGTCGAGCGAGCCCGACGGCGTCGCCGTGGACGAGGTGACCGGTCACGGCGCCTGGAGAGGCTGAAGCAAGGCGAGGGCGAGGTCACGGTCGCTTTCCTGGAGCTGCGGCAGGTCGTACGCGAGCCACGATCGCCGCGGCCCGATCGGCTCGCAACCAGCTACCCGCTCGTCCGGCGCGCAGGTCGTGCGAACGTGGATGTGATCATCGTGCACGCCGCCCGGGTTGGGCTGGAGCATCATGCTCTGCGCGCGGCGTATGATCTCCGGAGACTCGCCGCGGGCGAGCGCCCACTCGAGCAGCATCGCCTGCACGACGTCGCTCACGAAGAGCCACTGCACGCGCGCCTGAGGATCGTCGACGAGGGCCCTCACCAGCAGCCACTCCCGCTCGACGTCGAGGCGGAGCCAGCGTCCGTGGGCCTCGTCCTCCGCGAGGCCGTCCGCGCCGACATGGACGAAGCCTGGGCTGTCGACGGGCGCGCCGCCGAGCGTGGTCACGTAAAAGAGAAGGTCGGCGTCGACGCCGGAGCGGTGGGAGAAGTGCGGCGACAAGGGGCCGCCCCCTGTGGGCGTGGAGAGATCGCCGACGGTCAGGCGGCCGCCGGGTCGCTCGTGAGCCACCCGCGCCGCCGCGCGCTCGATGGCCCCCGTGAAGCGGGGAAGGCCCCAGTGTCGGTCGTTGCCGCGCAGCCAGCGGAGGCCCTCGGCGTTGCGCGCGAGCTCGGTGCCGTGGGCGAGAACGCCACGGTTCGGCGTGCCGATCGAGCCGTGCCACGCAGGGGACAGCGGTGACGGAGCGCGCGCGCACCCCGTGGCTGCAATCACCCAGAGAACCAGCCAGGACGAGCCGCGGGGCACAGGTCAGCCTTACCAGACGCGAAGGGCCCGGTGCCAATCGCCCGTGAACGATCAGGCGCGGGCCCCCGTCACGAGACGGTCGGCGCTCAGCCGCCGGATGGCGCGTCGCCGCCAGCGTCGGCGCCGCTGGAGCTCCCACTCGAGCTCCCGCTGGAGCTCCCACTCGAGCTCCCGCTGGAGCTACCGGAGCTGCTACCGGTTCCATTCGTCGACTGGCCGTCGACACCCAGGCAATCGACCGAGCCGCGCGCGAAGCCGTATCCGTTCACGCACGTGGGGCTGGGGGCCTCCGGGTCGGTGTAGAGATCGCAGAAGAGGCCCGACGCGCAGTCCGAGCTGGATGCGCACGACTGGCCCAGGGTCGACAGCGTCACGCACGTCCCCCCGTTACAGCTATCGCATGCTCCGCCGCCGGTACACGCCTGGCACTTCGACGTCCCGGCCTGCTCGGCGCAGTACGCGCCTGCCGGGCACTCGTCGCCGGGGTCGGCGCAGACGTCGTTCAGCAGCTTCTGCGTCGGCTGCGCGCAGGTCTCGCCGTTGATGCCGGGGGCCGAGGCGCAGACGTCGCCGCTCACGCTGCAATCGAGGCTTGTCGTGCAAGCGGCCCCTTCGCCGGCGCTGCCCACGAAGACCCGCGCGCACGTCGTGTCGATGCTCGCCAGTGTGGCCGCGCTCACCGCCGTCGCGTTGTTGCCATAAGCCGAGTTCAGCGCGTTGAGGCACGTCTGCACGTTGCCAGGGGTATAGGTGCGGGTTCCGCCGGCCGTCGCCAGGCTCGCCTGCGTGTTGCAGTAGGACCCCTGATACGTCTCGCAGGCGCTGGGGTCGAACTCACAGGTCGACGAGACCTGGCACACCGCCTTCGCGTAGGCGGAGCAGTACTCGCTGACCTCCGCATAGGGGCTCGGGGAGCCCGTACAGGCGGTCGCCGCTGCGAGTGCGCCGAGTGCAAGACCTACGACAAGTTGGATACGCATCAGGTCACCCTCCGAGAGAAAACGAGAAGCCTTCCCCCACACGCTAACTGCAGCCGCCGCGCCAGCGCAATTCTCAGTGAACGTCGGACGTGGGAGGAGCCGCCGATGTTCAAACGAGGCCCAACGAGGCCCTCGACCAGGCGGAGCCGGGGCGCTTCGCCCCGTTACCCGATGGAGACTGGGGGGCGTGCGGCGTGGTCGGGTCGGTCGGCTACAGTGCCCACCATGTCGCCCTCGCGCAACCCGTCGCGCCGCCTGTGGACCGCCGGTCTCGGTCTGACTGTGGCCCTGGCTTCCTCGATGCCGGTCGGATGCTCATCCTCATCGTCGCCCAGCCCATCCGGACCGACAGGTACGACGGTGCTCTTCGACGCGAGCGCGGACTTCACGTCGTCGGATCACTTCTTCGACTTTCCCTGGCCCAGCGATCTTCGCCTGACGGCGGCGGGGATGCCGGATCTCTCGGGTATCGCCAACCCGACGCTGAGCCAGGTCTTCGCCGGCCTGCTCCAGGTGGCGCAGCAGAACACGGGCTACTCGGTCGTGCCCGTCGCCTGGTTCGACTTCACGCTCGACCTCTCCCCGCGCGCACCGACCGATGTCATCGCGGGCGCCCCGTCGTCGCCCATCCTCCTCGTCGACGTGGACCCGTCGTCGCCGACCCTGGGCAAGCTCTTCGCCACTGTGGCCGAGACCATCCCGCAGGACAGCTATGTCCCCGACGGCGTCCTCGCGGTGGGACTGCGCCCCGGCATCGTGCTCGAGCCGAAGCACCAGTACGCGTACGTCGTGATGACCTCCGTCAACGACACGAACGGCGCGCCCCTGGGGGTCGCGACGGCGCTTCATCAGGCCCTCACCTCCGGCGACACGAGCGATCCCGTGGCGGCGCTCTATGCCGTCGTGCCTCCCGCGTTGCAGGCGGCGGGCGTCGACGTGACCCAGGTCGCCGCAGCCACGGTGTTCACGACGGGGGACGTCGTGGCCGATCTCTTCAATCTGTCGACCATGGTCTTCAACAAGTACGCGTCGCAGGTGAGCGTGACGGCGGTCACGGTCGACCCGATCGTGCTCGACACCAACGACCGCATCTGCGAGCTGCAGGCCCAGGTGACCTACCCGCAATTCCAGGTGGGCGTGCCGCCGTACGACACGGGGGGCCTCTTCGACTTCGACTCGACGGGGATGCCCATCCTGCAAGGCGAGGAGATGGCGCCCATCACCATCACGCTCCCGAAGAGCCCCATGCCGGCTGGTGGCTATCCGCTCATCGTCTACTTCCACGGGACCGGAGGCGAGAGCACGGCCATCGCCGACCGGGGCATCTGGCGCCCCGAGACCACCACCGCCAATTGCCCCATCGGGCAGGCCCTCGACTCGTGGAACGGCGTCACGGGCTGCAACACGCCCGGGCAAGGGCCGGGGTGGGTGACTGCGCCGCTCGGCTTCGCGATGGCCGCGAGCGCGCTCCCCGTGAATCCGCAACGCTGGCCGGCGGGTCAGGACAGCAACCTCCCCGAGTACCTCAACATCAACAACGTCGCCGCGACGCGCGACATCTTCCGGCAAGGCGTCCTCGAGGAGCGCATGTTCTTCGACGCGCTGAACCGGCTCACCATCGATCCGACCGTGGTGTCGGCGTGCACCGGGCTCTCGCTGCCGGCGGGAGAGACGGCGTATCACTTCGTCGCCAGCCCGCTGCTCGCCCAGGGCCAGTCGATGGGCGCAATGTACGCGAACATGATCAGCGCGGTCGAGCCGCGGATCAAAGCAGTCGTGCCGACGGGCTCCGGCGGCTACTGGAGCTACTTCATCCTGGAGACGCAGTTCTTCCCCAACATCAAGGGTGACCTCGGGCTTCTGCTCGGCCTGCGCGGGAGCTTCTCGCACCTGCATCCGGCCATGCACGTGACCCAGATGGCCCTCGGGCCCGTCGATCCCATCATCTTCATGCCCCGCCTCGGGCGCGAGCCGCTCCCGGGGCACCCCGTGCGTTCGGTGTACGAGCCGCACGGCATGGGCGACTCGTATTTCCCGACGGACGTGCAGGACGCGTGCGCCATGGCCTACGGCCACAAGGAGGCGGGCCAGCAGCAGTGGCCCACCATGCAAACTGCGCTAACGCTCGAAGGGCTCGACGGGATCGTGCCCTACGACGTGACGAACGACGTGACCTCGAGCACGGGGACGCCGCGCACGGGCGTCGTCGTGCAGTACATGGGCGACGGCGTCTACGATCCCCACGCCATCTACTCGCAGCTCGACAGCGTGAAGTACCAGTACGGGTGCTTCTTCCAGAGCTTCTTCCAGACAGGGACGGCTACGGTCCCGGCGTCCGCGGACTACAGCGTGCCCTGCCCGACGCACTGAGGGGCGGTCGCGCGATCACTCGAAAGTCGCGGGCGTCGCGCCCGACGCCTCGGCCAGAAGCGTCACCGACCACGAGCCCGCGTCGAACGTGGCCACGTGGGTCTGGCCCCAGCCGAGCGTTCCCTGCGAGAGGCCCCGAACGGGGGTCAGGACCGCCGAAGGCAAGATGCCCTCTCCGGTGATCGCGACGTACGTGCACCGGGCCACGACGACGCTCCCGTCGCTCGTCACGCCCGACGCCGTCAGGACCGCCAGGCTGTCCTCGCTGCCTCCCATCCAGGCGAACGAGAAGTCACTCGAGGTGGTCACGGCGACCGCGCCGCCGTCCGGCATGGGGTTGGTCAGCGTGAGGACACCCGGCGCCGGGATCCCCTGCGGGCCGAAGGCGGGCACGGCGCCGCCCGATGCGGCGACGGTCAGCGTGTCGCCCGGGGCGAACAGGGGACCCTGGAGGGCGAGCTCGTAGAGGCCGGTGGCGCCCGCGTCGAGGGTCACGCCGCCGTCGAGCGACGGCGCGGAGAACGTCAGCGTCCCCGCCCCGGGAGAGGGGCCCGCGTCGGGACCGGCTTCGCACGTGTAGACGACGCATGCGCCGTAGACGGTCGTGACCGCGCAGGTGGACTCCAGCACGGGGGTGCCGTCGAACACGGCGCCGAGGGTTCCTCCGCCGACCTGACTCGTCGAGAAGAAGACGAACCCGGCCGGGCCGCCCTCCGCCGGCTCTGGAGCGTCCGCCATGGAGCCATCGGTCGCGTCCGCGGCGCTCTCGACGATCGAACCGTCGCCCGGCCCTCCGCCGTCTCGCGGGGCCGCCGCCTCCGAGCCATTGCACGCCGTCGCGGGACCGAGGAGCAGGAGCGCCGCCGTCACGCCCGTGATGGCGAGCGGGACCATCGGGGCGAGGGAGAGCAGGCTACAGCGCCGCTTCGTCGTGCGCATCGGGTCCGGCAGTGTACCCGGGTGCTATCTTGCCCGCCGTGCGCTTCGCCCTGGCCTGCGCGGTCGCCTTCGCAGCGCTCGGCGTCGATGCCCGCACCGCGCACGCCTTCTGCCGGACGACGACCTCGAAGGCGCCGGCGGGCTGGAACCCCGCGGTGAGCGGCTGCTGGACGGAGGGCGTGCCGCTGGCCTGGCCCGTCGACCGGGTCCCCTACGGCGTTGCCTCGGCTGCCAGCAAGCAAGTCTCTCTGGCGGACGCCACCCGCGTCGCGGATCTGGCCTTCGGCGCGTGGAACGACACGCAGTGCGCCGGCCGGTCCGCGGGTATCCAGGCGTACGACGACGGCCCGAGCTCGGTGCCCGACGGCGCCACGGGCGACGCCCTCGCCGAGTGGGCCTACTGCGCCGAGAGCAATGCGTGCGCCGCGACCACGCACGACGTCATCGTCTTCGACGACGACGCGTGGCCGTACAACGATCCGGTCAACACGCTGGCGCTCACGACCGTCACCTATGGCGTGGATGACGGGCAGATCTTCGAGGCCTACACGGAGGTCAACTCGGCCGAGCACCAGCTGACGACGACGGAGCCCCCGCCGGCGAACGGCGCGACGTACGATCTCCAGGCGATCCTCACCCACGAGGCCGGGCATTTCCTCGGCCTCGCGCACGCGACCGACACGACCTCGATCATGTACGCCTACTACGTGCCGGGCGCGGTGACCCTCACGCCCGACGACCTCGGCGCCCTCTGCACGGTCTACCCGCCGCAGTCCCCGCCCGGCGCGAAGGGCTGCGCGTGCGCGGCGGTCGAGCCTGCCCCCGGGGGTGCCGCGGTGGCCTCGGGGCTCTCCATGGTCGCGCTCGCCTTGCTCGGCAAGCGGCGTTGCCGTCGGGCGGATCGGCCACCCTGGCCCCCTCGCCGCTGACCGAGGTTGCGCCCGCGCCGATATTCGTTTACCCAAGCGTGCGAAGTCTCGCGCCTCTGGGCGCGGGCGGAGGGCGGCAAAGTGCTTCCCTCCAAGGAAAGAGAAGAGCAGTCAGATGGCCAAGGGCACCGTGAAGTGGTTCAACGACGCGAAGGGCTTCGGATTCATCACGCAGGATGACGGGGGTGCAGACGTGTTCTGCCATCAGTCCGCCATCCAGGCGACGGGCTTCCGCTCCCTCCAAGAGGGACAGAAGGTCGAGTTCGACGTGAAGCAGGGCCCCAAGGGCCTGCAGGCGGAGAACGTTCGGGTCGCTTCGTAGCGGAGGCCCGACGAGGTGGAGGAGGGGCCCCGAGCGGGTCCCTCGTCCCTTT
>Ga0182030_10009613_pt1 | contig 19782 bp, 15 predicted proteins | sample 812S3MmetaG_FD_121299 | JGI IMG/M metagenome (GOLD analysis project Ga0182030, IMG submission 121299) | Permafrost microbial communities from Stordalen Mire, Sweden - 812S3M metaG (Illumina Assembly) | ecosystem: Environmental > Terrestrial > Soil > Wetlands > Permafrost | place: Sweden... | reverse complement strand
TGTCCGTCTCGATCTTCGAAAAAACCGAGCTTTCATGCGCCTTTCCGCCATATCTCCACAGAATCAACCAATCTGATTTCTCTAACCAACTGAATCTATTCAACATCTAACCGGACAGCAGTGTGTTAAGGTATGTAATCAAGTTGGGCAGGAACGGAACGCGATTCAGCAAGGCCGCCCTGCTAAAGCGGCACAACACGACGGGCAGAAAACGGTGATGTGCCAAGCGGCAGAGGAAGCGAAGGAAAGTCGGTTGGATCGCCGGGCTTCCCTCCAGCGCGTAGTGCCGCGCTAAATCGCTATATAGTAGTTGTTTTAGATTCAACATGCCCTTCCATCAAGCCGCGTGCGAGCAGTTCCTGAGTGGCCGTGTTAAGACGGTCAGGCTCGACCTGCTGCGTTCGCACCCAGGCGACAAATCGATCCAGCCCCTGTTCCAGCGAAACTTCGGGAACAAATCCCAGCTTTGCCCGAATCGTGCTCATGTCGGCGTAGCCGTGTCGAATATCGCCGAACCGGTATTGACCGGAGACGACCATCTGGGTTTCACCTCCAAGGCGCTCCTTCAGCAGAAGAGCGATGCGCGCAACGCTTGTCGGAAAACCCGAGCCGACATTCAATGTGCAACCGTTCCCTTCTTCAGAGAGCAGCCCGAGAACGACCGCACGCGCGACATCGGATACGTGCACGAAGTCCCTGCTCTCCTGAGCATCTTCGTAGAGGTTAATAGTCTGTCCTTGGCGCAATTGGTTGGAGAAGATCGAGAGAATTCCTGTGTAGGGATTCTTGAGCGACTGACCTTCGCCATAGACGTTTTGGAACCGGAAGATCACCGCCGGAATCCCAAGGGCTTGTGAGGCGATACGAATCAAGTGCTCCTGTGCCAATTTCGTAGCCGCATAGATTGAGGCTGGAGTCGTCTCCGCAGACTCGGGCGTGGCCGTTGCGCTAATCGTCCCACGACATTTTGGGCACAATGGCTCCCATTGCCGCAGGCGAAACATTGATTCAGAACGCGCGGGCGGATACACCAAGCCGCAGCGCTCACACATATACGCGCCCTCACCGTACACTGAGCGCGATGACGCTAGAACCACCTTAGCCACGTTGTGCTTGTGATTGGCCAGATAATCGAGCAACGATGCGGTGCCGCCGACGTTTGTCTCCGTATACCGGGAGATTTCGTACATGGATTGGCCGGTCCCGGTCTCGGCCGCCAGGTGAACGACGCAGCTGACGTCCACCAGCGTCCTGGCCCAAACGCCGGGCTCGCGCACATCGCCCCGAACGATCTCTACCAGAGGATGCCTGAGAAGCGCCAAGGACGACAGATCAGGAACTGCTCCATGGATCTGCGGGCTTAGATTGTCGAGCAACTTCACCTGATGTCCCTGCTCGACAAGCAATCTGGCGGTTTGAAGTCCGATGAAACCAAGACCACCGGTGATAAGTATTTTGTCTTCTTTCATCAGAACTCTCCAATTCGAGTGGTGTGTGTTACTGATCCCTTTATGTATATTCGCCGCGCCTTGCAGATATAACCTGACGTTCACTATACTGCCAAACGTTGGCTGACGGATTGTTTCCAACTCTCCATGCGATATTTCCGCGAATAAAACAGCCTTCTGCAAAGAAATCTGAAGCAGATCTTAAAATGGCAGAGGCTTCCTCCGACCCTCCATAGCTGGTAGATCAAACGACGCATAAGTCTTGCCGTCAGCGCCACACGTGCTACCGACCCCATCCACTCATCATAGGCTGCCTCCTCTGCACGACAAGTATCTACGTATCGGCTTGCGGTAGAAAGGTTTTTCAAGTCATAACCTGACACCTCATGCTCGACTTGAATGTCTCCAGCGACAAATACTTGTAGGTTCTGGCAGTGTAGACGGTGATATATGGCAAGATCGGAGAAATCCAGATTAAATCTCGGATCGTACCCGCCAATTGCTTTGAGTGCGCTGACCTTGATCGTAGACGCCGAGTTAATAGCATAAACGTCTTGCAATGGAATTCCAATGAACCCATTTGGGATAGTCCTGCTTAGCGTCCGATATTTTATAAAGGTGAAAGGACCTACAGATCTTCCATCGCACGACATCTTTGGAACGATCGCCGCAACGGTAGGCATGGGCGCCACAAATGTGGCGGCATGACAGACCTTGCACAAAAAGTCAATAGGGAGGCTTGTGTCCTGATCCAGAGTGAGCAGCCAATCATAATTCTCCTCCTCTGCAATCTGTAGCGCATAGTTATAGGCTGTAGCCAAACCGCCATTCTTAAAGTCCTCTTTGTATAGGATGTCAGGAGACAACGCATCTATATCCTGCCCTCCGGGTGTGTTGTCATACAGTAATATCCTAATGTCTGCTTGTCCGTCCGGAAGACTGGATATCGCGGCCCTAAGTGTCCTAAAGGTTGCTGACTCACTGGGTTGCATCTTATACAAGACGATTACGGCAAGCATCCGCACGGGGAATTGATCGACTGAATTAGCCAAAGGGCGCCTCTGTGTGGTCCGGCTATGAAGCGTCACAGCTTCTAACGCCTCGTTTGTGAACTGAGATGGTCCCTACTGGCTCCTCTGCTTCCGTTTGGGCGGCCAGGAGACAGAGCAGGACGTACGCAAAGTAAATGTATCGCTGCACCGTGGTCATCGTGACGGCCATGATGATAAATCCCAGCATGGCAAAGTAAATAAGATCTAACCGTACAGAGAGTCTACGCTTCCATGCCAAGATAACAAACACGACCATGGTCGCGAGATTGTTGGAGTACAAGATAGATGAATTAGCAATATCCGAATAGACATAGTAGGTTTCCATCTTGAAAGGATGTACTATAAGTGCGCCAAACAGCATGTTCCCAATTTTTGGAAACACCGCGACTGCATAAAGGTAATGCATCTCGAGTGTGCCTAACCAAGCGATAGAGTGCGCCTCACTAACCCCTGCGAATTGTTCATTCAGGCTCTCGGACACGAAGAGAGGGAGCATTACGCTCAGGGCGGCGATCAGCACAGCTATTGTCACGACGCGCCTTTGGCGCCATGGATTGAGCTTGCTCTCAGCCAAGAGAAACAAGAGCATGACAATGCAAACTTCGAATCGGTTAAAGAGTGCGAGCATGAGCGCTAGCAAAAGCACACCGTTGCGGTGCCTTCGACGTGCAAAGAAGAAGATAGAAACAGCCAAAAGATCAACGATTTCTTTATTGACGGAGAGCAGGCTGATGGTCGTGGTCGCATTTAGCAGCAACAGCCCCACAAAGATCCCGGTCGAAAAGGAGAAACTCCTTTTCAACAGGAAGATAGCCAAAAAGAACATCGCATAGTCGGCAAGAACCATCGCGAATGTGCTCTTGAGCACGAATGCCTGCAGGATCGGGCACAATACGGTATTGGGAAACGAAGATAGCGCCACAGTCAAAAAGATATCCTCGCGGCCTTCCCGTAGAGCATCTGCGGCGGCAATGTATGTTCCTGAATCAGCCGCGATATGCTGCTCCGTCCGCCCATCCAAAGAAGGAGCAACCCATTGAAAGAACAAGAAAAACGAAAAGCATATATATACGATCAGCAATGAAAATAGAATCAGGGATCTGACCCGAATACGAATGGACAGAATCTTCAGTGGGTCAACGGTCATAATAGCAAAGCTCCATGTTGCGGAGGGAATCAGGCGATCTTTCTCTGGTTAGGGCTAAAAGAGATGGATGTGGATTAAAGATTCGTTATACGGTCAAAGACCTAATCGGCGAAATGCCGAATTATTGAACTCGTGGAGCATGGAAACAGCAGCAGCGTTCCACGTAAATGGCTGAATATCTTTAACCGCTTGAGCGACTCTACACATCTGCTCATCAGGATTGGCCAAAATATCTGTGATTGCGTCTGCAATCGCGCTTGCATCATGCACAGGAACAATCCAGGAGTTGTGGTTGTCTGCCGGCAAATAGCCTGTGCTTACAACGGTTACGCCACATGCCATGGCTTCCATGACGGGATAGTGCGCCGCACCAAGTTGCACCGTGCCGGGGGCAACCAGAATATCAATGGACCTATAGTAGTCCCCTAACTCTTGGTCGTTCTTCGGTACTACTATGTGGATATTAGGATCGAGTTCATCGGCGGCGTTGCCAAAGGCAACTCTCAGTTCAACGCTAATGCCTTTTTGCGAAAGCATATGATAAGCATCGAAAACATACTTGATTCCTTTGAACACTTCAGTACGCCCGATACAGCCGATTATCAGCCGAGAGTGCTGTTTGTCACGATTCTTCGTGGGGTAGAATAGCGTAAAGTCAATGCCCGGCGGCACCGATGCGTGCGCACGAAGAGCATTATATCCAAGATATACAGGGGCGTTAACAATATGCTTCAACGGCAACATATAACTGCCAAAGGAAAGTGCTTGTAGGACTGGCATATGAAGACCTGGCATCAGACTGTAATACTCCGGTTCATAGGCCTGCACGTAATAGTACTTGCGTGCGTTTAGCCGCGCCAGAAAAACTGGCCACGCGGTCATAGACTGATTAGCCAACACAATGTCGGCGTTTTCCGCATAGCGATGCAAGCCGCCCACAAGGCTCCTGAGAGCGTTCCATATGCGAAGTCGCCCCGAATAATTGCGTCGATCCTTCTCCGGAACTTCTATCCCCCTTCGATCAAGCCAAATAATCTCCGCCGTGGTTGGGAAATAGGGGTCATCGGATTCTCTGGGACTTAAGAAGAGAACCGTGTGGCCTAACCTGATCCATTCATTTGCCAAATTGGAGAGTACTCTAAACCCGCCCTGTCGTCCGAACCCCGTAATCGGAATTACAATTTCCATTCATAGCCTCTGTTAGCTAAATATACGTTGATGAAGCTTGGCTTCAATCGAGTCTGGAACGATAACTTAGGATGTTCCGAACCGCATTGTCAGCCGGCGTGCCATGGCACCGAGGCGCCCTACCGGGCCGCCCAGATTGCTCATATGCGTTATTCGTCCGAGCGAATATACCGCAAACGCCGCTGCTGCTATGCATCCAACCAATATTCCCCAGCGCGTTAAGACGGTGATAATATCCACACCAACGCATATCGCAAAGGTCACTATGGACATGATGATCACAGACCTGGACCAGCGGAAGCCTATCCGTCGGCGGGCAAGCCAATAAACCAGGGGCAGATAGAAAGCGTACATTGCAAGATAGGCTATGCCAGTGATTTGCAATCCCATAATCGGCATTAGGCCCGTGATAAGAACTGTTAGAACGAGCAATGTGGCAGTTTCGGTTGAGAAAAAGGCTTTCCCATCGCCTGCCGCAAGAATCAAGAAGCCCAATGGAAAGCTTGCCACTTTGAGCACATCGCCCAGTACTTGCCAACGCAGAATCTCGATGGCGGGTGTAAAGGAGGCGGCATAGAGCATGTGAATGACCCATGGCGCTACCGCCATCATAGCGATGAAGACAGGCCCACTCATCAGGGTGGCGATCTCCGTTTGTTCGTTTACCAGCCTCCCGGCGGCTTTGGGATCATGGATAACTCCGGTCAGTCTAGGATAGTAGTCCGTACCCATCGCCGCAAGAACAAATGTGACGTACTGCATTGAGATTGTCCAGGCCGCCTGATATTGGCCAAGAGACTGCGCGCCCAGAACTCTGGCGACATCGATCCTTATCCAGAGTTGCGCCAGTTGTTGAACAAGCCCTGCCCCCACCATTGCGATGCCAAGGCGAAAGAGCATTTTCCATTCGCGCGTTAACTCCGGTAGGGGAACGGTCTCCGTTCTGGATTTTGGCAGTCTCGACACATATATGTGGCCGAGCGCAAAACTTGCCAGGGGAAGGACCAGTACATATGCAACCAAACCGGCGTTGCCCCATCGCCACAGAAAGCCGATGCCAAACACAGTGCTGCATAACGCTCCAAAGACATTGAGACGAGCGATATCGCCAATGCGGCGCATGCCCTGGATTAACGCTGCCTGCGATGCTCCGGCTACGGAGAGTGCCACTCCTATCGAGAGCCAGCCGACTGCGCCTGAGTAAGATGCGCTACCCAATGCATACACAGCCAGAATCGACCGGAGTGACCACACAACCAGCCCGCCAGCGCAGGCAAGGAACATTGCTGCCCAGAACAAGGCGCGTCGCGCCACCATGATCGCGCGCGCATCGTTTTTACTATAGGCCTCCGCAATCTGGCGCGTGCCCACCGGGCCTAAGCCCATGGTGGCAACCGTGGATGCGGTTCCCATAACACCGGTGTACAGACTGGCCAAGCCCACACCAGTCGGCCCAAGCAACACAGCCAGAACCTTGATGCGCAATACGCCAATTGCGATATTGATGAACGACGCACCTCCAATAATGGAAGTGCTTCTCAATATGCGATTGTACGATGCTTTCGCATTAGTCATCCGTGAACCGCTGCCTTCACCGCGGCAATCACGGACGCAACGCCTACATCATCCAACTGTGGCCCCATGGGTAAGCTGAGCAGACGATTGGCCATGCTTTCTGCAATGGAAAACCGTCCTCTCGCATAACCCGCATCCTGATATGCCATTTGCAAATGCGGCGGGATCGGGTAGTGTATCAGCGTTCCAATGCCAGCCTCTTGCAGAGTCTTTTGCAGGCCATCCCGTTCTGCATGTTGCACGACATAAACGTGCCAAGCGGGTTCAGCCCACCCCGGCGCTTCGGGCAGCACCAACCCCGCATCCGCCAACTTCGCTGTGTAGCGCGCGGCAATCGCAGTTCGGCGGGCATTCCATTCATCCAGGTGCCTGAGCTTGACCCGTAAAACTACGGCTTGCACCGGGTCCAAGCGGCTGTTGTAGCCTTTGACTTCATTCACATACTTCACTCTTGAACCGTAATTGCGCAACACACGAACTCGGTCGGCTAGCTCCGGGTCGTTGGTTGTAACGGCACCTGCATCGCCCAGTGCGCCCAAATTCTTTCCGGGATAAAAGCTCCACGCAACGACATCCCCATGGCCGCCGATGCGTTTGCCCTTATAGCGAGCGCCATGCGCTTGCGCCGCATCTTCCAGGACGCGCAGTCCATGCTTACGCGCCAGAGCGAGCATCGGGTCCAGATCCGCCGGTTGCCCATACAGATGCACCGGCAAAATAACCTTGGTGCGTGGCGTAATGGCGGCCTCTATCCTGCTAGGATCGAGGTTGTATGTGGACTCCACTGGCTCGACTGGAATAGGGGTTGCTCCGCACTGACTAACAGCCAGCCATGTCGCGATATAAGTATTAGATGGGACGATGACCTCATCCCCAGCACCAATCCCCATGGCAAGCAACGAAAGACGCAGCGCATCCAGCCCGTTGGCGACACCCACGCAATGCCGGGCTTCAGTGTAGGCAGCAAAATCCTGCTCGAAGGCTTCCACGTCCTGCCCGCCGATGTACCAGCCGGAACGCAAAGAGGCAAGGACTGCCGACTCAAGCTCAGCTTGAATCTCGCGGTAGGCCTCGCCCAAGTCTAAAAACGGAATCATCGTCTTTCACCAACCAATCCCAGAAATTCAGCATAATCTCGGATGTAATCACTCTTATCGTAATGCTCTGATGCAAACACTAGGAGCATTGCATCTGCTGAGTACATGTATTGAATTCCCCATGTCATCGGTGGAAGGTAGAGCCCGATATCTGGCTTGTTTAACATAAACTCCTCTCGATTCCTACCGTCATCAGCAACAACCGAGCAGCGCCCCCTCACACAGATGAGGAATTGCTTGCATCTATAATGCGCATGCTCACCCCTCGTCTCGGCGCTCGGCACATCGAAAACAAGAAAGTATCGCTTCGGTATGAAAGGCATTGTCTGCTCAAATTCTCCAACACTCAAGTTGCCACGCATATCCGAAATGAATGGGAATTTGTGCAGCGTTACTCCGCTGACAATAGATTGGAGTACACCACTGGACCCCGGCTGACCAGCTTGAGTCGTATGTGCTAGAGTCGATGCGCTCTGCTTTTCAGTATCTGTATAGCCTATTATCCGTGCAGGATTGCCAACCACAATCGCTCGCGGCGGAACAGACCTAATTACTGTTGCCCCAGCACCAACCAATGCTTCCTGACCGATTGTAAGTCCTGGAAGGATGACTGCTCCGGCTCCTATTGACGCTCCGTCCTCTAATGTAGTCTCCAGATACTTATCCGGGAACTTTTTGCTCCGAGGGAACAAATCGTTTGTAAAAGTGGCATTTGGACCAATAAACACATCATTTCCAACCCGCATGCCGTCCCACAACTGCACGCCGCACTTGATTGTGACCCGATCCCCGATCACAACATCATTTTCGATGAAAACTTGCGAGCAGATGCTGCAGTTGGCTCCGATTCTAGCCCCCGGGAGTACAACAACATACTGCCATATTCTTGTGCCGTCGCCAATGGTATCAGAAGCAACATCTGCAAGTTTGTGTACTATTATGTTCATTTCTTTTCCCTCACTCAAGCTCTTAAGAGCAGCCCATACGCCAACGAAAAACCGTTGCCGCCCATGAATATCCAACACCTAATCCTACGACCATTACGCACTGCCATTTTTCAGCTTTCCAGATACAGCGGCATCGTTAAGAGCGAAGTGAAGAGTCGAGGATTTCCATTCCGACATGCACCATGGTGACCACAAGCCTTTCGTCCGATATCTTGAGCTTCTTCCTTAAATAGTCGAGCATGTAACGATTTGCCTGATGAAACACAATCAAGTCGATGTCCTCTACCTGTAGTCGCATCGTTTCCAGAAGCCGGTCAACCGCCTTGGGGGGGAATGCTTCAACCACAATATGTGGCCTAGAAACTGATTACTCGGACAGGCTCCTAGCCAAAATACAAACCGCCATTGATATTGATTGTCTGTCCAGTGATGTACGATGCTCCTTCGGTGCATAGGAATCCAATGGTATGACAGACCTCTTCCACGCGTCCCAATCGGCCCACAGGTATGGTTCCCAAAATCTTTTCCAATTTGTCAGTCGGCACTTTGACGATGATGCCAGCATCGAAGTACCCCAGTGCCAATGCATTAACGGTAATGCCACGGTTGGCAACCTCTACTGCGGTAGCACGGGTGAGACCCTCAATCCCCGCCTTGGATGCGGCATAAGCAGAGGTCCCAGGCACGCCAATCTTTCCCAAGATTGATGAAATATTTATTATTCTCCCTTTCCTTTTTTCCCTCATGATCGGAAGAACGGCCCGTGTGCATTGGAACGCTCCAGTCAGGTTCACCTCCAGAGTTGACGACCAATCCTCGTCCCCGACTTTCCAGATCATCCCGTTTCGGGAAATCCCGGCGCAATTGATCAAGACATCCACGGTTGCGAAAGCCGCAACAACATCTGCCATAACAGTATCCACCGACTCTCGCTGGCTGACATCGACTTGAAAGGCTTGGGCCTTCTTGCCTTGGCCTCGAAGGGAGCCTACCAGGGCGTCCGCCCTTGCCCCATTGCCGTGATAAAGCACAGCGACGTCGGCGCCGTGGGATCCCATGTAACGACAAATTGACCCGCCTAGTCCGCCACTCCCCCCTACTACTACGACGACCAATCCGTTAAAATCCACCTCTACCTCCCTTGTGGAAAACCTTGCCACTCCGTTCCTAGATGTCCCATCGTACGATTGCTGAACCCCAAGTCCAACCGGCGCCGACCGCAATGAAGGCCAGAACCTGGCCCTTTTTCAGATAGCCAGCCTCATGAATTTCGTTCAGAACCAATGGGATTGAGGCAGCGGAAGTGTTGGCATATCGATCCATGTTGGTATGAAAACGATTGAAGGGAACCTCTAGGATTTCTGCAGATCGCTTTAGGATTTGAATGTTTGGCTGATGGGGGATAACGTGGTCGATGTCCTGAACCGTCAACCCCGCCCTCTGGAGGGATCTCCCCAATGTCCACGGGATTCGATTGACTGCCATGTTGTACACAGCCTTTCCGTCCATCCGCCAGTAGTGAAGATGCTCCTCAAGCGTTTTCTGGCTGGTTGGAAGCTCAGAACCGCCTGCGAGCACAGTCCATGCATCATGCTCTGAGCCATCTGCTCCGAGATCAAAGGAGAGTATGCCCTCTCCCAGGGTGCAAGCCCCTATGACCGCAGCGCCTGCTCCATCGCCAAAAAACACGCAATCTCTCCGCTGCCAGTCAGTGATCTTCGAGAAGGTGTCCGCGCCGATGACTAAAACATTCTGATAAATCCCAGAAGAGACGAACTGAGAAGCCACCGCGACGCCGTAGATAAATCCGGAACACACCGCAGCCAAATCGAAGGCGGGACATTCATGAGCACCCAACTGATGCTGCACATAGCATGCAGTCGATGGGGCGATTCTTCGAGGTGTGGTGGTGCAAACGATGATTAGCCCAATGTCCTGCGGCCTAAGATTGGCATTCTGGATCGCCCGCCGCCCAGCTTCTGTGGCCAAATCGCCGGTAGATTCATTCGGACCCGCAATGCGCCGCTCGCGAATCCCTAGATGATCATATGTCCATTTGGCGCTAGTCCCAGGTATGGTGCGCTCGATCTCTTCATTTGTAAGAATCCGCGCAGGAACATATGCGCCTGTTCCGATGATGCTTGCCGAACAATGAGAAAACGTCATAGAACTCCTTTGTAAACCCAATCAAAAAAACCGTGGCGGAACAGATCGCACGACTCTAGCTGGAACCCCCATGACCAAGACCCGTGGCGGCACATCCCGAGTCACCAAAGCTCCAGCACCCACCACTGCATTTTCACCAATGGTAATTTGGGGCAGCATGATAGCGCCAACGCCTATGTAAGCTCCCCGCTTGACGTGGGGCCCCCCTCTTCCTATGGTCCTCTCGTCCTCTGCCCGCCCCATGGAATTCTCACTGGCGCTCCCCACCAGTGCGCTAAAGAATACGTCTTCTTCGATTACCATGTCTCCGGGAAGGTGGCACATATCCATGATCCTTGAACGGGCGCCAATTTGCGTCTCTGGCTGAACCATCACACCTCGTCCCAACACCACGAACTCTCTAATATCGCAAGCCTCCCGCACCGAGGAAAGATCACAGATCAAGACATTGTTGGCGATTTGGGTGCCCGTATAGAGGACGGTACAGGCCCCAATCACAGAATGATCGCCAATGTAAAGCGGCCGGTAGTCAACGATGAGCGGCCGAGAAATGTTACCAGCGCTCAAAGGCAGCCGACCCAGAACGGCGTTGTCGAGAATTGTGACACTGCATCCGAGTGTGGTCTCGGGATAGATGACAACGTTGTGACCGATCTTGCAGTCTTCGCCGATCACAACGTTTTCCATGATGACAACGTTATGACCTAGGTTAACGCTGGAAGGGATGATTGCTGAATTCATTCATTACCCCAATGATTTCTGAGAGTATTGCAAAGGAGCCTCTGTGCTGGTACCCCATTTCGCGGTGTGCTCTGTTTCCGAAAGAATTCCATGCCCGCATAAAAGAGAAAGCGGGGGCCGTCCATCAGGTCGCGGCGCCAGAGTTTGCTGGGCTCCTTCCAAAAGCTGTAGACCCATTCGAAGCCCGCGTTGCCCATCCATTCAGGGCAGCGGGGAACGGTGCCGGCCACAAAGGCGAAGGCGGCGGCGCCGTTTGTCGGACGAGAAATGAGTTTGATATTACTATAGACATTTGCCAGCCTATTAGCCACTAGTGCCGATTCATCCACTGAAGCGTCGTCTATGATGATGATTCCCTACGGCAATAGTCCAGTATTTATCGATCTTACACATCTCTCCAAGGTCGATTCCGCATTACAGACGGGAATAATTACAGATACATCCAGCGTGCTAACTTTCATCCAATCCTCCATGCAAATCCTGGCTGCGCCGCAAGCCCTGCTATTCGTCAGTTGGTTCGCCAGCACAAAGCCCACAGACTGAGTCAGTTTGGCGTAACAGCGTCGTGATCTCGAATTGAGCGGGGCAACGCAATTCCGCCTACTTCCAGGGAGTGGAAGCCGTTAGTCAGGTCCCAGAGTGCCGAGGCCAATATCCAGGTGATTCCCGCAAGAGCAGAGAGCAAAAAACCAAGGACGACGATGATCGACCTGTGCGGAGATGACTTTCTCTCTGGCACGTCCGGCTCGTCCAGCACTTTGACGGGCGGGATTTCTTTCGCTTCCTGAACCTTGGCCAGTTCATATTGCTTGGTTAGAGTCTGGTATACAGAGTCTTGCATAGCCACTTGCCGGTAGAGGTCGTAGTATGTAAATCCTAGGATGGGTAGTTTGCGGACGGAGGGAAGTAATTGGTCAGATTTAAGAGCGGCGCCATCCACATCCTCTCCTAGACCGCTCATCTTCCGCAATTGTCTTTGCAGTTCATCGACGCGCCCGCGAACCTGTCGTACCCTCACGTTGTCATCGGTATACATGGCTTTCAAGCCAGACAGCTCACTTTGAGCTGCGATCAGCTCGCCCTGCAGTTTTCCTGCCGCTTCGACTGTCGCTTCGCCTTGCTTTTGAGGATCCAATGTAGCGTTACGGCTGGAGAATTGGCTCAATGCGAGGGAACTGGCATCGAGATCACTTTTAACGGATTTTATCCGTTCCTCAAGAAAAATCCGTTCACGACGAGCCGAGGATGTGCTCACTCTATTAATGAGCTTATCGAGTTCCTCAATGTACGCTTCAGTAATGTCGCGCGCCTGTTCTCGATCACGGTCCATCACTGAAATACTGATGATTCCGCTCTTCTTGTCCTCTACGATTGTGGTTCGTGCTTTCAGTATCATGCGAGCGTCGACATAGAGTTTGCAATGATAAACGCGCAGCAGGCCGAAGTGATTGATAATGTCGTCCTGGGCAGTTTGACTGTTCAGAATACCTATAAAGGTTCCGCTTGGCGTTCTCGCATTCATCAAGCCTCCCGCGAAGTTGGGTACAATAGAGCCAGTCCCTGCTAAAGCGCTGAGCATGGATGTACTTGAAAGTGTCTGCGGATCGGGTGGCATCAATTGCGCTGTTGACGTGTATATATTTGGAATCAGCAATGCGTAGCCAATTGCAACCAACGTTCCTAGCCCGATAACCTTGGCCAGCCAGCGACGGCGACGCCATATTACCATACCGAGTTCGGCGAGTGAAATCTCTATCGGAGCCACTGCATCTTCGGCCGCACTTAGGTTATGTTCTTCTGTGATACTCAATGTTCAGTCTCCTGTAGAGCGAAGAGTCTAATTCAAAAGAAATTCAGCAACGCCCGAGTCTTAATGGACTGCCTTGGTCAGAGGGAACCGACTGTTTCTCTCCTGCGGATAATGGGTAATGCAATTGACACGTTCTGAACCGAAGGTTGATGAGCTTGGGAGCCTTTGGGAAGCCCGATCGGCTCATGCACTTTGCACAAGAGCCATCAAAAAGCTCCAACCATAGCGATAGGAAGTGCGGCTGTTGACATGATCTGCGCCATACCTAATATGTTTTGCCATACTGCTGAGCCGCCAACAATTTTCTCGGGAACGAACACAGTATCGCCGGGCCGCAATCTTAGGTTCATCAAACTACCGCCAGTCCAGCTATTCCCGCGTGGTACTACTGACCCATCGGCACGTAACACATAGATGTATTTTTTGTTGCCATAGGGTGTCGCGCCACCAGCCTTTCGCAAATACCAGCCGACATCTCTGCCAGGGACATAGCTAATCGCTGTTGGGTTAAATACCTGGCCGCTAACTATCACGAAATTCGGGCGCTTGGGAATGACCAGCGTGTCGCCTGCGCGCATTTCAATATCTGCCGGTGTGTTTTCCCATTTGCCGATGTCGGGAGAAATGTTGACTACCAGACGGCCGCTGGCGGGATGGTTACGAAGCGCAGTGAGAACTTGTTCCCGCTGTTGCTGGAGTGACTGCTGTATATCTGTACTTGCCTGAGTGGACATAGCCCCTTGTTTAACAGTGGCTGGCGTGGTTTCGATTCGTTGAATCATCTGCTGCCGGGCTTGCTCGCCTAGTTCGCGAACCTGCATGCGTTCCAGAACGGCGGCGGGGGGGTATGCACTCACTCGAAATCCGCCAGCACGCTTCAGAACCGAGCTCAGGCGCTCTCCCTGCTCAATCCCGTAACTACCGGCATGTTCGACTTCGCCATTTATCGTAACCGACGCACCAATGTCCTGCCAGCCGGCCAATCGCCGAATGCTGACAACATCGCCGGGCTTTAGCGCCACATCCACACTCTTGTCGCCCTCCAACGCTTTCTGAACTGCGACGATGCTATGGCTGACCAGCACCTTCTGTCCATTCTGAACCACATAGCTGGAGAGATCGGCTTCATCCCGATAGGCACTTCGCTTAAAGCCTCCCGCCATGCGCACCAGATCAGCCAGTGTCATCCCTTGAGACATTGGGAATTTGCCGGGGCGCAGGACTTCTCCCTCAATCGAAACCCTGGGCGAATCAACCTCATACCTGCTGAAGATGCGGATTAGATCGAACGGGCGGAGCGCGATTGGGTTGTTACCGATCAGAACGTCAGGCAAATTGAAGATTGTGGTCTCCGGCCGGAAGTCCGGCGGTCCCAGGCGAACAAGTTCAGCGTGATCGGCCGGTTCCGGCATCACGTCCTGGTATGAATGCAAAAGATCATTGATGGTCATTCCATCCCGGTATGGGTACTTTCCTGGACGATAGACATGCCCTTCAAGATAGACTGCCTGCTCGTTGTAAGGCAATATCTGAGTAATTGCGACGTCGTCTCCACCTTGTACCCGGAAATCGGCCAGTTTCTGTTTCACCCCTTCCGCGTTGTCCGGAAGTTGCAAACTTAACATGGTGCGGCGCTGGTGGGCTTCAATTCGTTCAACATTAATCTGTTTCAAGCTCGCAGAAGCCAGCACTCCTCCGGCGAGATCGAGTACCTGGTCTAATCCTTGCTCGCCGTTCAGTTCGTAAATCGCGGGGCGATGCACCATCCCTTCGACCGAAACCTGCGAACCTACCGGCGGCACCAGGATGGTATCGCCTGGCAGCAGGCGGTCGACATTCGAGCGGATACCTCGCAGCAAGAAGTCATAAAGGTCAATTTCGCGGACCAGTTGTTTGCCGCGGTACTGGCGCAGGATGCGCAGTGACCCGCGGCTGGTCGGGCCACCGGCGGCATATAAGGCGCTGAGCGGCGTAGACAAGGAACTTACATCATAGGCGCCGGGCCGTTGCACGTCACCAACCACATATACGCGAACTGTACGGAGCCGGCCCAGCGAAATTTCGACATGCTCACCCTGGTATTGTGTACTGAGGGCTTTCTGAATGGCACTTTGCGCCTGGTCGATCGTGAGCCCATCAATCGTGATAGTGCCTGCCTCAGGGAGCGCAATCTGACCCTGGCGGTCAATGATCCGACTGAGCCGATCAGAGTGACCACCCCACAGATTCACTACAACATTGTCCCCCGTCCCAAGTACATAATCGGGACCCACAGGAAGATCCATCGGGAGTTCATTCGCATTCCCCGTGCCAACAAGAAAGGCGTCGCTTCCAAATCGGCGTAATTTCCTATCTGTATCAATAGAGGAGAATTGAGTATAAAGATCCGACAGTGAAGGCAAGTCTCTATAAGGACTATACTGACGTTGAACCTGGGGATTGTCCGGATTATCATACGGGAGGGCTTGAATGGGGGAAGGAGTTGACGTCTTCGGCTTCGCCGTTTTCGTGGAACGAGAATTATCTGTATTCAGGGATTTCGGGTCGAGCGCTGCTGGATTCGTGCTGTAGCCGCGCTTGGTCAACTCTTGGGTAACCAAATCGCGCAGGCTCGCATCCTGGCGAATGCGGTCGTAGATCGATTGATCGCTGATTGTGCCTGGATCCGTTCCGGGCTGTTGCGCAACCAGCGACTTAATGCTGGCCAGGAGATCCGGCTCCTGCTCGAGAATGCCAATTATCTGCTCTGCAGACATCGACTGCTGATTCGATATCTGGCCCGTTTGTTGGCCCGTCGACTGGTCGGATTGTTGGTCCGTCGACTGGCCGGATTGTTGGTCCGTCGACTGGCCGGATTGTTGGTCCGTCGACTGGCCGGTTTGTTGATATGGCGTCTGATTTCCCACTTGATCCGCAGCCTGGGCAACACACATCCGGGCAGCGCTAAGTCCGCAAAGCATTACGACCAATCCGAAAGTAAGCAGGAGACCGCAGACTCGGTTCCATCGCGACCTGGAGTCAAAACTCCCATGGTTATCAAGCACAACTTCGCTCATCATTTGACCTTTTAGAAACATGATTAGGTTGATCAGCATACGCTGGTTGGTGAGATGCCAAGTAATCCGCAATAAGCGCGGGCATGAATCAAGCCTTCGCTCCGACAGTAAGCTGGCAATCGAGAAGAGATTTGGTCAGCATGTGATGCCACACGAGGCTGCCTCATCAAGAGGCGGGACATTCTCTTTGACGGAATGCTCTCAGTAATCGAGGATTGTGACATCTATGTTGGCAGCGCCCTTGGTTCGGCGCCAAGCTGCTCTTTGAACGCGCTTAATTCAATAGTTCTGCAGGCTTCAGTTTGGCCACATCCGGGGTCTCGGTCTGCTCACGATGAACCGGAATCCTCTCTGGACCTGTATTGTAAGGCTTGACAGACAAGGCAGTTTTCAAAAGCTCGGTCCCGGGATTATAGTCGGGTACCAATTCCTTGAGCAGCAAAACGAGGTTGGCGACGTCTTGCCCTTCAACAATTGCTTGCAAGTGTTGCAAAGACGCTTTGATTTGTATTGCGTCGAGATTCTGATGGCAGACATAGCTTCTAATCTTGGCGTGCGAAGTCGGGACTAGATGCTCGTCCTGTAGATTCAATTCTTCATACATTTTCTCGCCTGGTCGAAGACCTGTAAATTGAATCTCGATGTCTCGTTCAGGCTGGAGTCCCGAGAGCAGTATTAGATTCTTGGCTAGATCCACGATCTTGACGGGCTCACCCATTTCGAGAACAAATACCTCTCCGCCTTTGCCGATTGAGAAAGCTTGCAAAACCAACTGGGCCGCCTCAGGAATGGTCATAAAATAGCGGGTCATTTCCGGGTGAGTGACTGTTACCGGACCGCCTGCGGCAATTTGTTCTTTGAAGATTGGAATAACACTTCCGTTGCTTCCGAGTACATTCCCGAAACGTACAGCAACAAATTTTGTGCCACCTTCCATCTGAAGCGCGCGAATCAGCAACTCTGCCGTGCGCTTCGTAGCGCCCATCATGCTGGTCGGTCGCACCGCCTTATCAGTGGAAATCATGACAAAATCATCGACTCCATGCTCTGCCGCCGCACGGGCTACGTTCCAGGTTCCGAAAATATTAGTTTCGACAGCAGCGAAGACGTGCTTCTCCATCAACGGAACATGCTTGTATGCGGCAGCATGATACAGGATCGACGGGTGATAGTGTTGCATCACCCTTTTCAGAGTGCTGCGGTTGGTGATACTGCCAATCTCAGGGTAAAAAGTTATGTAGGGGAAGTTTTTAGCCATCTCTTTGTCAATATGGAAAAGTGGTGTCTCCGCCTCATCGAACCCCACAATGGCAAGCGGACGGAAGGAAGCGATCTGCCGGCAGATCTCCGAGCCGATAGAGCCCGCGGCGCCCGTCACCATAACAACCCGCCCTTGAACGCGCTCCCTAATCCGGTCCTGGTCAAGATGCACTGGCTTTCTACCGAGCAAATCCTCTACGGCAACCTCTCGAATCTGCTTGCCCAATTCCGTGCCCTGAACAAGTTCGCCCAGGCTCGGAACCATCTTGTATTCCACCTTGGCGTCGGTGGCGAGCCTCAAAATGCGCACCATTTGCGGTCCGGTCGCGGAGGGGATCGCAATGAGCACTCTCTTAATGGCGTGCTTCTGCACCAATGCCCCAAGGGATTCTCCCGTTCCCATCACCCTCTTGCCATCCAGCACGAGTCCAACTTTGCTTTGATCGTCATCGACAATGCCTATGACATCGCACATCAGGGATTGGTTTTGCCGCAACTCCCATAGAAGCGCCAGTCCTGCGGCGCCGGCGCCATAAATGAGCGTATTTGCCCGCTCACCCTCGACGCTACCTGTGCTTATCGTGGTAACGACCACGCGAGCTGCCAACCTCCCACCCAAAGTCAACAAGCAGGAAATCAGCCAATCGACAATGTACACAGAGCGCGGAATGCCCCATGGTCCGATTAGATGATAAATGACCAACCCGCCCAGTATCGACCCCGCCGAAGTAGCCAATACAATCCGCACTGCATCAAAAATAGAAGTGTGCCGCCAACTTCCCTGGCTTACCGCGCCAACGATGAAGGCCGCGGACTTTGCCGCTGCCCAGATACACAGGGCCACTTCCATCGGGTGAAAGTATTGGGCAGGCAATACACCATCGAATCGCAACTCGAATGCAAGGAAAGTAGAGAGGACAAATGCTGATAAGTCCAAAGAAAATGCGAAGGTTCGGCGCCGGATACGTTGCGCCCTATGCTGTCTAGCTAGCTTTGATTGCGGAGACATTTCCTTCCCTCCAGGCTTTCGGACTTCTTGTTTCATTTGGGGATTTCAAACAACGGTTACTTACTGATGACGTCACGCCGCAGATACTCGTGAACAACTCAGCGGTTGCAGACTGCGCGGTGTTAACAGGCAAAGTCATCAATGTTATCTGTGAAGCGAGATGATACCAGGCCCGGTTGTACGGTCGAACTCATGCCGCAGAGGCAACTTGCTGAACAGGCGACACAATACCGGCACTGCCGATCATGAGGATTACACTCTCTGGACTTTGACCTATGCGGTTCAGCCTGGATGTTCCTCTGTTAAACGCGCAATGGGCGATGGATAGGCCGGCATCCTTGGAACGATCAAGTCCAGCCAGAACCTGACATATATGCGATGCTGTTCCTGGCTATTTGAATACAAGAGATTCTTGCCTCCGATCAGGTTATATATCCCCGGATGCGTCAATGCTGTCATAATCATTGCGGATGTTAGCATCGTGGAATCCATATCACGAATCGTCCTGTTTTTGATATTCATCTCCAAATATTTACGGATCGTAGAGAATACAGGCGTGAAATACTGCGACAACAGGCCGTCCGCCTTCGCGGGCAGCTCGATAATAGCAATTGCAAGCAGCCGAAGCAGCTCCGACCTGTAGACCACTGTATCTTCGAGCATCTCGATTATCTTTGGCAATACCACTTCCGGGGAATCTCCTCGCTCAATCCCGCTTAGCAAATCCCGCGCAGGCTTTAGTCCGGTAAGTTGCCAGCGTATCGCCGCCCAGAAGATGTCTTCCTTATGATCAAAATGCCGGAAAAGTGTATTCTCACTCACGCCGGCTAGTTGGGCTATCTCACGAGTGCTCGTTCCGTTGTATCCCTGACGCGCAAATAGCTTGCCTGCCGCCTGTACAATCTTGTCCGTCCTCTCCAGACTTTTTGCCGTATGTGGCATACTACATCGCTTTCCGGCGCGATTGCTGATTTCCCGCAGCCTGTACAGAAGATTGTTTACTTGCCGTATGATTGCCGCGTCATAATCTACGATGAAACAACTACCGGCTCCAGATCTTCAGGGTCCACCTGGATCGCGGCATGCTGATTAATCATTTCGATTGTCAGCACGAACCGCATATTGCTGTTCTTTCTCACTAGAGTTCCTTGAAGACCCTGCATTACACCGCTCTTAATACAAACCTTTTCACCAATAACAAGTTCGTGATACGGCTCGATCCGTTGTTTACAGAATCCAGAGCGCAGAAACTCGACCTCGGCATCCGGAAGAGGAATACCCTCTCG
>Ga0182030_10009612_pt1 | contig 19782 bp, 19 predicted proteins | sample 812S3MmetaG_FD_121299 | JGI IMG/M metagenome (GOLD analysis project Ga0182030, IMG submission 121299) | Permafrost microbial communities from Stordalen Mire, Sweden - 812S3M metaG (Illumina Assembly) | ecosystem: Environmental > Terrestrial > Soil > Wetlands > Permafrost | place: Sweden... | reverse complement strand
GCTAGCATGGGGTACTGGGCCATCAGGCTCGCACTAAGGAGTTGAGCTCCAGCAGGCAATGAAGTTGGTTGCTGAGGGGTCTCTCCGTTTACACCGATATATGTTAATAGTTTTGGCTTTGGGTCGGGTTGAGGCTGACCACTACCACCGCCGCTGCCACCACTCCCTGCTCCATTACTCGCAACACTACCGGCACCACTGTTTGCGCCTGCGCCTCCACCACTGCCACCGCTAGCTGCTGGACCACTCGGCGATGAACCCGTTGCGGCGCCTTGAGCTGAATTTCCAGTTGAATTTCCACCAGCTATGAAAGCAGCGTGCCCAGCTACTTCCAGCGCCAAATTCGCGCCATTCCAACCCGACTCTGTTACTTCATTGACAATCGGATCAAGGCTGAAATTCGCGCCAGTGTAGATAGAACCGGGTCCATAATTTTGCGGCGGGCCTCCATTGTAAAAATAAGACTCCGCCTGATAGTAGGAGAGTGAGGGCATCGCATAATAGTTCGTACTTACAAGCGAAGGATCACTACAATCCCTGATCGCTACATTGGGAGGCGGTATCGGCGTGCTGTACGGCGTATCACTAAGTTCAGCCATGTTGCCGCCGAAGTGCTCTTGAACATAGGCCGTTTCAGCAGCTAGCTGGTCACTCTGTGCCTGCGCATATGCTTGCATAACCGCCTGACTGGGAGGAATGGTACTTTGCCCCCACAAGTTTGCCGTGCAGTATGATTGATAAGTTTCCATGGGAGTACTGGGACCGAATATGGTGTTAAAGTCCGTGGGACTTAAAGGTGCTTGCCCACTAGGAATAATAAATCGCTGATTGAACAGAGCCAAAGCTTGCGCGTCGCTAGTCGCCATCTGCGGCGGTGACAAATCTGGACCGCCTATCCAGGTCGATTGGGAAGTATCTGCCCCCGCATAAGTAGGCGCAGTTATATCAGTGGCGGTCAAACCAGGAGTGCTTCCTGGGGTTGTCGCAGCGTTGCCTGCTTGTGCTTGGGCCGCTGTTGCGGCTTGCTGGGCGCTTGCTGCCTGATTTGCTGCCTGCTGCTGCGCTGCTTGATTCGCCGCTTGTTGTTGGGCCTGTGTTTGCGCCGTTTGGGCCTGCTGCTGAGCATTATGCGCAAATGCTGCCGCAGCACCAGAAGAAGCGGCTTGCGTGGCTGCCTGAACGGCAGCAGCCTGTGCAGCAGCGGCTTGGGCGGCAGCAGCTTGGGCGGCAGCAGCAGCTGCCGCAGCTGCTTGTGCCGCAGCTGCATCTGAGGAAGTGCCGGTGGAACCACCCGTAGTGCCACCCGTAGTACCACCCGTAGTGCCACCTGTGGTACCACCCGTAGTGGCACCCGCGAAGGCTGAAGGTGTGCATGCAACCAGCAGAACTGATCCAGCCACCGCCGAAAGAAATGCTTTCCCGTTACGCTCCATACGCACCCTCCAACATTCCCATTCCTCTATCAGATGGACAAGAGGCACTATTTTTGAGATTCATACGCAGCCCCTTGACTGATTTGAGCCAAAATCGTAGCGTTTTTTAGAATGCTACTTGCTTCAGCTCGTTGTCGTGCATCCTTCGATTCAAACATTTCTCTCAAAGGCTCGATAGCGAATAAAGCAGAAATCAAAGAGAACTCACCGCCATAGATATCTACATCCCCAACAGTCAATTTGTCAGACCAGCCTCGGTAGGTAAGCAGATGTGCTGGGCCCAAACTGCTCGCTGGACCGTGCTTCCGCAATGCTATTACAGACCCAGGAATTAAACTAAATCCGTGCGACGCCAGCGGTTTCACCACAACGTCGTGCAGCCCCCTGCTATCGAGGGAGCAGATCGTCATCATCGAACCATGATTGTCGACAAAGATTTTCGCTCCTCTCTTACAACTAATCACGGATAATTCGGTTCTTACAAAACAATCCTCGTTGCAGAGCACCACGGCCGAAGCATGTTGACTACTTTGCAGCGCGGGCAAGTCATTGGCTCCGGCTAAAGACCACTCAAGTGGCAATTCTTTCAAAAATCGCACGGCTGGGTCTAAGTTGGCATAAGCTGACTCGACTGACAAATCGATTATCTTTCCCTTGAGGTTCGCCGCGTCGAACTCTTCGACGCTTCCAACTAGAAAATTCTTCCGCGACGGATCTGGAGTCAAAGTCTCAGTCGGAGTGGCACCATAAATAGTGGCAATATGTTTCTGACTTTGCAGCTGATTCATCGCAGTTGGCTGTAGAACCGCAGCATTCTTCAGCAATCGGCGCAGTATCTTTTGCTTCTTCGGATCGGTTGAATCTGCAAGGGCACGAATATCCGGGATCTGTTGCAATGCCTTTTCCAACAGAAATTCTGCGCTGAAGACTCTCACATCACCAATTGACTCTTCCGATTTTGGCGCCCGAAAGGGAATTCCGAGGGTTGGATTTAATTGAGCGAAGGTCTCGCTGGCATTGCGTGATAATAGAATTTCTTGACCGGCTGAGGGCGTTATTGACTTGTTTTGTACGACAACCTGCACGTCTCCTTTATGCTTCTGGTCCAGAACGAAAATTGCAGTGCTCTTCGTTGTGTGGATAATATAGACAGCAGAGTCAGCGGCGCAGATAACCTTGCCGAAATTGATTGGGTAAGCTGTGTTTGTCCCCTCGTACAAGCTCAACCTGACACGCCGTCCTGCATCAACGAAGTCTGGTGAGGGCAACTGTACTCTCGTCAAGGGAGAGTTTGTGGGATACGGCTTGGACACTTTCGGCTGTTCTTCAGCAATAGCTGGCCCAGCAGTCAGGTCGCATAGAAGCAAAAAGGTCAGAAGCAGGGGAGGGATGAGACGGCTGTAGTTCATTCGACGGGATTGTGATCCTCGATATAGCTAAAGTGACTCCACAGATCTCGATTATATGAGGCGAACCGCTGCTGAGTAAAGTTATTGTATGAAAGTTGTTCTCAAAATTAACATGTTCGAAGTTAGGCATTGACGGCAGCACGACTGAGCACCAGATATGAACTGAAGCTGATGTCATTATTGTCTTATTAATGCAAGGCTGAGTATAATCAGCAGCTAAAAGAAGACAAAATACAGCGATAGGCGCAAGATGCGTAACCCGAACTTCTCTTTTACGGTCACATCGGCAAGCGCCCTTATGGCGACGCTGTTCTACTTTGCTGCGGCCGTTCAGTTTACACCTCCGGCTATCGCTCAGATTTCGCTGCCCCCGTCGGACGCAGCGACTCGAATTAATCCTGGCGCGTTACCCACTGATGTAACGCCACTCATCTTTACTGGTGAGCGGGGACTTCTAAGCCGTGAACTCAAATTCTCGATCTTTAAGAAATTGCCCGAGCGGTTGTGGTTTAACACGACTACCGAAATAAGCCAGCGCCTCGAGACAAACCCGACTTTTACTAACAATGCCAATCACCCAGATTACGTTTTTCGCGCGCTGCCAAATGCCACCGTCGGCTATAACGTACTTAAAAACACGGGAATATACGTCAACTACTTTGTTATCAAAGACGTCTATGCGCGAAACGGCAGTCTCGGAGTGCCGACCACGCAATCACTATCGCTGGGGCTGCGCCAGAAACTTTACGCGAGAGGCAAAAATTCTGCTCAATTTGACTTCCAGGCGCGCGAACTCTGGCAAGCGGAAGGTTTGAGACAGTTCGACTTTTTACCATCGATCAGCTTAACGCACGTTGTCTCACCTCGAACGATCCTCTTCGCTAGCAGTGTTCTGCAATTACGGGGTCGCAATTACTTTGTTGCACCTACTCGCGAAATCGACCCGTTCTATTCAGTCGGTGCCATTTATCGCAGAGGCAAGTGGAATTTTGTGATCAGCGACACCCTCGTTACCAACTTCCGCCGCCCGCCTTTTTCCAATCCTATTCCCCAACAAGGCAACGTCTCGATGATTGCCGATTTCGAAATCAATCGTCCTCTCAACAGCCGCCATCTGCCGGGCGTGCTTGCTTTTATAAGAGCTGAGCCAGTTTGGGATTGGCGCTCTAACCGAGTCACCGGTCTCAGTGGCTTCGACTTCCGCTTATTCACTGGCATCAGAATTGCAGCGAGTAAGCCGGCTTACAATACTGAGATGGATTCCATTAAACAACAATTGAAGAAACACAACGAACTTCTAAGAAAGCTGAAACAGCCACCCAACAGCAACACGAACGGTAACCCGAACAGCAACACTAACACTTCCCAAAGCCCTGGGCCGGCGGGAGCACAAGCGAACAGCACTCCAGCAGCGCAACAGCCTGATACAAACTCAGTTCCGCCTTTAACCCGTATTCAACCGCAACCTGCAGATTCCACAGCCACGCCACCTGCAGCGACGAGAATCCAACTGCCGGATCAAGTTGCCGACACACAGACTTCGGCAAGTTTTGAGCCCCAGACTACTGCTCCTCAGGGAAATCAATAACAGAACGATTGGCTTCATAGTCAGGCTCTCTTCCGTGTCAATCGGCTCTGCATTTGTTTAGCCTGTTCTACGCGGTCGTTCTTCTGAGCTTCTTGAAAGTTCTCTCTGTTAGTCCGCGCGAAACCGGTGCGGAGTATTCTACTTGTGACCGCAGCAACTACCTTTTTTGGTTGACGTCGAATCTGCACCACTTGCTGGGCTTGCGTTGCTAGACCCAACGGTAGTCCCAGCAGTAGTCCCAGCAGTAGTTCCAGTAGTAGTTCCAGTAGCAGCCGCTGCCCCGGATTGCGCGCCTTTCTCGCCTTTCTTGCCGGCCACATTCTCGCTAGCTAGCTCAGCCTGTGTCGGTTTCCATAGTCGATTCTCGCGATATTTTTTTAAAGTCTCGCTTGGTTGATCGAACACCGAATTGTACTCAGCAACATATTTTTGGTCTACCGCTTTTTGAATTTCGGCTAGTTGCTTGCCCTCTGTTTGCATTTTCAAGGCAAGAAGAGCTTCTTCCTGGCAGATGTTGCAGTCGACACCGTGGTCAGACGTGAAACAGTCAAGCAAACTGCCGTGATTGTCGGTGAGGTCGCAGCCGCAATAGCAGAAGAGCTTGCTGCAGATTTCTGGGATGCGCTTTGCTGCCATATAACCCATTTTTGCGTTGCCAAAAATGTTTTCCGTAGATAAAACTGCAGGTGTCTCTGCGCTGAGAGCAGGTGTCATAGCCATTAAAACGGCGACACCTGAACTCAAGGAGAACAATAACAGTGACGGTGGCAAGAGTGATCTGATTAACATCTCGTATCGTTTCTAAGACCGGGCGTGAACTTTGTAATAGATGGCCATTGGTTCAACAATTGAATATTAACCAATCTCGCACTAATTAGCATTTCAAAGGTTCATCCAAATGTTCATCCAAAGGTTCATCCAAAGGTTCATCGTCGGTCGAAAACAAACTCACTCTTCGAGTTTGTAACCGAGACCATGAACGGTTTTGAGAAGCGACGGTTCACCATCCTGATCGATCTTCTGTCTCAGACGAGTTATGTACGTGCGTACGCCGTTGGAGGTGGCTTCTGAATCTGCTTTCCAAACATTTTCAAGCAGCGCGTCTGTGTTGTAGACACGTCCCTGGTTGCGCATCAAAAACTCCAGAAGTGCGTATTCGGTTGGTAAAAGCTTCAATACTTCGCCCTTTCGGGTTGCTGTTGCGGAAGTTGCATCTAGCGACAGATACCCGCAGGTGAGAACGTTGGATTGGACTGTGGGGTTACGGCGTAACAGGGCTCGCAGTCGGGCGCTCAGTTCTCTCATATCGAATGGTTTGGTTAGATAGTCGTCAGCGCCTGAATCAAGCCCGATTTCTTTATCGTTAAGGGCTTTTTTACCTGTCAGCATGATCACTGGTGTGCGACCGCCGTCATTGCGGAAAGTTTTTAAAATATCAATGCCGGTCCCGTCCGGTAGTTCCCAGTCCAGGACGAGAACGTCGTAGCCATAAACCTTTAACAGTCCCTTCGCCTGAGTAGCAGTATCGGCATGTTCGACTGAATAGCGTTCGTGTTCAAGAAAATCTACGAGCATTTCTGCTGCCAGAGCGTCGTCTTCAACGAGCAAAATTTTCGCCATTTAGAAACCCGCAAATCAAGGACGTAGCTAACGCCAAGATTTTAGCGCGTCTAACACGATTGTAGTGACAGGCCTACCAAACAATAACCTCTGGCGCTCCAGGTCAAAACAATACCTCTGGCGCGCCAGGTTCAAGTCTTAGTTGAACGCCGTGCTGCTATAAATAGCCTCTGTGTTCGGTACAGTCAATCCAGTATTAATCGCCGCTTCAGCTACAGGACCGTTGAAGTTCGCTCCCATTTCGCCGCCGGTGGAGGCCTTCGTGGGGTCGAGTCCTGATTTCATCAGACTGCGAAGGTTGAAAAGGCTGGACTCGCCTTCCCCACCTGCTTTATGTTCGACTACATCGCGATGTCCGGTGTTTTCGGCCTGAGCCATGGAAGTTTACTCGAATGAACTACTCGCTTATCGTAGCACTCAGCAGCCCCTTGTCAAGGATCGGGTTCAATGTTTGCCGTTTGTCTCTGTCGGGACTCTCACCCAGAAGCTGCTGCCCATGCCGAGTTGGCTGTCGACCCCAACTGTGCCGCCATGTTGTTCGACAATCGCTTTGCAAATAGCTAACCCCAGGCCAGAGCCCTTCACCGCGATGCCATTGCTGTTGCTTAGTTGGCGGAACCTATCGAACACGAGTTCTCTGTCGCTCGCCGAGATTCCGGGACCACGGTCGGTCACACGTATTTCTGCCTGGCCACTCTGGTCTTTTCCGTAAAATAGTTGAATGCAGCTTCCTTGTGGAGAAAATTTGACGGCGTTCGATAACAAATTCTGCACCACCTGACTTAGTCTCGATGAATCTGCCATCAAAGTTGCATCTTCTTTGCTGATTAATTCGAGCCCTATCTTTTGCTGTTCCGCGAGCGGGCGTACCATGTCGAGCGCATCCTTTATTATGGACGACACCTGTGTTCTTTCCTGTCGGAGTTGCATCAAGCCTGACTCGAGCTTTTCTACATCCAGAAGGTCGTTAAGAAGCCGTACAACGCCAGTCAAACTTTTTTCGACTTTCTTCGACATGGAAGTGCCTTTCTCACTCAATTCACCGTATGTGCCAATGCTCAACATGTGAAAGAACGCGTTCACGGCCGTTAGAGGACTGCGGAGATCGTGACTTATCATGCTTACAAAATCTTGTTTCATTTGCTCTAACTTTTTTCGTTCATCGATATCCTGAGCAACGCAGAAGAACTCTTGTTCTGTAGATGACCAGTAGCCTGACCAACTAACCCATACCAGGCTGTCATCTTTCCGCTTCATCTCGATTTCGAACTTGACTGAAGGGTCACCTTTGCAGGCACCGCTCATGGTGTCAAAGAAATTCTTCTGTTCGCTTTCTGGCAGTAAATTTAGAACCCTTTTTCCTAAAAGCTCTGTAGCATCATATCCCCACAATTTCATTGCTGCCGGGCTAATGCGGCTAAAGATGAAGTTAGAGTTCACTGAGCAAATAGCTTCCTGCACATTGTTGATAATTGCCGACTCGCGTCTGGATGCTTCCTGTAACAGTTTGCCGGCGGTATGTAAAACCAGATCTAATTCGGCTATTTCGTCCCCGCCTCCGAGTGGCGCGCTTAATTGATTTCCGTTCACCAGACTAATGGCGTTGTTGACGATCTTTCCTATTCTGTGAGTGATATCTCTACTAAAGAAAATTGCCGCCAGACAAGTGACCAAAATATTCAATACGACTCCAAGCCATAGCCAGTGTTGTTCCGCTTTCTTGGCGGTTTCAGCCAGTGGTGTCAGCTTGTCGTTCTTGTGCTCTTCTTGCTCGGTAATGGCGGAGGAAGCAGAGAACAATAAATTCAGATGCTGGTGTACTTTACGTCTGAGAAATGCGACTTCAATCGGATTATGAATCGAGTCTTGACTCTCCATCGTCCGTTTGATTGTTTCCATTACTTCGGTCGTTTCAGTTGATTCGTGGTCAAGCTTCTGATAATTTTCCTTTTGCACAGGGTCATCGCCGACCAGCTGTGCGAGGTCTTTGAGCTGCGCCTGAATTTTTGCGGCAACTGCCTCGTAGCGTTCTGCGTACGTCGGCGTCTTAGAGACCAGAAAAAGCACGAATGCGCTGGCTGAATCGTAAGAGCTGCGTATAACGTTCTCAGCTGAGATGCATATCGCTTTTGAGTGAGCAACCCGCTGAGCAGCCCGCTCTGATTGCTGCTGCAAATCGACGAGGTGGCCGATGAAGCCTAATTCGGTTAAGAGTGGAAGCGCTACCAGCAAAAGTCCCTTCTGCTGCAGGTTCAGGCTCAATTTCATTTAGCATCGATTGATGGGAGTCTTTCCTCCTATACCCAGAGCAGGACAGGCAAAATCAAAATAACCACTTTTGATGATGATTTTATGCTCGCCTACTCTTGTCGGCAATAAAAATACTTTACTCGGTTTTTGCAATCACCAAGCCATGCATGCAACCACGCCTACATGATTACAAGTCTTTGCCAAAATCTTTAAATTGAGGTTTTTCCAGTTTCGTGTAATTAGCCGTATGTTGTATGTTCTTGTGACCAAAGTAAGCTTGAATGGCCCGCGTATCGATACCCTTACCAGCCAATTGAAAGCCTTTTGAATGTCGCAACATGTGCGGATGTATGGGGAATTTCATGTTGGCATTTTCGCCTGCGCGGGCGACAATCCAGTGGACTGTTCTTGATGATAGTGGACCCTGCCGCTCCGAGCAAAACACATGATTAGATTGCGGATAATCGCGACGTAAACGTCTTAACCCCATGAGCTCGTCGCTTTCAAGATAGTGCACGGAATCATCACCGTTTTTGAGGCGCTCGATATTTATTTTTTTACTCTCTAACTTGACCTGTTCCCATTCGAGGTCGACGATCTCGCCTACTCTGAGCGCGTGGCGATAAGACATGAGAATTAGCAAAGCATCTCGCTCGCCGTGTCGTCCTGTGGTACGGGCTGCCTCAATCAGTTTTTTGACTTCCGCAGGGGTTAGAAACTCGCGTTCTCTTACATCTGCGTTGCGTGGTTTGTTCGGTGGCACCCTGCGACGCCCCGTGGGTTTGGCGGCTGTGGCTTTTTTCGATGTTGCAGCTTTCAACGTCTATACCTCGTTGTGACTTTTCAATTATAAGCATATGCTTTGCTAGAAGCAATTCTTTTCGGTAGTGTGGAATGTCCCATATAATCGCTGTCTTCAGACTTCATTGGTGAGGTTACGTATTGAGGTTGATGTCGCAACATTCGACCGTGGTCGGATCCGATCTCTATTAATTTTGCTATTATGGAACGCTGACCCTTCTGGATTCCGGGCCGAGCAATCGTGAGCCTCAATTTTGATGTCGTTGTAATAGGTGGAGGACACGCTGGCTGTGAAGCCGCGTACGCCGCAGCGCGTATGGGTTGTAACACCTTATTGCTTGCGGTCAACCTGGACACGATTGGCGCGATGCCATGCAACCCAGCAGTCGGCGGTCCGGCTAAATCGCATCTGGTTAAGGAAGTAGATGCCCTGGGCGGAGTGATGGGCATTGCCGCCGATGCCACTTATTTGCAGATGCGCACGCTCAATTCCAGTCGTGGCCCTGCTGTTCAATCGTTGCGGGCGCAAAGCGATAAGCGCGAATACAGTGCCTGGATGAAAAATTTCATGGAGTCTCTGCCTAATTTGACGCTACGGCAGGGAATGGTTAAAAGCTTTATCACGGAGTCTGGTTGCATTGCCGGCGTGGAGCTAGCTTTTGGTGACAGAGTTACTGCCAGAGCTGTCGTTTTGTGTGCAGGTACTTTTCTGGAAGGCACAATTTGGATAGGCAAAGAAACTATGCCTGCGGGCCGCGCTGGTGAGTTTCCTGCCATCGGGCTTTCTGCTTATTTGAAATCGCTAGGTTTCCGGATGGACCGGCTAAAAACCGGTACACCCCCTCGTCTGGATGGACGCACAATAGATTATTCAAATTTGCCTGAAGTGCCTGGCGACGAAAATCACGATTTCTTTTCGTTTCTCGATGGACGGCCTGTTCGCGAGCAGATTCCATGCCACCAGACGCGCACCACTTTGAAAACTCATGAGTTGATTCGCGCAAATCTGCATGAATCGCCAATGTATTCGGGAATGATTCATGGAGTTGGTCCGCGCTATTGCCCTTCGATCGAAGATAAAGTGGTGCGTTTCGCCGATAAGGATAGTCATTCATTCTTTCTCGAGCCAGAGGGACGTTCTACTTACGAGGTGTATTTGCAAGGTTGTTCGACCAGCTTGCCTGTGGCGATACAGCATCAAATCGTAGCTTCACTGCCTGGTTTGGAAAATGCCAGTCTTGTTCGCCCCGCATATGCAGTTGAATATGATTACTTGCCGGCTATTCAGTTCAATCACACGTTGATGTCGAAAGACATGCCTGGATTTTTTGCAGCCGGACAGATGCTAGGCACAAGCGGTTACGAAGAAGCAGCCGCGCAGGGCATTATTGCAGGTATCAACGCGGCATTGTTCGTGCGCGATCACGGCGAATTTGTTCTTCCCCGCTCATCTAGCTATACAGCGACTTTAATCGACGATCTGGTGACCAAAGAGATAGGCGAGCCTTATCGAATGATGACGTCTCGTTCGGAATATCGATTGCTTTTAAGGCAAGATAACGCTGATAAGCGTTTGACTCCGCTCGGCCGCGAAGTGGGAGTTGTCGACGACGTGCGCTGGAATCTTTATTTGAATAAGCAGGAAGCGATCGAGAAGGAGCGCAAACGACTGCATACTACTAAGCTTCATCCTTCCGCAGAACTCGATGAAGCGCTATCTGAGTATGACGAGACTGTTAAGCAAGTGGCTTCTCTGGAAGAACTTTTGCGTCGACCAAGATTGCCTTATGCTCTGATTCAAAAATTGTCGCCTGCAGATGGAGAGGTTCCATTTGCATACGGTGCAGAATTGGAGACCGACATAAAATATGCCGGTTACATCGAACGCCAGATAAATCAAGTGGAGCAGACTGAAAAGCTTGATGGGCTCAAGCTTCCAAGCGACATCGATTACATGTCTTTTGCTACTCTGTCGAAAGAGGCGCGTGAAAAATTGAATCGTGTGAAACCTGAAACTGTGGGACAGGCGTCGCGTATGGCCGGTGTGAGCCCTGCGGATCTAGGTGTTTTGCTTGTCTGGATGGAAACGAAGCGTCGAACTGTCGCACGTGCGCTTGCTCTCGAGGCGGCTTCGGTTAATGGATGAAGAGTGGAACCCTGGCAATTTCGGCAACGAAGAGGCGATTCTGTGGCTTCAAAAGTTGCTGACCAGCGGCAGTGAATCAACAATTCGTGAAGCTGTCGACTGCATCGGATTGTATCCGGAAGATGAATATTTGGATGCCGAATATTGCTCAAATGCGCTAGCTGCAGCCGAAATGATCGCTGCTGCTAAGGGCTGCCCTCCACAAGAAGAGTTTCCTGATGAAGCCAAACAATGGCTGGCAGCGAATCCCTTCACTCCTGATGAGGAGTTATTAAAGTCCACCAGGAAAGCGGTAGACCGAATTTTGAATAATTCCGAATTAAAAGAGCTATGGCAGGAAGGATGCGCAAACGACGAGTGGCACTTGACCCTCATCGATTTGCGCAGGCGTTTGGGGTAGCATATACCAACGTATTAAAGCAACGAATAAATTAGAGACCCCATCATTCCCGCATATCACTCTCAAGTACGGTTTTTTGATGACTGAGAAAACTCGAACAACGAAAAAGTTGAAGAAGTCGAAGAAGTCAGCGGCGCAGGCGCAGAAGTCGTCAGCGCAGGTGCAGAAGTCTTCAGCGCAGGTGCAGAAAGCAAGCAAGTCGGCTCTTGAATCCAGGGTCAGTCCAGTTCTCGAGGTCATCGTCGAGGCACAATTTTCTGCGTCTGGATGGACTGAAAAGACGCCAAGCCGTCTTCATGATCTTCTAGCAAAGCGTTTGCCGAACATCGAAATTCGCGGATTGGTTGGCGCGGTCGGTGCTACTCGCGCCATTGAGGGAGGCACTGTGGTGCCTTTTGCACCGGAAATCCAAATGTGGGATGAGGAGCGCACAGAGCTGCTGCAGTTAGGTCCCAGGGTGATCATCGTCAACTGCCTTAGATATTCCAGCTGGGATGCTTTCGCGCGCTTATTAGAAGCAGGAACAAATGCTTTTTTGGAAGTGGTCGCTCCGGCGCGGGTCGAGAATTTAAGTTTTCGTATTATCAATCAATTCGATCTGGGTGGCGATGAGGGTAATGATGTTGCGCTGGACAGGTTTTTCGGGTTGTATGCCGGATTGCCGAAGAGCTTTCGTGAAATCGATGCGCTGCAGATTTCTTTTCAAACAACTTTAAAGCCGGACAAGACATACGCAAAACAGACAAGCGCAAAACAGGCAAGCAGTCCGATTCGATTGGAAGTAGAGCTGCGCAGTGCTTCTGGATCAGATTTGACTGCACTTGCAGATGGAATAAAATCGGAGTCATCTGGCGCATCTGCTTTTTTGCTTGATATAGATGCAAGTTGCGCGTGTGAAGGTGAACCCCGCGCGGAGTTGATTTGCGAAATCGCTGAGCAATTGCGCAGAGCGGCCATGAAAGCGCTTCGGTCAATTGTGCGCCCGGCGCTGCTGAAGAAATATCACTGGCAGGAGTCGTAAGCAGTTGAAGATTTCAGCGCCTTCGAAGGAGCAAAAGTTGCGGCGACTGCGGATCGGCAGTGGTTCAAATACGCGTGCGCCAGGGCGTCGGGTTCGCCAGTCAGCGGTTTCGAATGCTCATGAACGTTCAGGTGCTGCGCTTGCTGAGGAATTGAGCGACAAGTCGGTAACGACTGACAATCTGATGGTTCGGCGAATTTTGGAGCACAAGCTTCGGACGTTGATCGACCGTCGCAACGCGATCCTTGATGCGTCCAGTTTCGCTAGCCATATAAAAGCGAAGGGGGAGATTTTTGAGGGAAACGAAGCAGAAGATCTTGTGGGAAACGAGGCAGATGATCTTGTGGCGATCGATAATAAACTTGACGCATTGGAGCACCATTTAGATGGGCACGATCAAGTGGCGCAGCGCCTCGGTCGCACGAAGGAAATATTAGGAAGGCTAGGTCGAGAGTTTGCAGAGTACCGACGAATCCTCGAGGACCATGATGGCGCTACGCATTAGATAACAGCACCCCAAGCCGAGGCGGAACTACAAAAGCTATAAGCGGTTTCTACGGCTAGAGTTCGGCTTCACTTGTGCCTATTGTGATTTGTCTGAACGCGAGCGCGGCGGCTCATGTAATTTTGGATGCGATCACTACCGTCCCAGAGTTCTCTTTCCCGAACTAGCCGCCGATTACAACAACCTTTTATACGCCTGCTCTCGTTGCAATGCTTTCAAGCAAGACTTTTGGCCGTCGGGGAAATTTCCGGCACTATACGTGCTCAATCCGTTTGTTCATGATGTTGCTAAACACTTAGACAAGTCATTGCCGAAGTGGCAACCGAAGACCTACACTGGCTATTTTAATATTAGGCAGCTGAGACTGGCATCGGAAGGCAAAATCGCTAAGCGAGAGAACCGCGTGACAGCAAAGAATTTGCTGGCTGAATCGAAGGAGAAATTGGCGCAGGCTTTGAACCTTCAAGAGCAAGCAAAAAAACGTGGAGCGGAAGAGATTACGCAGAAGCTCGCGGTACAAATGGAGCAGCTTCGTGGAGAGATTACATTCTGGGAACAACAGCTGACGCCGGAGTTGGACAATGACTGACGTGAGGTTCTTCAAAAAAGCAGACCTCTGCAAGCTGAGCAGAACTCCACGCTATCTTCTAGCAGCAATGCTTGGGGTTAGCATCACCACGTCGGAATGGAGTTGCACAACGTAGTTATGGACCTGACCTCAATAAGGTTCTACGAAGGCTTCCATTCAGGGAACAGGTCGGGAAGCCAGGCAGATGCTAATGAAGCGGGAAAGGCAAGCTTTAGTGAAGCGCGCGAACTCTCTGACACCACAATTCCATAATCGCTTAAAGCCGAAATGACCCTACGGGCAGTGGCTGAACTTGAGTTGAGTATGGATGGGATATCTCCTCGAGGAAGTTCACCAAGCAGCAAAAGTGATTCCAATACGGCGCTTGCTCTTGGAGGCAAACAGCCCTTGAGAGTTTCTTCCTTAGCCCATCCTAGAACTCGCGATCGCAAGAGATCTGGTCGAACAAGAGAACTCATAAAATTTACTTGATCGATGCACGAACGCAGGAAGAACTCCGTGAATGCACCGAGAGCCTCCTCGCTTAATGGTCCTCTTCCGTCTAAATCGCCAGAGCGTGGATTGTCACACTTCATCAAATGCATTTTGTATCTATCTTGATTGCGCGCGAGGCCGCGAGCTATGGACCAAATACCGCCGGTATCGAGTAGATCGAGGAGAAGAGCATAGGATATTAGCCGCGCAACACGCCCGTTCCCGTCTAGAAATGGATGTATCCAAAGCAGTCTATGATGTGCAGCCGCCGTTGCTATTATGCTTTCCGATTTACCTAAAGCTTGGTAACCGATTTCATAACGCTTCAAAAAACGCGGGAGGGCACCAGGACTTACAGGTATATGTTTTCCGACGGCAACGTCTTGCTCTCGCAATCCGCCTGGGACAACCTTGATTCTCTCTCCCGTTTCAAGAGATTCCACCCACAATAATTCGTCCGGCAAAAGATCACAAAAACGTTTGTGCACTTCGAGCACACTTTCCACTTTTAGTGCTTTACCTGCAAGCCCTCCATCATCAATCCAGGACTGAACGGAGATGTGCGCTTCGGCCTCAAACTGTAAATTGCGCTTTGACGGATCGGAACTATAATCCTTCTTAAGAGCGCGCTCTATGTCTACTGGATGCGTGTCATGACCCTCTATGAGGTTGCTGTAGTAGCAGTTCATTGATCTAACTAGGACCGCCAAGGCTCTTACAAAAGCAGGGGGGATGCTTTTACGGAATCCTGTAGATAGTGCCGCTAGCTCAAGAGCTAAGTCATTCAGATGTTCGCGATGTCGGTACCCGCTTGATAGAACTAATGGTTCCATCGCAGACTCGCTTTCGCAGCGATCAGTGATTGGCTGCGTGAGCACTTCGCTGAGCACTTTAGACGTAGGCTTCGAGTCATCCATTCCCCAATACTAGCATCGTTTTCAGGGGAGCGGCAGTTTAATGATGAGCCAAAAATGAGCGGTTCTTTGAGCGGTTTCGTATTCCTTCCGTTTACTCTTCAGGACATCACGTCCTAGGAAACCATTCGACCGAACCAAGAACAGCAGAGCATCTATTTTAGAGAGCTTATGTACATCACACGAACCTGCCTAGAAGACTCATCATCAGGTGGCTTAGGTCTTTTGGGTATACGAGCTGGTTGCGCTCCATCGTTGTCGTCAGCTTGCCTACGTCGTACCTCAGCTTCTACTTCGCCTTCCGAAATTTGGTTTACCAGCATCGGCCCAGAACATATCTCTCGCCAAGGTGCACCTTTCATTGCTTGACGAACAACTACTTCGAATACTTGTTCCCGTACCCCTTTGCCATATTGACCGAACATCGACACGGGAGAGTTCTCTACGATTTTCACATCGCCAGGCTTCGATTCGTCGCTAGCTGTGCTTATGCCGCAATTTGGGCAATAGTGCCATCTGAGATCAAGTATGGTTTCGCAATTTTGGCAACTCGGCATCGTTGTTTTCCTTTAAGATTGGCTCCTGATACCGTCTTGTAATGTTTTTTATGTTTCGTTGGCGTTCAAAAAGTCATCGTGTGCCGCTCTCTGACTGTTCTCTGTCCTGGGCTCTCGTTTACTAATTATGCTTCCGATTAGAACCAGGCGCTAGAATGGTCATAATCCTTCGTGCGAGATTCACCATATGCGCTGGCGGAACATCATTACAGGCGCATTGCTTTTGGGCTTACTGGGCTTCACGGGACAATTTCTTGTAGATTTCTTTTACTGGGGCGCAATTGGTAGATCAATCGGCAGCAGCTGTGGGCAGCTGGAGACGATGTACGATGTCTTTTACCCTGACATTTATGATGACATTAGGTTGGAACATTTTCGCCATTTCGCTTTCACCACCAATTCACGGGAAAAACTGATCTATCAGCTCTCATTATTATTTTGGCTGACGTACAGAGGAGAGCTAGCTATCCGCACTGGAGTGATCGTCGCCTTCTTAGGTACGTCGTTTGTGCTTGGAGCGGATCAACTCCAACAGAATCGCGAAGCGAAAAGATTGGCGACTGTCTCATAGGTTCCATTATGCATTATATGTCATTTTAAGAAGCGCATGGATAGCTGGTTTTGAAGTATTTGTATCCTGGCTTGCCATTTTCGGGGGACACTACAGGCGGTGACTTCAGAAATCGTAATTTAGACGGGCACTATGAGCAAAAAGCACCCTAACAAGGCTGTTACCAGCATGTATCCATCTCGCACTGGGTTCTGATAGTTCTATCCTCGCATATTTATGATTTTCCACAGAGCAACGGAATCACGATAAGCTGGTGACTTAAGGATTGGATGCGGCGGATGCACTCTCTATGCAAATTCATAAGGCAGCCCTTCGGGGAGACAAAGAAGCAGTTCTCAGGCAACTCTCTTTAGGGACGCCTGTAGACGTCACTGGCAGCGACTCCTGGGGCAGCACCTCCTTGATGCTGGCGGCTGGCAGTGAGCATGCTGACGTGTCGCTACTCCAAGTACTCATTTCCCACGGAGCCAACGTAAATGCCATAGGCGTTGAGCGCGGTGAAACCCCATTCTCATGTGCAAGTAGTGATGTCAAAAAGATGCAGTATCTATTAAAGGTTGGTGCGGATCCGTTTATCGGCGCGGGCGCTTCCAAGAAAATTGGATGGACAACTTCTACGGATGCAAATAGGTTTCTTCTTGAATTGGGTTTTGATCCGACGGTGGTGCCAGATAACGGCTGCCCATCTAGATTAGACGCGGCTGTTCACTATTGTGATTGGCAGCAAGTGAAATTGTTCGCCGAGTTCGGATTTGAATACCTAGACTGGTCGGAGTTGATGCGCGACATCATTTTCGGCGATACGCAAACGGTTGCAGAACATTTAAAAAATGGAGCAGACATTGAGATCGTGGACTCATGGCATCGAACACCGATGTTACTGAGTATCTGCTCAGGGAGCGTACCGAAAGCTAAGCTTATCCTCACCGCCGGCGGTGATCTTGAAGACCGTGCACATTGCGATGAGAGCGCGCTCGATTGTGCAATCTTAAGCAAGTCTTCTGAGATGCTCAAGTGGCTTCTGTCGCTCGGTTTGGACGCCAACATGCGAGGAGTAATCAATCAAACTCCACTGATGTCTGCAACTGAGCAGAGCAATGCATTTGCTGTCGAGATACTTCTAGCCCATGGTGCAGTCATCGATGCCACTACAGAACAAGGCGAACAAGCGATTAGCATGGTACAGGACCCTGCTACGGCGAACCATCTGGTAGTTTCCGGGGCAGACATAAACTACATTGACGGAATGGGTAATTTTCCATTGAAAGCTGCCGTTGAGCAGTGTAATTTTGAGCTCGTGCGCAGTCTTCTTGAGCTTGGAGCAAATGTCAACAACCGCTCTTTAGGCAAGGCGGCACTGCACCAGGCTGCCAATTATGACGAACTCGAAATCATGAAACTACTTCTTGCGGCAGGAGCCGATCCGAACCTCCCAGAGGAGGACGCATGGAGACCATTGTGGGTGGTTCATAGCCGAGAGGCAGCCCAAATACTTCTGGACGCTGGTGCCAGCACATCCGCTATGGATGACATCGGGTACACCGCGTATGAGTTTCACAAAGATGCAGACATTCGAGCTTTGCTGCGTAGGCGTTGAGTACCGTTGACCGACAGTGCATGCGTCCGATAGTAAGTCTTATTTTTCATTTCCGCGATTAATGTCCCTCTCTTGCCATGGCAGGACTGGTGCCATTAACAGATGCCATCGCTGCGGACTTAAACGAGCGCAGATTTTCTCCTTGCCAGGCGACTTCTCGCAGTCAGTCTGTTGTCCTCTGATTGCTTTGTTTTCAATTCGTCGATCAGTTCTGGATGATTGTTCAACAATTTGAACAGTTGCACCAAAGCTAGAGGCGGCCTTGTTTTTCCGTTTTCGTATCTAGAAAATGCATTAGTTCCGCCTCCGAAAATTTCTGCTGCTTCACGCTGGTCCAGTTTCAATTTTTTTCGCGTTTCAATGATAAACGCAGGATCTACGCTGGCTCCATTGATTTCTCTATTGAAAGCCAGCATTGCTGAGTTTACATACTCTGACTCAGCGACATTGTGAACGGACTCACTGCACATTGGGCAGTATTCACCACTCACGTTCGGAATCGTTGTCGTTTGTCCCTTGTAGGTGTACGACATGTCGCGAGTATCGCGTACCATTTCGGTTTTTCCGCAAGATACACACTTCATAGTCATCGCTCCTTGAATGAAATAATAACGGCCTTGCCTACGATTTGAAGTTTGAGATAAATCTCCGCCTCTACCGCCGGATAGCGGTAAACATCTTGCCAAAGCTCGTCATTCTCATGACTAGTCATACTTTTGTGGAGGTCCTCTGTCTCCAGGTTTTCGACTACATAGATCATGTCGTCGAACGTGTAGTCTAATTCCGCCGCACCAGCCAACGCTGCTTTTGTTGCGTGTACAAGCCCATCTTTAACCAATTTTTGTATCTCGGTTAATGAATAGTGCGCTGTTCTCTTTTCCACAATTATAACCTATTAGGTGAAATTTGGCAAGTAGGTGAACTGGCGATTTTGATACTTCGACCAGCCAGGCACCAGGTGGGATCTCCAGGACTCCATTAAACAGCTGGCGCTGCCAAGCGGAGAGCGTGACCGGGGCGCCCACTAGTGGAAGCAACGAGGACAATCTTCAACAACATGACCGGATCGTAGCTCGGGCGTCCAAGTTTTCCTACCCTGAAAGAATGTTCGAACAGAGCCGAGACATTCAACTCGTTTTCGACAATCTGATTAAAGAAACGAACGGGATGATCCGCCGGCAATAGCAAATTCGTTGCTGCGTGGCCTTACAAAAGCTTTGAGGATTGCGTTTCTCATGCGGTGAAGCGTTTGAGGCATTGATGTTCTATCTCATCGTACAAGCTACTCGCTTTCTTCACATCCCCAAAATCTGTCCCCGTCCATACTTGAAGAAATTGTGGCAAAGCTTTTGGAGAAGGGCATCGCTGAAGAACTGCTCGAAGAATTGCTCGAAGAACTGGTTTTCACTATCGGTCAAATCGCTCTGTACATTCTCGGCGCCTACCAAACAGCCAGGCTCGACAAAATAGATCCAGACGACAACATGTTTTTGGCAGCAAGTCTCGAAGGGCATGCGGATTACATCGTTTCATACGATGCAAAAAGTTTGCTCCCGATGAAACACTTTCACGGAGCTCAAATTCTTCTTCCCGAGTTGTTCATGCGGCAACTTATGGGAGTGGTTCAGTTCAACAGGTTGACGTCAGCGGCTGGTCCTATGTGATCTTGATTGAGGTCCACGCCCGCACTGACTTGTGTTTGAGCGATGTCTGAACCAACATATCCTCTATTCTGTGCTCCTAAAGTGACACCACCATCAGCGAGACCGAAAAAATCCACCCCGAGTTGCAGAGAGTCATTATGAATTCCTATCTGTATCGGAAAAGGAATATGGAATCCATCTTCTCTCGGAGGCGGAGGTACATCTTGGGGATGAAACGATTGGTCGGATGGCGCTGCAGGCGGT
>Ga0182030_10009609_pt1 | contig 19783 bp, 15 predicted proteins | sample 812S3MmetaG_FD_121299 | JGI IMG/M metagenome (GOLD analysis project Ga0182030, IMG submission 121299) | Permafrost microbial communities from Stordalen Mire, Sweden - 812S3M metaG (Illumina Assembly) | ecosystem: Environmental > Terrestrial > Soil > Wetlands > Permafrost | place: Sweden... | reverse complement strand
TTGTTCTGGGTCGCATTCATCCTGACGCGGCCGCTGGGCGCAACCGTGGGGGATTTCGTTGACAAACCAATCGCCGACGGCGGCTTAGCGCTTAGCCGCCCGCTGGCCTCGGCGGTTATCGCGGCGATAATCATCGCGTTGCTGATCATCTTGCCGCAACGCCCAGGACGTCACCCCGGCCAGACGAAGGGGGACACGGCGGCAGGGGAGCTATCCGCTAGCGGCGAGGAGGGGCAACCAACCTCGGGCAGCGGCAATCCAAACCCATGACTTCATTGGATCTTTCGCGCACACGGCGCTGGAAGTAGCGAATGGCGGATTCAAGATCATTCCATTGCTGGTCGGCACCGTCTTCACGTGCGTCCTCATCGGCATCTACCTCGGTGTCACCGGCCGGCGCATCACCAATCGGGTAGGGCGACGCTAGCGGGCTTCGCCGGGGCGCTCGCGAAACTGCCTCACGCACAACAACATTTACGGGCACGAGGGCGCCGTCAGATCCCGGGTGGTAATGCCTGCAGCCACGACGACGACATCGGCTGTGCTCCCGATCGAAACTCATCTGTTCGCAACTCGGGAAGCGGGTACTCGGGAAATGCGGAGCCTGTTCCGCGGATCGAGCAGCGGAGGCGTCAAATGGCTGGAGTCGACAACGACCTCATTACCGAGGGTCGAGACGCCGAGGTAGATCGCGATCTGGTCGCCCAACCGCACCAGCTGGAGGGTCCGGTCGCCGAGGCGGAAACCACGGCGGCCGAGATGAGTTCCGACGAACAGCCTCTCGGCCGACCAGGGCGCCGCTTTGACCGGCGATCGCCCTTTTTCGTCGGGATGGCGGCGGCCGCCGGTGTCGCGGTCACCTACGCAGCGGTGCGTGTCCTGGAATCGATGTCCTCGATACTGGTCCTCATCGGCGTGGCATTCTTTCTCGCACTTGGTCTTGAACCTGCCGCCTCCTGGTTCGTCAACCACAAGCTGCCGCGGTGGGCGGCGACCACGGTGGTGTTCGCCATCTTTCTCGCGTTGTTGGGCGCCTTCGTTGGTGCCGTAATTCCTCCACTCGCCCAACAGGCGGGTGAGCTGATACATGAAGCGCCGCACTATGTTCAGCAGGTGCAAGACCACTCCTCGGCCGTCGGCAGGCTCAACGACCGGTTCCATTTGCAACAGCGGATCACCGACGCCGTCAACGGTTCGGGTGGGTCGTTTCTCAACGATGTGGTCAATGCGGGAACCGCGGTCTTCCAGGCGGTGGCGGATGTGCTGATCGTCGTGGTGCTGACGGTCTACTTCCTGGTCGACATGCCCCGCATCCGCACCACCCTGTACCGGATGGTGCCCCACAGTCGTCGGCCCCGCGCCATCCTCATCGGCGACGAGGTCTTCGCCAAGGTGGGCGCCTACGTCCTTGGCAATGTGTTGATCTCGGTCATCGCCGGGCTCGCCACCTTCATCTGGCTGATGGCCTTCTCAGTTCCCTACCCGCTATTGCTGGGTATCTTCGTGGCACTGTTGGACTTGGTGCCGGTCGTCGGGTCGACCATCGCCGGTGTGGTCGTAGCCGCTGTCGCGCTCACCGTGTCGCTTCCGGTCTGTATTGCCACCACCGTGTTCTTCGTGGTGTTCCGGCTTGCCGAGGACTACCTGCTGGTGCCCAAGATCATCGGGCGAGCGGTCAAGGTGCCGGCGCTGACCACCGTCGTGGCCGTCTTGATCGGTGGCGCGCTGTTTGGGATGGTCGGAGCTCTCGTTGCCATCCCGATTGCAGCCGCCCTGCAGCTGCTGGCGGAGGAAATCCTTTTTCCGCGACTCGACAACGGCTGAGCGCAGGCTTCGGGGCGGCGTCCTGCTGGGTCGCGCCGATTCAGGAGGTGGCTGTCATCGAGAATTCGCAGCAAGTCGCCGGCGCGCTCGTTGGTTCAAGCGGTTGTTGCGGTTGCGGGGTGTCCAGTTCGCGTCGCCGCGCAATGGGGTTCTCGACGCCTACTTGGTCCGGCCTTTTCACGTTCACGAGGCGGCGAAATTTCTTTTCGGACGCGGTCTCGGGAGCGTCATCGGAGGTGGCGCGCAAGAACCGGTCTGGGAGAGCCAGTTTGACGATCGTGCGCAACACCAACAGGTATTGGCGGGGCAGCGAACCGGTGGTGTAAGGCAGGTCGTATGTGGCGCAGACGGCCTGCACCCGCCTCGCGATTTGTGCGTAGCGATTACTGGGCAGGTCAGGGAAGAGATGGTGTTCGATCTGATAGCAGAGGTTTCCACTCATGAAGGCCAGCACCGGCCCAGCGCGAAAATTGGCGCTGCCCAACATTTGTCGCAGATACCACTGAGGTTTGGTCTCACCATCCAGGGTTTCGGGGGTGAACTTCTCGGCTCCGTCGGCGAAGTGGCCGCAGCAGATCACCGCATATGCCCATAGGTTGCGTAGCAGATTGGCCAGCGCATTCCCGAATAAGACGCGCCGCCAGCGTCGCCCGCCGAGCGCCGGGAAGAGTAGGTAGTCTTTGGCCGCCTGACGCGCAACTTTCCGGCCCAGATCCCTGGCGCAAGCGGATTTTTCGGCATCAGTCTCCGCGCGATCTCGTTCGGAGTGCAAGCCGTGCAGCGCGATACCCCATTCGAAGACGATCGCCAGCAAAAGATGCCGCAGCGGCTGCACCAGATTGCTGGGTTTCCACTTTTGGTCACGGGTGACCCGCAGAACGCCGTACCCGAGGTCGTCGTCGACGCCGACGACGTTGGTGAAGACGTGATGGCGGTAGTTGTGCGAGTACCTCCATTGTGAGGACAGCCCCGCCATGTCCCACTCCCAGGTGTTGGAGTGGATTTCGGGGTCGTTCATCCAATCCCATTGACCGTGGCCGATATTGTGGCCCAGTTCCATGTTCTCGATGCTCTTGGCCGCAGCTAGGGCGAGTGTTCCTAGCACCCATCCGGTCCTGGTTCGGCTGGCACCGATCGCGATGCGTGCGGCGAGGTCGAGGCAACGTTGAAAAGCGATGGTGCCCTGAATATAAGCCCTGTCGTTGGCACCGCGCGATTCCTCGATGTCGAGACGGATCGCGTCCAATTCGAGGGCTAGTGCCTCGACGTCCGCGGCGCTCAGATGGGCGTATTTGGCTACGTCTGCGATGGCCATTACTGCTTCACCTAACGGTCGGAGGAACTACAGGCCCGTCGCGGAAGGGGCCACGGCGTGGCGGGCCTCAACCGGCTCGGCGGAGGAAAGGAGCTGCACCCACCGGTTCTCGATGTAACGGAACGGCTGGGTCGCGGCCAGGAAGGTTTGTATCGTCGAAAGCAGATCCCGCATCGCGCAGGCATGCGCGCCCAGTGAATAGTCCCCGGCTGGCGGGTCGGACAGGCCGTGGCCGGGAAGATCGGGCGCGATCACCGGGTGGGTGCGCGCCAGGCCCGGGATCAAGTGCTGCCAGGTGCGACGTGTGCCGCCCAGACCATGGATGAGCAGCACCACTGGTCCGGTTCCGGCCTTCGTGTAAGAGATCGCGCCGCTGTTCAGCGGCATGCGGTGTTCCACCGCCGAAGCTGTCGAAGGTTTCAGGCCGATAGCCCTCCGTGCCGAGGGGTGCCGGGTGACAGCCCGCGTTGGACGCGTTTGCATTGTGAGCTTTCGAGACGAATGTACCGAGTTGCCCGGTTGCGAGCGTTCGCTCTCACGCTGCCGCCGGAGGGGCGGCGTGTTCCGGGCCGGCTGGGCTGTCAACCAGGGTTCACTCTACTCGTGATCGGCGTCCGACTTGCGCCGTGAGGGGTCGTTATCTGCGGGTTTTCGGGCGCCAGCGGACGGTAGGTGGCGCGATCGACGCGCGCAATTAAACGTTGGCTGTCGCCGATAGTGCTCCGTCAGTCGGTTGTGTTGAGGGTCGGCTTTCAGCACTGTCAGCCGGCGACCTCAGTCGAACCGCCCCGGTAAGCCTCAAGGCTCACCGGGGCGGGAACCCAGCGAGCTGGGTTCTGCATTCGATCACGATCGTGATTATGACGCTGCTAGGGCATTTATCCCTTGTTTAGCAAAAGATTTGAGAGCGTGGCGCTCCGAGTTCACCGTGGGCAACAAATCGCTCGGGTCGCCTATGTGCAGGAGCCTTGTGACAGTTGGGCCGGCCACAATCGCCCAGCGAGTTCCCGTGATACGGCAGTCGTTGTCGAGCGCGACAAGAACGGAAATCCCTCTGGCGCAGAGAAAATCAACGCCACTGAGGTCGAGGATCAGGTCGGTGGACCCTTTAATGAAGCGGTGCGTGTAGTCGGAAAAGCGGTCGATGTTGGTGGCGTCGATCTCGCCAGTGACCTTCACGATGGTCGCCTGGTCTTGGCAATGAGCGCGCATCAGGGCGCCGTTGCAGTGGACGATGGAGTTGTCGGGCGTGAAGCCGCAGTTATTGGCGGCGTTCCGGGAAGGCGGAGCGATCATCACTGGATCTCGTTTCGATCGTGGGTGCAAAGTGGGCTCGGTACGCCGCGACTGAATCGAAAAGCGGTGGCGGTAGCTAGGAGGCAAGATCCGTCATGAATGCGGAAAATTGCTGATGCGCTAACCGGATGTCCACAGGCTGTGAACTCAACCTTCAATAGAGGAATATACCCCATATATGGCTGACCTGCACCGTCGATGCACCTGCCAAATTCCACGCGTGCGGGTTCGCGTTGGAACTCGGCCACTTGTACGTGAAATCTGGCTCATATCAATCATTCTCGTATGAACTCGCCCGAATTCAGTTGGCTGACTGTGGAAGTGGCGCTAGCAAGATCGGCTGGCGCGGGAGTCGGCGAAGTCGTTGTCCGCTAGGTCGATGGCCTTGTCTCGCTGGTGGCAGGGCGGGTATTGCATACCCGATGCAAAAAGCAGGGCATGCTCCGGTCGTCATCTCATCGACCAGCAAACTGACCGCTGAGGTGAGGGGCGTGGCTTCATCAACCGGGCTAAACTTCACCGCGCAGGGCCGCCGACCGAAAAAAGGGGGGTCATCGTGGCCGAAGAGTTGGACGTCAATCTCGTCGCGCTGCACGTTGGGAGCAACCACGTGCTCAATGCGATCGGTGAGGCCGCTATGGCCTTCCTCAGCCATGAGGACGGGCTGGCCGACGCCGCGCCGGGATGGGTCGGCTCCTCGCAGCTGGCGTTAGCCGAGCTCACCGCACGGTGGGAGGCCCGGCACACCCACCACAAGCTCCAGGTGGGCGGGTTGGGGTCGCACGTGGCCGAAGCGATGGTGAACTATGCCGCGACCGAGGACCGATCGGCCGGGGCGCTCAGGTCGGTGCGGGGGTAGGGGTAACGGGTGGGGTCGCTGACTCCTTCTGACGTCGCGCGCTGGGATCTCAATGCGATCCACACAGTGTTCGAGACGGCCAGCGGGCGCGCGGATACCTTGCAGCGTTTGGGGGACAGCCTGCAGCAGGCCCATAACGTTCTCGCCGATTGGCAAGGTGAAGGAGGGGATGCTTTTCGCGCCGACGCGGGCAAGATTCGCCGCGACATCGAGGCGGACGGCGCGGAATCCAAGCGGGTGGCGGCGGCGGTGTCGCGCGCCGAGATGGACGTGAACGCATGCAAGCAGGAGCTGGACGGCATCAGACAGGCCGTTGAATATAACGGCTGGACGATCACGCCGGATTGGCGAATCGATGTGGGCAACAACGCGGTCGGGCGCGATCCCATCAAGGCCGCCGCGCTGCAGAAGCTGCAGGGCGACCTTAACGCGTGCAAGGTGCATGCCCACAACGCCGACCATGAGCTTGCCACCGCAATCGGCGCCGCCGTCGGCGAAGTGCCGTTGGATGCCGTGGGGTCCGCGCCAGGCGGTGCCCCGCCGGCGCAAGGGTCGCCGAATCCTGCCCCTGGGGGCAAGCCGCGGACGTTGCAGGACATGCTGTTGCCTGACGGCCCGGCGGATGCCGCGCCAGGTGGTGTCCCCGCGAAGGGCCCGCCCGTTCCCGCAGGCGCCGAGCCGGGCAGTGCCGCGCCGAAGGGCCCGCCGGTTCCCGCAGGCGCTGGGGGCAAGCCGAAGACGTGGCAGGACATGCTGTTGCCCGCTGGCGCCGCCCCGCCGCCTCGGCTGAACCCCGCAGATGTGGAGAGCTTCAAGGCGATGTCGCGCCAAAGCATGATTAGCGACGGTGTGCCGCCGGACCAGATCGAGGGTCGCCTCAACGACATAGTCAGCCAGACCCAGCACTGGATCGACAACGGTATGCCCAATTACGTTCCGCCCGAGCCACACAGCGCGCCGGCACCGGGATTCGGCGAGGGATTCGGCGACCGATGGTTTGCAACCGAACAGGGGATCCATAACCTCCTCGGGGTAGGAGGACCTGGGGCGCCCGGCGTGGCCGAGTCGTGGGCGAAGATGTTGATGGGCACCGTCGAAACAGCCGCAAACCCGCCGGGAGCCCTGATCGGAGAAGCCAAAAATGCGCTGGACTCACCGAGTCCGGCTTACTTCTTGGGCGGGAAAGCCGCCGACGCTGCCGTCACCTTGCCCACGCTGCTCTTCGGCGGCGAAGGAGCGGGCTTAGGCAAACTTGCCGACCTCGACGCCGCCGCAATCGACTACGGCCCAACGCATTTGCCGCATACACCGATCGGCTTCGATCACCCCGTGAGCTACCATTCGTGGGCAGACTCGGCGGGCCAAGACCTTTATGCCGCTTTCACGCATGGCGAATCCACCGCAGATCTCAGTCGGCAGCTCGCTGAGATGTCGACTCACTACAAGGGTGAGAACCCAGACCGAGTAGTCCTGGGCAAGTTCGATGGCCACGAAAGCGGCTACATTGGCGATGCCAGGGGCCACGGCGGAATTTACTTCGACACCGGTGACGACACCTGGGCTGCCATGACCCGTGGGCTCAGCAAGCCCGTAGGCAATGATCTCGCGTGGGAAGTCAACCAACAGTTCCTTCGCGGTCAACTGGAGAATGGCGTGTCCCGCATCGAATACCAGTTGCCACCAGGATTCAGTAGTGTTGAAGAGCTTGCCGCGCTGGATCCAAGATCTTTCTCCGCCAGGGAAATAGCGTTCTTGAAGAGCAACGCCGAGGCGTACGGTTATCAGCAAGTCGGAGACGCATGGGTACGTGTGACGGGTGGCCGGTGATGACACAGGAGTTCTTATCCGGAGTTCGGTCTATTGTCGAACCTCTGTTGACTGAACTCGGCTTTCAGTTGGATGAGTACGATGATGATGTAGATGAATGGGGGCGGAAGGGCTCTGTTGTGTTCTTCCGTTCGGAGGATTGCAAGATCCAAATCTATGACTCGACTCGAGACGGCTCGATCAATTGCATGATCGCCGCACTGGATGCCCCAGATGTGTTCGGTCCGCATGATCGATCCGGCAAGTGGCAATACCTCCCCAGGTTCGCCATTCGACGAGGTGTTCCCCTTGAGGAGATAAAGGAAGACAACTTGCCAGAGTTTCCGACGACTAATCAGTTCCTCGAATCGGTGCGAGGCCGCATCCAGAAATATTTTCCCATCGCACACGCGGGCGTTCTCGAAATGGACGGACCGGAGTATTGGAACTCAAAGCCGTGAAAATCTCTGCAATCCGGTGACCGGATACACCCCCGACATCCTCGCTGAGGGTCTTGACGTGATCTTTTGCGGCATTAATCCGGCCTATAGCGCTGCTGTCGACGGGCACAACTTCTCTCACCGCAACAACCGATTCTGGGCGGTGCTGCATCTCGCCGGCTTCACTGATCGGCAATTGCGACCAGAAGACGAACAGCAGTTGCTGCAGTTTGGCTGTGGAATCACCGCGGTTGTGGCGCGGCCTACCCGGCAGGCAAGCGAGATCACGGCCCAAGAGTTCCGGCAAGCACGGCCACGCTTCGAAGCAAAAATCCGTCGGTATCGGCCGCAGGCGACAGCCTTCCTCGGAAAGCTGGCCCTCTCGGCGATGACTGGTGCTCCCCACATCGACTGGGGCCCACAGCCATTCGCATTCGCTGGAACCGAAGCCTGGGTGCTTCCTAACCCGAGCGGCCTCAACAGAAACTTCACGCGCGACGCGTTGGTGTGCGCCTACTCCCAGCTACGACTGGCGCTGAGGAACCGCAGTCATCTCCCGGAGGCTACATAAACACGCCTGGGGCCGGCTGAAGCCGATGTAAGGCGTTACGTGTCGCACAAGAAGCGCTTCTACAGTGAGCGGGTGACCACAAACGTGTCAGCGGATGGCGTTCCGATCCCGGCTGAGGTCAGCGAGCTGACGGCGGAATGGTTTAGCCAGGCGCTGGACTGCCATGTCAGTGAGGTTGAGGTTCTTGACGCCCACTCAGGCACCACCGGCCGGGCGCGTGTTCGACTGGCGTCCAGGGACGCCCTACCCGAGACGGTGTTCGTCAAACTGCAGCCGTTTAGTCAAGATCAGCGAGAGCTGATTCGGCAGGTCGGACTAGGTGTGGCCGAGGCGCGGGTATATGCAAACATCGGCAGCGAGCTGCCCGTGCGAGTACCCCGCGTGTGGCACAGCGCTTATGAGCCCGCGAACGGAGCGTTCGTGATGGTGCTGGAAGACTTAACCGCCTCTGGATGTAGGTTTCCCGCCACCGGGGACCCCGACGTATTGCAGGTGGCTCATTCCACCGTGGCGGAACTTTCAAAACTGCACGCTGCCTATCAAGGCCGCACGTTGCCATGGCTGCGCACTGCGGAAGGGATGCGGGCCAAGCCGGAAGATCCCAAGGTCGCGGCGCGCCGTTCGATGTTCATCAAGCTCGCGCTCGATAAGTTCGGTGCTGAAATGCCGCCTGTTTTCCGGCGTTTGGCCGAGTTGTACATCGAACACAACGTCGACGTCGTGATGCTTTTCGCCGAGGGTGAGCACACGCTGATCCACGGTGACAGTCACATTGGCAATCTGTTCGTCGACGATGGTCGCACTGGTTTTTATGACTGGGCCGTAGCCAGCCGGGGACCGGGAATGCGGGACGTCGCTTACTTCATGAGCAACTCGGTACCCACCGAATTACGTCGTGCGCACGAAGATGAATTACTCGGCCTCTATCAACGTAGCTTCGAGTCGCAGGGTCCCACTTTGGACGAGGCCACCGCGAGCGAACAGTACCGCCTGTTTTCCGTGTACGCGTGGATTGCGGCGGCCTCGACCGCGGCAATGGGATCCAAGTGGCAACCAATCGAGATAGCACGGCCTGCCATGGTCCGCGCCACCGAAGCGGTCGAGGATCTCGACGCGGTGGGATTGCTCGAAAAGCGGCTCGGCATTCGAGGCTGATGCAGGACACGACCGGCATCCCGTTGCCCGCGTTGGCGAGCGAGCTTCAGCAGAAATACCAGAGCTGCCCCAAGCCCGGGGCGTTCGAGCGGTTCCGAAAACGCTTGGCGGTCTGAGGTTCTCAAACCTCTGTCTCTTGCGCCCATTGTGGCCGGCGCCCTTCTTGCCTGTGCGTCGAACGCGCCGCGGCCAGCGCCGAACGGCCACCGTCGATCGCAGTCAGCGGGGGAGGCTGGCCCGTGCGCAGTGTCGCGATCAGCTCGCGGTAAGGGCCGATGAGGTAGACGGTGTCGCCGGCTTCCAGTCGGGCATCGCGGCGCGGGCGTAACCTGACCGGCCCTTCCGGCCGGATGATCGCGATGACCCGCGTTTGGGTGGACATATCCACCATTCGCCGTCCATCGAGCGCACTGCCCGCCGCCACGAGCATTCCACCGACCATGAAGGAGCGCTGCCCGACCCAAAACGTTCCCAGCACCTGCAGGCCCATTGCGGCGCCGATGAACCAGGGCGCGGCCAGGTCGACGATCGATCGCACGTTTTCGAAGCCGAACCGCTGATTCACGGCGGTGCCCAGTGCGCGGCCTTGAACGCGCATCACGATCGGCGTCTTGGTGTCGGAGCCCAAGATCTCCAGCAGCACGATCCCGGTTTCGATGTTCCTCATGTCGTCGCTGGTCACCACCGCCACTCCACGGGCGCGTTCGACGCGCGCCGATTCCAGCGTCTGGCGCATCGTCGGGTCTCCGAAAATCACCGGCACGTCGAGTTCGGCCGCGGTCGCCAGGAAGCGGTTGTTCTCGTCCTGCTCGATGACCAGGACGTCGTATCCGGCGGCGGCCAAATCACTCACGACTCGGATGCCGACTGAACCCAATCCGACGACGACGATGTGGTCGCGCATATGGCGTGCCCGTCGGAGCCCGGCTCCTTGCCCGAAGCGGCGCGACAACAGCAGGTCCGCAAGGAACGCGACGACGATCGCGGTGACGATCGCGCCGCTGAACATCAAGCCGACAGAGAACAGTCGCAGGGAGGTGGATTGCTGGGCGAAGCTGAAATCGCCGTAGCCGACTGTGCTAACCGTCTCGGAGACGAAGTACAGGGCGTCGATCCACGACATCCGCGGGTTCTGGTAGGCGTAATGCACCACGGAAGTCGACCCGACCACCAGCAACACCGCGAAGACCAGCGAGGGATAGAGCATCGGATTGATGTCGTCGCGCATGGCGCGCACGGCATCGATTAGGCGTCGCACCCGGGAGTCGCGTGAGCGGGTTGCGGTCGCTGGAGGCACGTAGATCCCGCGAGCTTCCAGTTCGTCTTTGACACCGATCATCGAGGTCCAGTCGCCGGCATAGACCTTCAAATCCCGCCCCGGGCATGGCACCACCTCGCCGGGGCTAGGCGACTTCTTGCCGTGCACCACTGCCACCGGCGCCAGGTCGGCATAGATCTCTCGCAAAGTCCCGTCGTATGGCGCCTCGGCTCCCCAGACAACGAATTCGATACCGGCCGTGTCGAACTGGTGTGCGTTGCGCGATAGCACTGCCTCGACGAGGGATGGTGTCGCGAGTTCGGCGACGTTCAAGATCGCGCCGGGGCCGTTAACGTCGGCCACCTTTGCGCGTAGGACGTCGTTGGCCAGACGTGCCACCACTCGGACGGTCGGGCTGTATTGCCTTGCCAATAAGGCGATTTCGAGATTCACTGCGTCATTTGGTCCGGCGCAGACGACGGCGCGTGCGCGATGTACCCCGGCGCCGAGGAGATCGGCGGCGGTGTTGATGTGGATTATCCGGGCGCCGGCGCCCCGGAGTTCCTCGGCGATCGTTTTCGACAGCGCGTCATCACCGCTAACGATGATTTCGCGGTGCATGATCTCACGCATTAGGTGGCAACCCATTGCGCGGCATAGATCCTCTTACCTTTACTGGACGTGGGAGTTCACTCGTTCATATTCGGCTCCTATGACTATCGGGCACCATGCCACAAAGCGCCAGCTGAAGAGCGCGTATACAGGAAGTCAACAGCTATGTCCCGCAACCGGAGTCGCGCACTTTAAACCTGCGCCTATTGGCGCGCAACAGGATCGACTCTAGCCCGTCACGCAGACGAAATAGTTGAGGCGTAGAAAAACTCAGCCACTGCTGCCGAGCTGAAATTGCGCGATAGTTGCGAAGTCCGCCGGCGCTGTGGGGGCGCGGCGAGCATGACCGTCGTTGGCGCCACCGTATGACTGCATAGTTCGCCGTCAGCCCGCGGATAACCAAGCAAAGGAGCGCTCTGTGTCGGAAAAGACGCCTGACGATATCTTCAAACTCGCCAGGGACGAGAACATCGAGTACGTCGATGTCCGCTTCTGTGATCTGCCAGGCACCATGCAGCACTTCACAATTCCGATTTACGTCTTCGACGAGACCGTGTTCGAGGAAGGCTTGGCCTTCGACGGCTCCTCGATTCGCGGATTCCAGTCGATCCACGAGTCCGACATGCTGCTGCTTCCCGACCCGGAAACGGCGACCATCGACCCGTTCCGCGAAGCCAGGACGCTGAACGTGAACTTCTTCGTGCACGACCCCTTCACCCTCGAGTTGTACTCGCGCGACCCGCGCAACGTCGCCCGCAAGGCGGAGAACTACCTGATCAGCTCCGGCATTGCGGACGCCGCCTACTTCGGGCCAGAGGCCGAGTTCTACATCTTCGATTCGGTGAAGTTCGACTCGAACATCAACAGCTCGTTCTACAAGGTGGATGCGACATCCGGGTGGTGGAACACCGGATCAGACACCGAGCCCGACGGCAGCCCCAACCTCGGCCACAAAGTCCGCCCCAAGGGCGGCTACTTTCCGGTGGCCCCCACCGACCACTACGTCGACCTGCGCGACAAGATTCTCACCCATCTGACCAACGCCGGCTTTTCTCTGGAGAAGGGCCACCACGAAGTGGGCAGCGGCGGGCAGACCGAAATCAACTACAAATTCAACACACTGCTGCACGCCGCTGACGACCTTCAGATGTACAAATACATCGTCAAGCAAACCGCCTGGCAGGCGGGCAAGACCGTGACATTCATGCCCAAGCCGCTGTTCGGCGACAACGGCTCCGGGATGCACTGCCACCAGTCGCTGTGGCAGGACGGCGTCCCGCTGATGTACGACGCGACGGGGTACGCCGGCCTGTCGGACATCGCCCGCTATTACATCGGCGGGTTGCTGTACCACGCGCCCTCGTTGCTGGCCTTCACCAACCCCACCGTCAACTCCTACAAGCGCCTGGTTCCCGGCTACGAGGCCCCGATCAACCTGGTCTACAGCCAGCGCAACCGCTCGGCGTGCGTGCGCATCCCGATCACCGGCAGCAATCCCAAGGCCAAGAGGCTGGAGTTCCGTTGCCCCGACTCATCGGGCAACCCGTATCTGGCGTTCTCCGCCATGCTGATGGCCGGTCTGGATGGCATCAAGAACAAGATCGAGCCGCCGCCCCCGGTCGACAAGGACCTCTACGAGCTGCCGCCCGAAGAGGCCGCGGAGATCGTGCAGGCGCCAACCTCACTGTCGGCGGTGATCGACCGTCTGGAGCAAGACAGCGAATACCTCACCGAGGGGGGTGTATTCACGCCCGACTTGATCGAGACGTGGATCAACTACAAGCGCGACTATGAGCTTGCTCCTTTCAACCTCCGGGTGACGCCATACGAATTCGCGCTTTACTACGACGTATAAGCCGGCAAACGTCCGACCGAGGGCGGCGCCCGGCGTGTCGTCATGGAGCTGGGTAGGCTCGAAAAGATGTGCGGAGCAGCTGGGGAGGTGCGGCTCGACGGTCGAGCCCCGGACGTGGCGGCGGTAGCAGCCATGGCCGAGGTCATGGCGCCACGGGGTCCGGACGGGTCAGGCGTGTGGTCACAGGGCCGGGTTGCTCTGGGCCATCGGCGCCTCAAGATCATTGACCTGACCGAAGCGGGCGCGCAGCCGATGGTCGACTCCGACCTGGGCTTATCGATCGCCTGGAACGGCTGTATCTACAACTACAAGCAGCTGCGCAGCGAGCTCGAGGGCCACGGCTACCGTTTTTTCTCGCATAGCGATAGCGAGGTCCTGCTCAAGGCCTACCACCGCTGGCGCGACGATTTCGTCACTCACCTCAAAGGCATGTTCGCGTTTGCTATCGTCGAGCGCGACAGCGGTCGGGTCTTGCTCGGTCGAGATCGACTGGGCATCAAGCCCCTGTACCTGACCGAAGACGGTCATCGGATCCGATTCGCGTCGACGCTGCCGGCGCTGCTGGCCGGCGGCGGGGTGGACACCCGGATCGACCCCGTCGCGCTGCACCACTACATGACGTTTCACTCCGTGGTGCCCGCGCCACTGACGATCCTTCGCGGAGTGCGCAAGATTCCTCCCGGGTCGCTGGTGGCCATCGAACCCGATGGGCAGCGCACCAGCACGACGTACTGGAAGCCGGACTTCACCCGGCACGACGACCGGGCCGACTGGTCCGAACGTGACTGGGAAGACGCCGTGCTCTCGTCGCTGCGAACCGCGGTCGAGCGTCGACTCGTCGCTGACGTCCCGGTCGGCTGCCTGCTCTCCGGCGGCGTGGACTCCAGCCTGATCGTCGGGTTGCTCGCCGAGGCCGGCCAGCACGGGCTGTCGACTTTCTCTATCGGCTTCGAATCGGTGGGTGGCGTCGCCGGCGACGAATTCCAATACTCCGACATCGTGGCCGAGCGGTTCGGCACCGATCATCACCAGATCCGCATCGGGAGCGACCGGATGCTGCCCGCGCTCGACGGCGCGATCGGCGCGATGAGCGAGCCGATGGTCAGCCACGACTGTGTGGCCTTCTATCTGCTCAGCCAGGAAGTGGCGCGGCACGTCAAGGTGGTGCAGTCGGGTCAGGGCGCCGACGAGGTGTTCGCCGGTTACCACTGGTACCCGCCGATGGGTTCACCCGACGCCGCCAGCCTCGACGGGTCGGTCGCGGCGTACCGCGCCGCCTTCTTCGACCGTGACGTCGCGGGCCTTGAGGCGCTGCTGGCATCGGGCAACGTCGCTCCGGGGGATCCCAGCGAGCGGTTCGTCACCGAGCATTTCGCGCAAGCCAATGCCGACACCGGCATCGACCGAGCGCTGCGTCTCGATACCACTGTGATGTTGGTGGACGACCCGGTGAAGCGGGTGGACAACATGACCATGGCCTGGGGGCTGGAGGGACGCGTTCCGTTCCTCGACCACGAGTTGGTCGAGCTGGCCGCGACCTGCCCGCCGGAGCTGAAGATCGCGCACGACGGCAAAGGAGTTCTCAAACAGGCTGCGCGACGGGTGATTCCGTCGGAAGTCATCGATCGGCCCAAGGGCTACTTCCCGGTTCCGGCGCTGACCCATCTCGAGGGGCCCTATCTCGATATGGTGCGCGACGCGCTGTATGCACCGGTCGCCAAGGAGCGCGGGTTGTTCGACACCGGAGCTGTCGATGCCCTGCTGGCCGACCCCAACGGCAAGCTGACCCCGTTGCGCGGCAACGAACTATGGCAGATCGCGTTGCTGGAGCTGTGGCTGCAGCGCCATGGTGTGACCGGGCCTGCGGCATGACCGCCCTCGACCCATCAGGGGACCATCCCGAGGCGATTACGCTCGGCCTGCACGACGCTTCTCCGCCCCACATGGTGGACGCGATGGCCAAGGACGTGAAGCTCGAATTGGGTTGGGGCCGACTCATTTTCGGACAGACATTCGCTGATTCGGCCACGTTGACCGAGGAGTTGCGAGGGGAAGCGCCCGGGCGGCGCGACATCTGTATCTACGCACGCGAGTCCCATGTGGTGATCGCCGGTGCGCCGGGGGAGCTCTTCATCGACCCCAGTCACACGTATCGACTGCGCTTCCCCGGTGACTCAACCGATCCAGACTTGGCTCCCTCGCCGGTCGGCGTGACGGTGCGCTCGCTCGAGAACCCGACCGATGCGGACGCGATGAACCGCGTCTATGTGCGCTGTGGCATGGTCCCGGCGCCGGTCGACACCATTTGGGACAACCATCTGCACGCGAACGCGGTGACGTACCTGCTCGCCGTGCGCGATGACGACGGCGCCGTGGTGGGCACCGTGACCGGCGTCGACCACGAGTTGCTCTTCTCCGATCCGGAGCACGGATCCAGCCTCTGGGCCCTGGCCGTCGATCCCGCCGCAGCGGTCCCCGGCGTGGGCGAGGCGCTGTCCCGAGCGTTGGCCGAGCACTTTCGTCGGTTGGGCCGCTCCTACCTGGACCTATCCGTTGCGCATGACAACGCTGCCGCGATCGGCCTCTACGAGAAACTGGGCTTTCGCCGGGTTCCGGTGCTCGCGATCAAACGGAAGAACGCGATCAACGAGCCGTTGTTCACTCCGCCACCGGAGACGGTCGACGATCTGAATCCCTACGCGCGGATCATCGCCGACGAGGCGCTGCGCCGCGGAATCTGGGTCGAGGTCCTCGACGCGGAGACCGGCGAGATGCGACTGACCCACGGTGGTCGCAGCGTGCTCACCCGCGAATCGCTGTCCGAGTTCACTTCCGCCATCGCCATGTGCCGCTGCGACGACAAGCGGCTGACCCGGCGGCTGGTTTCCGAGGCCGGCATTAGGGTGCCTCGCGCCCGTCTGGCCACCTTCGACGAAGGCGACTACGACTTCGTGCGAGAAGTCGGTGAGGTCGTCGTCAAACCGACCCGCGGGGAACAGGGCAAAGGCATCACCGTCGGCATTCTCGCTGACAGCGGCCCCGACGAGCTTGCCGCGGCCCTGGCGCGCGCCCGAGAGCAACACCCCGAGGTGCTCATCGAACAGCGTGTGTCAGGCAGCGACCTCCGGTTGGTGGTGATCGATGGCCGGGTCGTTGCCGCCGCGCTGCGGCTGCCGCCCGAGATCATTGGCACAGGTGACCACAGCGTCCGGGAATTGATCCAGGCCGCGAGCCGACGACGGTCTGCGGCGACGGGCGGTGAGTCCCGCATCCCCCTGGACGAGGTCACCGAGGCGACGATCGCCGAGGCCGGTTGGAAGCTGGACGACGTGCTGCCCGAGGGAACTCGGCTGTGCGTACGTCATACCGCCAACCTGCACCAGGGCGGCACGATCCACGATGTCACCTCGCAAGTGAGCGCGGAGTTGTGTCGGGTTGGAGTGGCGGCGGCCGAGGCGATCGGAATCCCGGTGACGGGCATCGACCTCCTGGTGCCCGACGTCGCAGGCGAGGACTACGCCTTCATCGAAGCCAACGAGCGACCGGGCCTGGCCAACCACGAACCACAACCCACGGCGGCGGCGTTTGTCGACTACCTCTTTCCTCGACGCCCCGGGCAGCCACCGGCCTGGACTCCCGAGGAATCACCGCGTGCGACCGGCGACTGATATACGGCTCAGCGTGGGGGCAGGCGAACCACTTCGACAAAGAAGCTGTCGATTTGGCGGATTGCCTTGAAGAATTGATCGAGATTCACGGGTTTGGTGATGTAGGCATTGGCGTGCAGCGAATAGCTGCGCACAATGTCTTCTTCCAGTCCCGATGAGGTCAAGACGACGACGGGGATCGAGCCGAGCTCGGAATCATTTTTTATCTGCTCGAGGAGTTGACGCCCGTCGTACTTGGGCAGATTGAGATCCAGCAAGATCAGGTCCGGCCGTGGTGCGTCAGCGTAGGCGCCGCGTTGGTACAGGAAGTCCAGACCCTCCTGGCCGTCGTGAGCGACATGCAGCCTATTACGAATCTTGTTCTGCTCGAAGGCTTCTCGTGCGATCAGTTCATCGCCGGCATCGTCTTCGACCAATAAGACATCAATAGGTGTCTTCGCGTCCATCACAGCTGCGGCTCCCCTTCTGACAACGCCTGATTGCAGTTTCGGAGGAGGTTGCTCGATCAGCCACCACCAACCTACGCGCGTGGCTGGACGTAGACCTGAACCTTATCCGTCGGGCCGTGTACCCGTCCGGGGAACCCCTCCGCAAGACCCGGATTGAAAATACCCGATTTGGGGTAACACCGCTTTTGGTCGGGTAAATAGACAGGTGCGTAATAAGAAGAGATCGGTGTGATTATCTCTGGCGTCATTCTCGCGGTGATCGGATACATGTCTGGAGTGACGATTTTGCAGGCGATGTGTCCGCACTCTTGACGGCACCGGGTCCGCGGCACGCCCGCTCACGCTGAAAAGTCCGCCGGTCGGTTTGCCGCTACGGATTTTCGACCGGATTTGGTGGCGGGCCGGGAACCGGCGGCGGGATGCTAGGAGAGGGCTGCGAATCCGGTACCTGATGTGAGCAATCGGGCAGGAAGATGATCGTGCCACCCACCATCGTCCAAGTAACCCCGCACGCCGTCGGCAGCACGGCACGTGGACCGGCGGTAGCGATCAGAGCCGCCATCATCGCGGTAACGATCGTTGGACGAACTAGATGCGAGCCGAACTTCAATGAGACTCCGGCCCGCGATCGTCGGGCAATACTGGCTCGTCTCGCGATCGGGCGGCCACTGTGGGTCTGCTTTCCTGGGAAGCTGATTCCCCGAGTCTGAAATAAGCCGCGACTAGGCGCAACTCGAGGGAATCTCGGGACCCGGAAGTGTGCTGGCTTCGCTGGGCGCCTGCAGCGCGCGGCGCCGGCGATCCGTAGCCTGTGTGCCTATGCCGGTGGCCGTTCGGGCGATAGTCGCATTACTGCTGCTGAGCATTGTGGGTGTGCAGAGCGCGGGCACGGCGGCCAGCGAACCGCCGAGTGCCGGCCTCGGCCAACGGGTGGTGGGCTGGGACACCTACCGCCGACTGGATCGGCTGCCGTATCTGAGCACCGGCACCCAGACGGAGCAGGTCTCGAGCTTCGACCGAAGCGGCGGCGATTTCGACATTTCCCAGGGCAACCAGAACGGCAGCGGCGGATGTCTGGCCGTCGGCGGTGTCGGCTGCGTCATCGCGGAGGATCGCGGCCCCGGCGAAGTCGATGACATCTGGTTCACCCGTGACGGCGGAAATGTCCGCGCGATGGGAACGATCCGCATCGAACTTGATGGAAAGACGGTGGTCGACACGGGATTGCAATCGTTGGTCGATGGTGCGCTGGGTGCGCCGTTCGTGTGGCCCCTGGTGGCCAACTCCAAGCAGTCACCGGGAGGCGTCTACATCAAAGTGCCGATGCCTTACCGGCAGTCGATGCGGATCAGCATCGCAACGAATCTGCAGTACTACCACGTCGGCTATCGCCAATTCTCGACCGCCGACGGCATCACCACTTTCTCGTCCGCTGATCCCGCGCTCGATGTCGTCGCCACCCTGCGCGCCGCGGGCACCGACGATCCCAAGCCCGCGGAATCTGCTGCGGTGCATGATAATCGGGTCATCGATCTTGCGGCCGGTGCCGGGCAGACGATCGCGGAACCGGTTGGTTCCGGAATGATCTCGGCGCTGCGTCTGCAGCTACCGCAACCGGCGGATCAAGCGCTGGCCGGGCTGCGGCTGCAGATCGAGTTCGACGGCCAGACCATGGTCGACTCCCCGCTTGGGGAGTTCTTCGGTGCCGGACTCGGCACGAACAATGTGCGATCGCTGATGTTCTCCACGATCCCGCAGCCCAACGGATCGTTGGCGTTGTCTGCTTGGTGGCCAATGCCTTTCGCGCGCACCGCCCGCGTCACCCTCGTCAACACGACCGGCGATGCCGTGTCGGGGATCGACAGCGACGTCGTGACTCGCTCCGATCCTCAGTGGGCTCCCGCGCTATCCAGCGGCCGCGCCGGCTACTTCACCGCACGCTCGCATGCCGGACCAACAACCGTCGGTCAGGATTGGTCATTCGCCGACGAGCAAGGCCACGGGAAATTCGTCGGCGTCAGCCACACCATCCGAGGGGCCCGAACCAAAACGGCGTTCAGCGACGACGCCCCATACTTTCTTGAAGGAGCCGAACGCGTCTACACGGACGGCTCCGCGTCACCGCAGTGGTATGGCACCGGCACCGAGGACTTCTACGAGGGCGGCTGGTACTTCAAGAACGGCACCCATTTCAGCGATCCACTCAACGGCCAACCCGATCAACGCACCGCGACCGGCGGATGTGCCGACTACTGCGTCGCCGTGTATCGCCTGACGCTTGCCGAGTCCATCGGGTACCACTCCGGGATCCGCTTCGGCATCGAGCACGGTAAGCGCAACATGGTCCAACCCGATTACAGCTCAACGGCTTTCCTCTACACCCAACCGAACGACACAGCAAAATCCTCCGACGGTGTCTATCCCAGCGATCCCGTCAGTCGACTGGTGCACGGCTACACCGATGACGCAGCCGCCGACCAACTGTTGATCAGCCAATACGAGGGCGCCGACGACATGCGCACCATCGCGGGGTTGGTCCGCACCACCACCCAGGCCGCCATCACATTCCACGTCCAAATCGATCCGGACAATCGCGGAGTGGTGGTGCGCCGCACCTCCGACCAAGCGGTCGGTTATCAATCGGCGGACGTGACGATTGACGGCGTGCCGGCCCG
>Ga0182030_10009608_pt1 | contig 19783 bp, 16 predicted proteins | sample 812S3MmetaG_FD_121299 | JGI IMG/M metagenome (GOLD analysis project Ga0182030, IMG submission 121299) | Permafrost microbial communities from Stordalen Mire, Sweden - 812S3M metaG (Illumina Assembly) | ecosystem: Environmental > Terrestrial > Soil > Wetlands > Permafrost | place: Sweden... | reverse complement strand
AGCTGGACGGAAACTACGGACATTTCTACGTTCAGGACCCTGGTACCCTCGGTAGCAGCGCTTCCAAGCGGACCTACGCGACGGTGGGCCGTGGCGGATTCAGTGCAGATCTTGCCAACTCTACTCCAGTGTTCTCCGGCTACACGCGTTTCTATTCCACATGGGGGCACAATTTCATCGGACTGAACGATACATTCCGCTCGACGGATCGCATTACCGGGGGCCGCATCTTTCAGACCTGGTCCTTGCCGAAGACGCTCGCTATCGACTTCGGCGCCGATCTCGTCAACTATGGTGGGCTTGCGCGACAGCAAGGCGGCACGAATTACGGCGGCGAACACCAGATAAACGACGATGCGGGATTTGTGCGAGCACACTGGGCACCTTCTGTGAAGTCGGTTTTCAATGCGGGAGTGCGTTTCCAGGCCAACAGCCAGTTCGGCAACATTGCCGTTCCCGGGTTCGGCGGACTCTGGCATACGACTGACCGCATTACACTCTCGGGCGCGATCAGCCGCGGATTCCGCAATCCGACGATGCGCGAGCTTTACCTTTTTCCGGCACCCAACCCAAATCTTCAGCCAGTACACGAATGGAACTATCAGGCCACAGCACAGGCTCGCCTAACGAGCACGATGGCCGCGTGGACGACGTTCTATTATGCCAATCTCAACAACCAGATTGTGACGCTCGGCAGCTATCCCAATATGCAGTTGCTGAATGCCGGAAAGGCCATCAACAAAGGTGTCGAAACAAATCTGCGTTGGGCTATTCATCGTCGGCTGAGTGCAACCGGTGGTTATGCTTACCTCCGTTCGACCAATCTTGCGGCTCTTGTGCCGGGGAACAAGGCAAATCTCGCAGTCGATGCCGATCTGAAGCGCGCTTTCCTGCATGTGGGCGTGCAGGCCGTGGGCAAACGCTACACTACGACGGCGTATTCTGCGCAACTAGGTGGCTACCCAGAAGCCAGCATGAAGCTCAGTGTCCCCGTTTCGCGCAATCTTAACTTCTTTGCCACCGTGGACAACCTCTTTGACCATCGCTATCAGGTACTGACCGGTTATCCAATGCCGGGTATTAACGGCGCGGGCGGATTTGTGATGCACTTCTAGCCGTCGGGAAGCGTACCAGCATACGAGCGCGGAACGAATTGTTCGGGCTAGTCGCGGCTTGTGCTGCTCTTTATCCATAATGCAATGCTCAGAAAAGAGGACAAATGAAACTCACGCCTTTTGTAGGAATGTTGTCCATAGCCACCAGCCTTGTCATAGCGTCGGTTCCAGCGATGCCTCAATCCCCAAAGCCAACTTCCTTTACAGTGTCCCTTGATTGCATCAGTGGTGACTGCTCGTTATTAAAGGGAGTTCCGCAAACCGCCGGAATGCGCAGCGGTTTTGTCAGCCTTAAGCCGACCAAGACTGTCGGATGGCACACGACCGGCCAGCATGAAGAGTCGCTCATCATTCTTCATGGCCAGGGAGAAGCTCTGATAGATGGCCAAGAGAAGAGAGCCTTCGTCGCTCCGGCTTTTGTGTATATTCCGCCGACGACTCGGCATAACGTGCTGAATACGGGGAAGGAACCACTTGAATACGTCTATGTGGTCGCCCCTGTCGCGAAGTAGTTGAAGGATCAACCGAATCGACGGCGCTGCGCCGACTGGCATTCCCGGCTAGGAAAAGATCCACTCGCTCCGAGGCCATGTCACGTCAGCACCCGCCGTCGCAACGACGTATAGAGATCATGGCGGAGCAGGCTTCGGTGCCGATGTCCTGCTGCTATTAGCGCAGCTTCAATGCAGGCTGCTTCGCCGCTGGAAGCAGGATATTGAGCAGGTTTGCGAGTGTAGGCGCAATCTGCCGCATATCAATGACACCGAGGTCACGGCCTGCGGTTATGCCATCTCCCTTGATCATGAAAGCTGAACGCATCGCGGCCCTGGAAGGCAGGTAGCCATGCATGCCCGTTGAAGGGGCATCCTGGACGACCGAACCTGCGAGTGCAGTTCCTGGGGCATATCCATCCTTGTAGTCGACGAGGAAGGCCGCGTTCGGGAATCCGCCGCGTTTTACGATCTCATCATGTTCGAGAATCGTCTCGATGCCGTTGCGAGGGTCCGCCATCGCCTTTTCCAGTACTGCGCGAACCTTTGCGACGAGGACAGAATCGTCCGGGCTCTTCAGCACGATGGCGTTCATGCCGCCAGCGGGCCACGCTTCTGCCTGCCAGCTCACAACAGAAGGACGAGGAGAATTGGGCTTTGAGGCCAGTTGGATGAGCCCTGCCTGTGCCAGAAGTACATTCAGGTTCGTGTGATGATCCACGCGCAGGAAGCCATGATCGGAAACAATAGCAATACGCGTGTGCGGATTGACGGCGAAAGCTGCTTGCTCGATTTGGCCCACTTGGCTGTCAAGCACTTCGAGCGCAGCATCGGCCTCCGGACTGAAAGGGCTGTGCTCATGCTCTTGGTGATCGAGGTCTGTCAGATGCACCAGGAGCAGCCCAGGATGAAACTTCTGCAAGATTGCCACGGCTTCGGCCGTCTTGGTTACGTCCTGATCTGTCTCTGGAGAGGGGTGAAGGCCAAGCTGGGCCAGGATATCGGGCGGATTGTAGGGAGAGATCGCGGGCTTGTCCGTGTGCTCGGATTGGGTCCCTTCCGCGATGTTGTAATTGATAGGCGCCCCTACAGTAACCGGCCATCCAACGTTCGCCGTCTTGATTCCCGCGGCATCGGCTACGGTATAAAGCGTCGGCACTTTGATATCTGAAAAGTCCCAGTACCATGTGCCCGGGTGTTCGCCAAGCGGATCGAAGACGGTGTTGTTGATCACGCCGTGTTCGGCCGGCCATACTCCAGTGACGATCGTCGTGTGGCTGGGATATGTGACAGTCGGAATCACGCCAACGACGCCCACGGCGTAGACCCCATGCGTGAGAAAGTCGCGGAGTACAGGTACTTTAAGATGATGCAGGTCCGCCTGCGTGACATACTCCGGCTTCATGCCATCCAGTGAGATGACTACGAGCGGAGAAATGGGCGACTGTGCGAAGGCGCTGAATCCCACCATAGCAAACAAAGCGGCGAGAGCGTGCTTGAGGAATGGATGCATAGCATCAATATTATGCCTGGCTCCATGAAAGGATCGTCAATCGCGGACCGACTGCACGAGTGGCATCGATATTGGAGCGAATAATGCGCAAACATGCTCATTCCAACTGACCAACAGTTGTGCTGTGAATAGCTAGTGCAGCGCGTAAAACGCTCTCATGTGTACTGATCGATGGACGTGAACACCTGATTCCAACGCCATCTGTAAGCCGTTGCACAGATCCGCCACCAGACGCTTCAGCTTTGAGTTCTCCTTGCGCAAGTGACGGACTTCTTCGCTGCACCCACGTTTCCCCATCCTTTCCTCCTCGTCAGTCTTTCCAGACAGCCGCGGCGGCCAACTACTCTCAACTTAACAACGCGGGAAATGCTTGGGGTTGGGTCACATTCGACTACTACAGTGCGACAATTTGCAGCACGTAGCTGCCGTTTCCTCGTGACATCATTTGATGAGGTGGCTCGCTCATTGTTAGCTACTGGTAGCTTCCCTACCACACTGATAATTTCGTGACGTATGCGGAGCGTTTTTGGCGCCCGTAGCGCGGCAGCCTTTCGGCACCAAGCTCGGCTTACGGAGCCGGTTTTTATGCGCGCAAACAAAGAGGGAAAATAATGCGAAGCAGAGTTTGGACGGCAATTGTGGCAACCGTCTGCCTGATTGCGACTGCCCCCATCGTTCTTGCGCAACATGCAGCAGTGTCGAAATCCACTTCTACCGGAAGTGTCTCCGGTGTGCTCAAGGACCCCGCCGGAGCCGTCATTCCCGGCGCGCGCCTGGAATTGCACTCCACTGCCTCGGAGTTCCGTCAAACTCGTATCTCCGATCCTCTCGGGCATTATTCCTTCGTCTCGGTTCCCATCGGCAACTATCAGCTCACCGTCACCGCCGCTGGCTTTGCCAGCCAGATGCTTCGTTCGCTTGCCGTGGCTGCTGGTCTGGAGCTTTCTGCAAACCTCTCTCTGCGGATTGCCACTGCTGCTGAAAGTGTGAAAGTCGAAGGACAGGACATCAGTTCTCTCTCAGCCTTCGCCCTCGACCCGCGCACCGCGACCGCCCAGCAAAGCCGCAAGAGCGCCGAGCCTTGGCAGAGGACCCCGGCGTAAGCCTGCACAGCAACGGCAAGCTGGCCATCTCCCCTTCCATACTCACGTGCTCGTCAATCGTCTGCGAGTAGCAGCAGGGCGCCATCAGCGAACCTTCGAGCTTCCTGATCCTAAGGTTCTGGTCTGGAGTCGGAGACAGAACACAGATGAGCAGCAGTGATGCCAGGATGAGCTTCATGGATTGGGTTTCCTTACCTGCGTTGCTCCAACTCACGGGAAGGACCAAAAGAATACAGTGGTGCGCTCAGAGGGCAGGGAGCGAGAGTGGGAATGTTGCAGATAGATAAAGGGTTAGTCCATGAGATTGCAGGACATGGCACTGCTAACTTGATATAGGACCATTTTTGTCGTATTTTGACTGTACTGAGACAACTTGATGCCGTCTCATAATTTGACGCAGGCCCCCACGGCAGTCTTTTGGCGAAGCACCGTGAAGGCCTGGAGATCGACAACCCGAAGGCTGGCGATTTGTATTTCACTATACGTGAACGATGCCAGCCCAGAAAACCACTGAAAGGTAGGTTCAACTTGGCTGGCATTTCTCTGCCCGGACGCCGTCAACGCGGCGTCATGCGTTTCATTCAAACGCTCGCTTTCGTATGCATTTTCTCCTGCACGATCGGCACTTGGGCTCAAAGCGCCCAAGTCTCTGGAGTCGTGATCGACACATCGCGCGCCGCCGTCTCCGGCGCATCGGTCGAGATTCTCAACACCGACACCAAAGCTGTCTGGCGAAGCCGCTCGAATGGAGAAGGCGTCTATTCGGCACCCTCTCTCGTGCCGGGCCATTACAAGATCACGGTCTCGGCGGATCGCTTTCAGAACACCGTCGCTGAAAATCTAGAGTTGCAGGTTGCCCAGAAGCTTTCTCTTGAATTGGTACTGCGGCCGGGAAGTGTCGCTCAAACAGTTGTTGTCGACGCAAGCGGAATCGAGATCAATACGACCGATGCTGGAGTGAGCGCGGTCATCGATCGCCAGTTTGTCGACAACATTCCGCTCAATGGCCGAAGCTTCCAGTCTTTGATGACGATCATTCCCGGCGTCAACGTCGTACCAAACACGAATGGCGTGGGTGCTGGAGGTGAGATCTCGGTCAATGGTCAGCGCACGGAGTCGAACTACTTCATGATCGACGGCCTGAGCGCGAACACCGGTGTATCGCCTACCGCAAGTGGAACTGCCGGGGGATATGGCGGGAACACTCCTGGCGAGTCGACACTCGGCACGACGCAGACGCTTGTTTCGCTCGAAGCACTCCAGGAGTTTCGCACCTCGACCTCGACGTACTCTGCCGAATACGGCCGGTCTCCAGGCGGTCAGTTCTCGTTCAATACGCGATCCGGAACAAACGAGTACCACGGAAACATCTACGACTATTTTCGCAACGATGCACTCGACGCAAACCAGTGGTTCAACGGCTACACCAACAGTCCAGCCCTAGGCAAGCCCGCGGAGCGGCAGAATGACTTCGGCGGCATGTTCGGAGGACCGGTCACCATTCCTCATCTCTACCGGGGAGGGGATAAGAGTTTCGTCTTCTTCTCTTACGAAGGTCTGAGGCTGCGCTCCCCGCAATCGGCAACAAACTCTCTGGTTCCAAATACCTGGCTGCGCGAGAATGCGACCGGCTTCATGAACACCATTGTTTCCGCATTTCCCACGCCGACGTCGGGCGACAACGGAAGCAGGAGCAACGGGCTCGCATACTCAAGCCGTACCTACTCAAACCCCAGCAATCTCGATTCCTCTAGCCTTCGTCTGGATCAGAATTTCGGCGACCGGCATCGTGCTTTCTTGCGCCTGTCGCGAGTTCCCAATGACACGACGTCCCGGAGTTCCAGCAACCTCGCCGTCACAAACAAATCCTATGGAACGGTGAAGTCGGCGGCCCTGGGCCTGACCAGCCTTGTGGCTCAACGCCTGACCAACGAAGCGAGATTCGGGCTGACTGGCAATGACACTGGCGTAGGGATGGCTTCGACCGATTTCGGTGGAGCAACACCATTTGCCATTTCGTCCGTTCCAGGAATCGGCGCTCTGCCTAACGTCAACTGGCTCTACGTCTGGCTAGGCATTGATTCGACTGCTACTGCGAGTGGAATCGCGAGCCCGACCGTCACACTTTCCCCTATGGCGATCAAGCAGCGGCAGATCAATGCCGTTGACTGGATGAGTACAACGATCGGTCAGCACACCCTCAAGTGGGGTGTCGATTACCGTCGAACGGTCACGTCGCAGTTCCTTCCTCCCGATATTGAGTACGGATACTTCTACAGCATCGATGAAGTCCTTACTTCGGTTCCGAGGTTGACCTACATCTACAAATTCGCTTCGAACGCGAAGCCCGCATACAACAACTACTCGCTTTACCTGCAGGATGAATGGAAGACCTCTCCCCATCTGAGCATCTCCGCAGGACTGCGTTGGGATATCAACCCTGCTCCCAAGGACCTCAACGGCAACAACCCTTACACGGTCACCAGCACCGACCTCTCGACTCTGACCATCGCTCCTCAGGGGACCGATCTCTGGAAGACGCGCTGGAACAACATCGCACCGCGAGTCGGACTCGCATATCAACTGCGCCAAGGCAGTGGGAACTCGACTGTCCTTCGCGCCGGAGCAGGTCTCTTCCATGACACTGGCAATACGTTGGGGAGCCGGGGCTACAACGGCGCCGGTATCTTTGGGCTTTCCGTGCTGAGCAGCCATAGCTTCCCTCTGACCTCTGGCGAACTGAACGCGGTTCCGGGACCGAATGCTTCTACGCCTTACCAGAACGGCTTTTATGGTTTCGATCCGAACCTGAAGACGCCCTACACGATCCAGTGGAGCGCCGCAGTCGAGCAGTCGCTCGGCACGATGCAAACGGTCACCGTGCGATATGTCGGTTCGGTAAGCCACGATCTACTCTGGGCCGGTTATTACTATCCCCGTGCAATTGGGAACACGGCATTTAGCGCCTCTGCGGGATTGTTCCTGACAACAAATGCTGCTGGCGCCAACTATCATTCCTTGCAGGCTCAGTGGCAGAGGAAGGTCTCGCGCGGATTGCAAGTATTAGCGTCGTACACGCTCGCTCATGCGCTCGACGACTCCTCTTCCAACTTTCCCACCTACATCAAGCTCTACGGCAACTCGAACTACGACATTCGCCACAACTTCCAGGCCGCTGCTACGTATGACTTCCCAACCCCACAATTCAATCGCGTAGCGAAAACGATCCTCGGATCATGGTCCGTAGACGCGCGTGTTTCGACGCGGTCCGCGCTGCCAGTCGATGTAGTCGGCGGCAGCGTCGCCAACACTTCCACCGGAAGCTTCTACTACTACCACCCAAACCGGGTGAGCGGCGTGCCGTTATATACCTCGACTCCGGCGACATCGCCTGCGGCCTTTGCCGGTGTTCGCCCGCCCGGTGGCCGGCGCATCAATCCTGCTGCCTTCACCGTAGTCACGAACTCGACCGGGACTCCCATCGAGGGAAATGCTGGCAGAAACATCGCGCGTGGCTTCAGCGCGGCGCAAGCCGACATCAGTCTGCGCCGGGAGTTTCATTTCACAGAGGCTTCGGGGCTTGAGTTTCGTGCCGAGGCCTTCAACGTGTTGAATCATCCGATCCTGGGATCGATCTACAGTCAGTTGAGTAGCACCTCGCTTCCATTCGGCTATGCCTATACAACGCAGAACACTCAACTCGGAGGCTTGAACTCCCTCTATCAGCAAGGTGGTCCGCGCTCGATACAGATCGCGCTGAAAGTCCACTTCTAGCCACAACGAAAGAAACGAGAGGAGATTCGAGATGGGATTCTGGCGACAACCGCAAGCCGTGTGGTGGAGAAAAGCCGTCTTTCAAGTTCATCTGTGGGCCGGCCTGATTCTTGGTCTTTACTTGGCCCTCATGGGCGTAACCGGTTCGATCCTTGTCTTCAAGGACGAGATCCAAAAAGTACTCTATCCACAATTCGTCAAGGAGCGCGCGATCGGGAATGTTCCGATCGCAACTCCGGACGAAGTATTTATGACAGGTCAGAAGGCATTCCCGAAGTACAGAATTTCAATCATGTTCGCCCCTGGAGTCGAGATCGGCAACTGGGTCCTTGTTGGAACTGGTCAGGGTACGCAGAGGTATATCTTTGTAGACCGTGCAGGCAACTACATGGGCTCACTCGATCTTCGGAAGCAGTGGCTGCTTTATGTCGCTCAACTCCACGAAAACCTGCTGCTAGGGCGGACAGGCCGTGTCGTGAATGGCATTGGTGGCGGCGCGCTTTTACTTATTGCGTTGTCGGGCCTTGTCGTTTGGTGGCCAGGCGCTGCCCGGTGGACAAGAGCGCTTGTCATCAAGTTCGGCAGCGGATGGAGACGCCTCAATTTCGACCTCCACTCGGCCATCGGCTTCTGGAGCCTGCTTCTGCTGAGCATCTGGGGTGTAACAGCGGTCTACTTTGCGTGGCCCAAGCAGTTTCAGAGTGTGGTGGCGGTTATATCCAGGCCGATGAACACCGTTCAGGATATCGACATCTCCCCACCCAAAAAGCCAACCCCGCGCGTTTCGCTTGCAGCGCTCGAAGGCAATGCTCGCTCCTACGCCCACGCCAGCGGCATGGTCGCCGGGATTATCTTTCCGTTCAAGCCGAGCGACACGCTGACCCTGATGATTGCTCGTGGAGAACTCAAGGACGAGACCTGGGACTACGTCTATCTCAATCCCTTCACCGGCGAGGCGATGGGAGTCTGGCATCGCGGAGAGAGTTATTCCCTCGGAGATCGCATCATAAGTCTGCTGGGGCCAATCCACTTCGGTACCGACTGGGGGATATTTGTGAAAATCGTCTGGGCTGTGGCTGGCCTGGCTCTGCCGGCCCTATTTTTGACGGGCACTCTGATGTACTGGAATCGCTCGCTCCGAAAGAAATGGATGGAGCTGTCAGGCAAAATTGGCACTTCGCAGATTCACCAGAGCGAAGCCGTGCCAAATATTGAAGCATGAACTGGTTGCCACCGACTCAGATGGAAAGGCTGGTGGAACATTCCCTGCAAATGTGACCGCTGTCACTGAACTATGGTTAACCACCCGGCATCATAAAGATGAAAAGCGTTTTCATCTTTATGATGCTCATGGAATTCGGGAAGGTGCATCTCAACTCTGGCGGAAGGATTCGAGGAAAACGTAGAACTCCCATCGCCTGTGCAAGTGTACGAATGATCCTGGAGGCATAATGCTGCAGTACATATTTGGTATCGCTTTGGTTGCAGGCATGGTCTTTCTTGCCGGACGGTTTGTTTGGCGGAAACTGACCAGCAAAGAATCTTGCTGCAATTGCGGTTCCCCGTCAGGTTGCTGCAAAAGAAAATCCCGCCAGCCCTCACTCACAAAGATTCGCAGTCTGCGGAAATCGGCGCCAGCATCTGAAGCGTCGCGCGTCTGAATCATTGGGAGGACTTGAGCGACAATCGAATTCCTTGGCGAAGCGGAACTCGACTGTCGCTCGGCAGGTATCGGCCGAAGCCACACTCCGGCTAACGAATACTATTCTTCCCTGAGGCTACCCATAACTTGCTTCTGCCCCGGAGATTTCGACAGGGCTTGATGACAAATGCAGCTTTCAACGAACTACTGGATACGCAATTAAGTTTCGCGGCCGCAGTGTGCCTGCCTGGACCGCTACTGACCGAAACAACGATGCAGCTTTCAACGCAAAGAAACTCCGGCCGTATTTGTGAGGATCTGTCGGATGAGGGCATCTCGATCGAGTGGCATGATTTCGAACTCGATAAGGAAAGCACATTGGCTAACTCACACGCCTGCCAGACGGGCAGATTGAGATTGTGCCTTAACCTCGCCGGCCACGGCTCTCTTTGTATATCTGACAAGCCGTTGCGCTTTGGCCCTCTGAGCGTTTTTATTTATGCTCCTGGGAACGGCGGATTGAGAGGATGGCGAAAGCCGGGAGAGCGTCATCGCTTCCTGACAATCGATTTCTCTGCGGATCTCCTACAGAGCCAATTTGCCACGCGTCAAAGCGATCTTCCTTCAGAGATCTCTGACTTCATTAGTTCGGAAGGTTCTGTTGCAAGTGTTGGAGGCGTAGTACCTCTTACCGGGGAGCACGAACAATTGATTTCAATGCTTCTGCGTCCGCAATGCGCCGAAGGCTGTTGTCATCTACGCTGCAAGGGAATTGCTCTGCAACTGATGGCAGAATTTCTGATGAAGCCGTGCTGTTGCAATCGAGCCACATGCGACAGACAAAAATGTCTCGGGCAAGAGCGGGCACGCAAAGTGATCGCTATTTTAGGGCGCGACTTGGCTGAGCCTCCCACGCTCGAAGCAATCGGACGGGAGATCGGATGCAGCCCCTTTTATCTGAGCCGCACTTTCTCGCGTGAGATGGGAATGACGATTCCGCAGTGCCTTCGTACGTTGCGTATGCGCTATGCGGCGGAGTTGCTCCGAAGCGGCAGGTTGAACGTGACCGAAGTAGCCATGGCAGTCGGCTATTCCAGTTTGAGCCATTTCAGCAGAGTGTTTTGCCAGGCCATCGGCAGTTGTCCTGGCTCATATTCCACCTCGGCGAATGGTTCCAGTTCTTCAGTCTGCGCCAATTCGTGTCCATCGAAGAACGAACGATCATCAGGCAATACTCCACGAGCAAATAAAGGATCATTCCCGGCGGTCAATGTATTGCTCGATGAAATTGGGGCGGCGTAGAACAAGATAATCCACAGAGACGCCAGGCTGACTCGCACTTTGCAATAGCGAGAGCACCCCGAGCGCAGCCCCTTCGAACTTATACATAGATACGTTTTCGCAATTTCGCAATACATTATGGCAAGCGATCGTTAGCGCCGGTTTCTGAATTCTTCTATTCAATAGACATGAAGAATTCAGAACACATGAACGACACTTTGCTTGCCAGTTGCCGATACGGGAGGATGAGTGCAGTCCGGCTGCTGTGTGCTCTTGGCTTGGCACTGCTGTTTGCCGAATCGGTTTTCGCCTCTCCGCCGCCTAGAATGTCCGCAACCGGGAACGACAAGGGCGTTCATGGCTGTAATCTATTGCGCGGCGTCAAACGGCGCAGCTACGGATTGGGCGATCTGTGCGGACTTCGCGAATGGCTCAACGGGTATGGTGGAACATTAACTCTTATCGAAACCAGCGAGGCGTTGGGTAACGTTTCCGGAGGCGTCGATCGGGGCGCGGAGTACGACGGACTCACCCAAGGGATCTTCCAGTTGGATACGCAACGCGCTTTTCACTGGTACGGCGGAACGTTCAACGTGAGCGGTCTTCAGATTCACGGGCAGAATCTCAGCGAAGATAACCTCTACACGTTGCAGACTTCCAGCGGCATTGAGTCGGACCGCGCAACTCGGCTCTGGGAACTTTGGTATGACCAGAAGTTCGATCAAGAGGGACGGTACGATGTCAAGATTGGCCAGCAAAGCCTAGATCAGGAGTTCATGAGCAGTCAGAATGCGCTGTTGTTCGTCAACACCATGTTCGGCTGGGCCATGCTGCCATCGGCCGACATGCCCGGAGGCGGTCCTGCATATCCACTCTCTGCGCTAGGTCTTCGCGTTCACGCACGGCCAGGAAATGCGTGGACGTTGCTGGCGGGCGCGTTTACAGGCAATGCAAATCAGCAGAACGATTCAGGTACTGCATTTCCAACAGACGGCTTGCTTGGCATTGCCGAGTTGCAGTATGCCTATCCGTCGCTTGGGCTCACTGTTCATTCGGACAACAAGATGCCTCTGGCGAGAATCTACAAGATCGGCGCGTGGTATGACACGGTCAAGTTCGACGACCAGCGATTCGATAACACGGGGCTCTCGCTCGCGAATCCTGCAAGCTCCGGAACAGCACGAACACATCACGGAGACTACGCACTCTACGCAGTGGCCGACCAGATGTTATGGGTGGACCCCACCGATAATGACCGGACGATCAGTGTTTTCCTTCGTCCAATGGGCACGCCACTTTCGGATCGCAACGAAATCGACTTCAGTATGAACGCCGGCTTGACCTTCAGTGAGCCAATCCGACATCGGGACGACGATACGCTGGGGGTTGGCATGGGCTTCGCTCATGTGAGCAGCCGGGCAGCGGATCTCGACAGAGACCAGAAGCTATTTTCTAACTCTTCCAACTATCCAATTAGAGATGGCGAAACATTCGTTGAGGCGACGTACCAGTACCAAGTCACTCCTTGGTGGCAGGTACAGCCGGATTTTCAGTACGTCTTCAACCCAGGCGCCGGTGTTGCCAATCCGAAGTCGCCTACGGGCAAAAAGGTCGGAAACGAAGCAGTTCTTGGATTTCGTATGAACTTCGCATTTTGAAAGGATGCCAGCATGAACAGAATCGACGCAAAAGCATTTATCTTCGTTATCGCGTTGCTCACAGTGGCTATCCCTTCACTGCGAGCTGAAAAAACGAAATCATTTATCGAAACCATTCGCCATCACAAGACGTTGATCTCGACAATCCCGGACAGCGGTGATCTCAATCCCTATGCGGTGATCGTCGCTCCGGTTTCCGCGGGGCGCATTCAGAAGGACGATGTCCTGATCACCAATTTCAACGGCCTGACAAACCTTCAGGGAACAGGCACGACCATCGTCGATTACAACCCGGCAAACAAACGACTCACGACGTTCGCGCGCGTTCCGCAGCATCTTCCACAGTGTCCTGGCGGTATTGGCTTGAGCACTGCCCTGGTGATGCTGAAGAGCGGATGGGTGATCGTCGGCAGCGCGCCAAGCACGGACGGCACGACGCGCACCCTGGGGGCAGGATGCATGCTGGTGTTCGATTCGAACGGTCAATTGGCCGCGACCTGGGCGAATGACAAAATCCGCTGTCCGTGGGGAAACATGGCATGGGTCGACAATGGTTCCACTGCCACATTGTTTGTCAGTATGGCAGGATTCGATGTTCCACCGCTGCAAGTGCGCGACCCTGCTACGGGCTATCCGGTCACTGTGAACAAGGGGACCGTACTGCGCATCAAGCTCTCGATTCCTGAAGGCAAACCGCCCGTTGTCACCGAGGAAACCGTCGTCGCAAATGGATTTGGCCAGCGTGCGGACCGCGATGTCTTTCTGATCGGACCGACTGGATTAGTCGTTGCCGCCGATGGCACGACCCTCTATGCATCAGACGCGTTGGGGAATCAGATCGTCGCCATCGAGGATGCGACAACACGTACCACCAGTGCAGGCCTTGGACGCACCGTGAGCAAAGATGGGCTTCTACGCCGGCCACTGGCTATGACGATGGCGCCGAATGGCAATCTCCTTGCATTGAATGCCAAAAATGGCCAGGTCGTCGAGATCAATCCATTGACAGGTGAACAGCTCGGCGCGCAGTGGATTGATAATAACCCGGCACAGTCGCCACCGGGCAACGGGGATCTGTTCGGCCTCGCCATCAAGCCAGATGGGCGTGGATTTTACTACGTGCAAGATGACGTGAATACCCTGGTGGAGGCCACTCAATGAACAGATACAAGAACCATCCAATGCGCATGGCCTGCTCGCTGTTTGCCTTGTTGGCAATGGGGATGGTGGAGATCGGCTCAGTCGCCTCTGCCGCGATAGCGCAATCGATGCCCTCGAAAGAGGTTGTTAGCTCGAATTGGGGAAAACAGATCGACATCAGTCAGGCAGAGCCTTTCTGGGGTGAACACCAGGGAGGCATTGCCACCAAGCCGCAGCACTTCATTTACTTTGCGGTCTTCGATCTTACGACGAACAATCGGGAAGACGTCATCAAGCTGCTAAAAGCCTGGACAGCAGCTTCGGCGCGTATGTCAGAGGGCGAAACTGCGCAGCCTCTTGAGAGCGGATTGAAGCTGGCTGTCGCGCCTCTCACTCCCAAAGGAGCTGATGCAGACGAATTTCCTGATCCGGGCACCCGAACTGCGGATACGGGTGAAGTACTTGAGATGCCTCCTTCGCGCTTGACCCTGACCTTCGGTTTTGGCGCAGGCCTCTTTGCCAAGGACGGCAAGGATCGTTTCGGACTTGCCGCGCGCCGTCCGGAGGCGCTGGTCGATATACCGAACTTTGGCTCCATCGATCAGATAGCGCCGGAGCACACGGGGGGAGACATTGCGATCCAGGCATGTGCCGAAGACCCGCAAATTGCATTTCACGCCATACGGCAGTTGGCGCGGATTGCCGAAGGCGTTGCGCAGATCCGTTGGGTTCAAACCGGCTACAAGCCAATTGTGGGGGATCGTCACATGCTCGGGTTCTCGGCCGAGGAAAAGATCCCGGGAATGAATGCACCGGAATCCAAGGCAATCTGGGTGGGCAATGAGGGACCGGATTGGATGCGTGGTGGAAGCTATATCGTGGTCCGCCGCATCCGTTTCGCGCTCGAACACTGGGACCAGATGCCGCAGGCCTACCAGGAGGCGGCAGTTGGTGAGATGAAGCACGCTCATATGCCAGCGGGACAGGCCCAAACCGGAGAGAAAACCGATTCGAGCACCATCGAAACTGAAGACGCTACACCGCCACATCTTGCACTTGTTTCTCCGGGCAGGGATGCCATGCTTCGCCGTTCCTATTCGTACAACGATGGCGTAAATTTCACCACGGAGCGTTGGCCGCCCTGGCGTCAGGGCCTGGAATACGATGCGGGCATGTTTTTCATCTGCTTTCAGCGAGACCCGCGGACCGGGTTCATCGCAGTATTTCGTCAGATGGCGAATCGCGACTCCCGTTTGAATCAGTTCTGGACTCATGTCGGGGGTGGATTGTTCGCCGTACCCCATGGCGCAAAGAAAAACGAATACATCGGGCAGGATCTTATCGAATCGCAATAAGAGAAATAACGAGAACGCGAAAAGAATCGCGCTCTTCTTGAGCGCAAGCATCGTGAGGATTAAGTAGTGGAAACTAGCAAACAAAATCAGCAGTACGGCTATAAGGTTGTGCTTGACCGCAGCGGAGAACGCAAACTATTTATCAGCGTGAGCCGCGAAACCGGCGACGATCTGGAGATCTTCAATGAATTTCCTCCCTCCACCGGTGAGGTGGCGGCTCAACTCGTTTTTGGTGGCTGCGGTTTTGAGCAAGCGGCTCGAGCGCGCATGTCTGGAGCCAAATGGCCGGTTCTGTGGGCTCAGGGCGATGTCTGCCCGGGAACCCATCTATCAGGGACACAAGTTTTCATCGTCGAGGGACAATCGATACGCCAAGTGATGATCGGCGATCAGGTCGTTGGAAGCGCGTGGTCAGACGAGGATGCCGACTACTGTTTGTTGACGGGTGTTCTACCTGCCAATCCAGGCGATGCGCGTGGTTGCCAGACAACGAGTTGCATGCAGCAGATCGAGGTCGCACTGCACCAAGCCGGAATGAACTTTTCGAACATTGTACGGACATGGTTTTATCTGGATCATCTTCTCGACTGGTACGACGAGTTCAATGCAGCGCGCACGAAATTCTTTGAGACGCGTGGGGTTTTCGACCGCATGGTTCCAGCCAGCACGGGTATCGGCGCATCGAATCCGGCGGATACAGCTCTTGCGGCAGGCGCGCTGGCGATTCGACCACGGAATGGGCGCGTCCACATACAGGAGGTGCAGTCACCGCTGCAGTGTCCCGCGACGGACTACCGCAGTTCTTTCAGCCGTGCCGTAGAAGTTGGATTTCCTGACCGCAGGCTACTGATCATCTCTGGGACAGCCAGCATTGCGGCCGAGGGTGCGAGCATGTTCGCAGACGATGTCACACGGCAGATTCATCTGACGCTCGATGTCGTCGAGGCGATTCTGAAATCGCGCGAGATGGACTGGACGAACACAGTTCGCGCAGTAGGCTACTTCCGCAGGATCGAGGATCTACCTCTCTTCGAGAGATGCTGCCGTGAGCGTGGGATTGCGCCGTTGCCGCTCGTCCCTGCGCACGCAATTGTGTGCCGCGACGATCTGCTGTTTGAGATCGAGCTTGACGCAATCGCGTCCGAGGAACCAAAGACAGAGAAAGGCGTTAGCGGTGACCTTGCTTACGGAAACTGACAGATTCTCGAACTGGTTGAATTACCGCAATAGTCCGTGCGTTGTCGCCGGTCCATGCAGCGTCGAGAGCGAAGAACAGATTCTTGGCACGGCCAAAGAGCTTGTCCGGTGTGGTGCAACATTGCTGCGGGGTGGCATCTGGAAGCCGCGTACAAGTCCAGGTTCTTTTGAAGGAGTTGGTGAAAAGGGACTGAGTTGGTTGAAAGCGGCTGGCCAGGTTGTCGGCCTTCCGGTCGCCACCGAGGTGGCGACTCCATCTCATGTTGAACGCTGTCTTGCCGCAGGTATCGATGTGCTCTGGATCGGTGCTCGGACGACGACCAGTCCCATCGCCGTGCAGGAAATTGCTAACGCGCTTGCAGGAGTCGATATTCCGGTCATGATCAAGAATCCCATGAGTCCGGAGTTGAAGCTGTGGATTGGCGCTATTGAAAGAATGCGACGTGCTGGCGTAGTCAGGGTCGTCGCCGTGCATCGTGGTTTTTCGACCCACATCCGCCACCAATACCGCTATCAGCCTCTCTGGAGAATTCCTCTGGAATTGCGCCGGGAGATGCCAACGATCCCGATTCTTTGCGATCCGAGCCACATTTCCGGCGAGCGCAGATTCGTGCCTGAGGTTGCGCAGAAGGCCATGAGACTGGGATTCGATGGCCTGATGGTTGAGAGCCATTGGCGGCCGGAAAGCGCGCTGAGCGACCGTGGACAGCAACTGTCTCCAACGCAGCTCGCGAAACTTATTGAGGCTGCGAGCCGCATCTTTTGCCACTGCGACGAGCAGTCTCTTGGCCGATGGGAGGAAATCGACGAAATCGATCAGGACCTCCGTTCGCTATTGATGCGGCGGATGGCCATTCTTCAGGACGCGCGAGAAGGGCAGCGCGGAGACTCCACAAGCGGCTGGATGGCCATACATGCGGCGCGATTCCTGGCAGGCCTGCTCGCGCTGCTTATCAGGAGCGCGACACCAAGGTCTGGTATGGATTCCTCCCGCTACACGCACATTGAAGCAGGCACAGAAGAGCCCGCGCGGTTGGGGATCTCAAGTTGAGATCCGCTTCCCGGTTCTTCCGAAGCACTGATCGTTCATAGGAGAAGAGTGTATGACGGGATCGATGACATCTTTAGCCGAGACCAGCGGAGTAGGATACGTGCGGCTTTGCGCGTGTGGTTCCATCAACCTCAACATTGGCGCCATCACGTTGCATATTAAGCCAGACGCGTTTCTGCGAGTGGCAGCGATGGCGCAGCAGGCCGCAACTACACTGTTGATTGCCAGGAGGAACGACGAGGCCAGTTCCATGGGTGAATTGCATGATTCGGTTCCAGGCCAGGACTTGGTGAATTGACCTCGCGAAAAGAGCGCCATCCAGATGCCCAAAATGCAAGAGAGCCGGATTGACACTTTGCCCGAGGATGGCGTGGTAGCGCATGCGCTAGGTGTTCTGGAAGAATACTTATCTCGGCGTGGACTCAAACGAAGTTCGCAGCGCAGCACGGTCCTGCAAGTTTTTCTGTCTGCCGATGATTGCATTACAATCCAGCAGTTGTACGACCGTGTCAGAGAAGACGCGCCCTCGATCAGCTATACGACGGTCTATCGCTCGCTCACGCTTTTTACACGTTGCGGTCTGGCAATAAAAAAGGATTATCTGGATGGAAGGGCTCGATTTGGACACTGTTTCAATCAGTGCAGCCATCATCAGGTTATCTGCACAGTTTGTGGCCATTCTGTAGATTTCGCAGCGCCGGAAACGGAATGGATCGAACGGCGTATTGAAAAGCAGCTGAGATATGTAACGATACTGCATAATCTCCAGATTTATGGGATATGCGAAAACTGCCAAAACGATAACGAGCGGGTTGAGTCGGCCATGCGTGACGGACGCAGCAGCATTTAACCGGATTCGTCGCATGTCTCCTCTTCAGAACCAGCAGTATGAGCGAACCAGCAACCTATCGCCATCGCCGTGGCGATTGCTCGAGCGATTCAACTACTTCAGAGTCGGTCCGTTGCTTGCGGGTCTGGTTACAGGGAGCGGAAGACTCTATTTCTTCTGCACTCTGCGCTTTTTCTCGCACTCTTCGCAGGTTCCGTAGATCTGGAACCTGTGCGTAGCTGTCTGGTAGTGGAATCGCTTTCCGATGCGGTGCTCAATTACTTCAATTTCCGGAGAGAAGAACTCAACGGAGTCACCGCAGGTCGTGCAAATCATATGATGGTGAGTGCGCCGATTGAGGCCGTGTTCGAACCGGGCTACGCCATCACTGAACTCCACCTCAGTGGCCAATCCACATTGGGTGAAGAGTCTCAATGCCCGATATACGGTGGTATAGCCAATGGTGGGATGTTTCTTGCTCACCAGGTCGAGCAATTCCTGTGTTGTGAGGTGATCGCCGGCTGCCAGGAAGACACGGAGAACTATATCGCGCCGCGAGCTTCGTTTCAGCCGCAGTTGCAACAGGTGCTCGTCAAGAATTTTCTGGGCGGTCGCCAGCAAGTCCTCGCCAGACCGAACATCGACTCGCTTCTTAGCCATATTTGCTAACGCTGCACCCCTTCCAATGGATTATATGCAACTGAAGAGGCTTGGCAGAAACAGATCCCAATAGAAGGTTAGTATTTTGGCAAGGCCAATCTGAAGAAGGTCGAGGGAAATTGCGATGAAGAAGAAGTTTTCAGTGGAGCATATTGTGGGTGTACTGAGGCAGAAGTGCCTGTAGCCATTATGAGCGCGGACGCAACAATAGGCCACAGGACGCCGCGAGAGCGGCGTTTTGCGGCGGAGGAGTCTACCTCCGGAGCTTCGTTCCGTGAGCGTTTGCCCTTCAGGAATGGTTCATGGAACACCGGAGGGATGTTCGAGGTGGAGATTTACGGAACATCGCTGTCCAGCCGGATGGCAGCGTGCGTCCGAGCCTCTCTGCGCCCATTTGCGGTGTCTACTTCCTTACCGTGCCCCCGATATCGAAAGACGTGCCACCACTCTTCATGGAGTTGGCGCAGGACGACACGCTCGCCGGCCCTCAAATCATCCTGTTCTACGACGCACTCAAGGCGGCCGAATACAAGCCGGAACTTCATCTCTATGAGCGCGGCTGGAGTACGCGCAAGCAAGGTACAACGAGCGACCAGTGGTGGTCGACGAGTTCTATTGGTGGCTGGAAGCGCACGCCGCAATGACGCCTCGAACGGGGCGAAACCCCATCTGCTAGCGGGCGTGAGCAACATATGTGAGAATCTGACCGAGGACATACTGGTCGGTGTCAATCTTGGATTCCCATTCTCGCAACAATCCCTTCTCGTCGATGCTTCTGAGGTCCGCCCTCAGGGGGTCACAATGTCGCGAGTTTCGCGAGAGAGCACTTTTTCAAGTGGCCTTTGATTTCTCAAATCTCGGGCGAAGGCGTTCCGGATTCGGCACTCATGCGCATAAATGCCTTGGGCATCGACAGCCAACTCACCAAATTTGTATGAAGAACTTTTCGATAGTTCGAGCATATCTTTCAACTT